>Ga0137391_10001195_pt1 | contig 18766 bp, 12 predicted proteins | sample 15con2h24BmetaG_FD_101399 | JGI IMG/M metagenome (GOLD analysis project Ga0137391, IMG submission 101399) | Vadose zone soil microbial communities from Angelo Coast Range Reserve, California, USA - 15con2h2.4B metaG | ecosystem: Environmental > Terrestrial > Soil > Vadose zone > Saprolite...
CTCGCCCTTCCACTGGTCATCCAGCATCGCCAGCACATTCAACAGCGAAGACTTGCCCGCTCCGGACGGACCCATTACGGTCACAAACTCCCCCTCACGAATCGTTAGGTTTATCCGGCGCAACACCCACGTCTCCGTGTGTCCCGTTTTGTAGCTCCGCTCTAAATTCTTCAGTTCAATCATCGTCTCTGCTCCGTCTGTAATGCCTGTGTTGGTTCTACCGATGCAACTCGCCGCGCCTACCGCGGATCTTGCATCATGTCCGTTCGCCTATTCCGTCCGTAGCGCTTTTACCGGGTCGGTAGAAGCTGCTCGTCGTGCCGGAATCAATCCAGCCGCGAACGCTGAGAGCGCCAGAATCGAAATGGCAAGCGAGAGCACCCCTAGATCACGCCCGGCAACGCTGTAAAGCTGCGACTGGACAAAGCGAACGCACAGCAATGCAACAGGGACACCAATCGCCAAGCCTATGACGGCCTGCAATATGGCCTCGCGCAGCACCATTCCGATGACATTCCCTCGACCTGCGCCCATCGCCATGCGGATGCCAATCTCCGGTGTACGCCGGGCGACGGTGTAAGCTGTCACTCCATACAATCCGACCGACGCGAGGACCAAAGCCAGCACGCCGAACATCAGTGTCAGGCGCGCAATCAGGCGTTCCTGGTTGAACTGCCCGCTGATCTGTCCCGCGAACGTATCGTAGCGGGTCACCGTAAGGTTTGGGTCGATGCTTGCCAGCGCCCGCCTCACCTGCGACTCCAGCCCATCCACTGAGCCTTTGGTCTGCAGCATGATCGCCCCTGCAAACAAAGAACGAATATCGCCTGCCGGTTCCGTATGAGCAACCTGCAAGAGTGGACGGAAGTACATCGACCGCGTCGGATGTCTCACGTCGTTGTACTTCACATCCGAAACCACTCCGGCAATCTCGAAGTCCCCCGAGCTCTTCACGCCCGAGACACCGAAGTGGACTCCAATCGGGTTCTCCCCCTTCGGGAACATCTTTTTGACGAATGCCTGATTCACAACGGCAACCGGAAGCGATGTCGCCGTGTCCTGCGTCGTGATTCCACGCCCCTGAAGAACATGATGTCCAACAATGTCGAAGAACTCCGGTCCAACGCGGAGCCAGGAAGCGCCTATAGGATCATTCGGTCCCGGTTCAGGCCGTCCCTGAATATAAACGCCCATACTCCAGTTGTTTCCCTCCAACGGCGTGTACAGAGACAGAGCGACCCTCTGGACTCCCGGTAAACCCCGAAGCCCTTGATCGATCCGTTCATAGAGCGCCTGCAATTGCTCCGGTTTGTAACCAGCATTGTCAGGACTGATATGGGCGACGATCCGGTTCTCCGTCTCCACTCCAAAGTCCTGGTTCTCCAGCCTATTCAGGCTCTTGGCCATTAGGCCCGCGCCAACCAGCAATACCAGCGAAAGCGCCGCCTGCAGAATCACCAACGACCGTTGCAGCCATCCTGAATGGTCCCCTGTCGATCGGTTCGATCCACGCAATGCTTCAGCCGGCTCCGAATTCGACGTTACCCACGCTGGAGCAATCCCAAAGATCAACCCTGTCATCAGCGAAAGTCCAAACGCAAACGCCAGCACAACAGGAGACGGACTCGCGTCGATCGGAAGATTCGTCGCATTGGGAAACGCCATCGCCAACAGAACCTTGGTTCCGGCATACGCAACCACCAGTCCAGCTATTCCCCCCATGCACGACAACACCACACTCTCTGTGAGCATCTGCCGGATCAATCTCTTTCTCTGCGCACCCAACGCCATTCGTATCGAAGTCTCAGCACGCCGCGCGAGGCCCCGTACCAGCACCAGGTTTGCGATGTTGGCGCATGCAATCAGCAGAACCAGCGCTGAGATCCACATCAAAAACTTCAGCCCCTTGCCATACTCCTGCTGCATATTCGCGATACCGACTCCGCCGGGCGTCAGCACGACATGCGATTGCGCCAGGTTCTTCTTCTGATCTTCCCTCTGATAAAGGGGAAGCTGTGCCAACCAGTTCCGCAAGTCCGCGCTCATCTTCGCCTGCAGCGGAGCCAGCGCCGTCCCCGGCCTCACCCTGCCCAGGACATAAACCCAGTTGGCCCCATGCTTATGCAGGATGCTGGTGGGTCCCATCACCGGCTCCATCACCATCGGAATAAAAAAATCTGGCGGAGCGTCCGTCATGCGGTCGCCATAAAATCCAGGCGGCGTAACGCCGATGATCGTCACCGGATTCGTATTCAGCACAAACGTGCTTCCGACCACACTCGGATCCAGCGCGTAATCTCGCTGCCACGTCTGATAGCTCATCACCACCGCCATCGGAGCGCCTTCAACATCATCCGTCGCCGCCAGCAGCCGTCCCGCATAAGGCCGCAATCCAAAGGTTTGAAAGTAGTTGCCTGAGACAAACTCACCACGCAGCGCCTTTGGAAGTGCATCAGGTTTGCTGCTTCGCGCCGTAACCGATCCATAGCCGAACCCTGCCTGCATCGCGGCGAGTTGCTCGAACTCCGGAGTGTTGTCCCGAAGATGCTTATACAAGTCATAAGCAAACAACGAATACTTGTTTTCCTCCGGTGTCCCACCGTTCACGCAGCAGTCATCTGTGTCGCCCACGCGGACAAGTGTCTTCGGATCAGCTACCGGAAGATTCCGCAGCAGCACTGCATGGACCAGTGTAAAAATCGCCGCGTTAGCCCCAATACCCAGGGCCAGGGTCAACACCGCCGTCAGCGTGAATCCCGGAGCCTTCCGCAACTGCCGCAGCGCATATTGCACATCCTGCATGAATCTGTTCATCGCGCTCTCCTCATTCTGTCCGCAGCACTTTCGTTGGTTTCACCGAAGCTGCCCGTCGCGCTTTGTGGAACACTGTAAAGATCGCAGTGTTCGCGCCGATTCCCGGTGCGAACGTTACAACCGCCGTCAACGCAAACGTCGGCGTCTTCCGTAACTGCCGCAGCGCGTACCGTAGATCCGGCATGATCGAATTCATTCTTTGCTCTCCTGGTTTTTCTCAACTTGCAGAACGAGCCAACCAGCGCGACGCCAGTGTCGGCACATTCCTTGCCGCTTTCTACTTCAGCGGTCGACTACTCAACACGCTCATAAAGATTGGCGCGGCGCATCAGCCTTTACCTAAGGCTCCACACTGCACAAACGCCATAGCCATCCTCCGGCTGGACCTGCTCACGACCATCACGTCACAGCCTTTGCCGTTGGCGGGAGCGGCCCAGTCACAGCCGACCTCCATGTGGTACCCCGTACCCTTCGTCTGCTGGCCCATCATCCATTGCCGCGCCAGACACAATCTCCGCCCACCGTCACCAAGCTTCTTCAATGCTGACACCGCCACGGTCCGCATCACCTTCAACTCGGTCTGGGCCGCACTCTGCAGCACTGTCCGGTCACGGCACGTGTGTCCTCCAATCCCGACATACTCCACCGCACGCAACGCAGCGAGGTTCAGCGCGACTCCCAGCACAATCAGCGAAACCACGGTTGCCGCATCTCCCGGTAATCCTATCGCTTGGCAAATCTGCCGCAGCGCCAGTCTCAGGTCTTCCAGCATCATCATGCCTCTACCTCCGCCAACAACTTGTTGAGTTCACCCTCCGCTACGACCTTGCCATCGAACAGATGGATCTGCCGCTCCGCATGTGCTGCAAATCGCGGATCGTGCGTCACCATGCAGATCGTCGCGCCCTCTTGATGAAGTTCCTGGAGCAGTCTCATCACCGCTTCACCGTTCTTCGAATCCAGATTTCCCGTCGGTTCGTCCGCCAGCAGAATCGACGGCGAACCTGCCAGCGCTCGGGCCACGGCAACTCTCTGCTGCTGACCGCCCGAGAGCTGCGCCGGATAGTGCCGCATACGATGCGCCATGTTCACCCGCTCGAGCGACTCCTGCACCCTCCGCTTCCGCTCTGCCGCCGGCATCCCCGCGCGATACGTCAGCGGAAGCTCCACGTTCTCCGCAACCGTCAGGTCCCCAATCAAGTTAAAACTCTGAAAGATAAACCCGATCTCCTGATTGCGAATCCGCGAACGGTCCGCAAAGTTCAGATTCGCGACCTCTTTGCTATTCAGCGTGTAGCGTCCGGCAGTAGGAGTATCCAACAACCCGATGATCGACAGCAGCGTCGACTTTCCGCATCCCGAAGGCCCCGACATCGCCACATATTCCCCGCGGTTGATGCTCAAGTGCACGCCCGACAGTGCATGGGTCTCAATCTCGTCTGTGTAGAAAATCTTCGTCAGATCCTCGATCTGAATAATCGTCTCCGTTGTCGTCATCGTTACTCTCCCTTTCTAAAGTTGCCTAATTCAAGCGAATCCGGTCCGTGTTATCCCATCGGCTCATGTCAGACAGAATGACGGTGTCGCCGTTCTGCAATCCTTCAACTACCTGAATGCTGTTTACCGAAGCCCGTCCTACCTTCACCGGGACCCGTACCGCCGTCTTGCCATCCACACCCAGCTTGAACAGGCTGATCGTACTGTTTTCATTCCCGAATGCTGGCCGTCCCACAAAAAGCACGTCAGCCATCCGGTCCAGATCGATCGTCCCATCGACACTCAGGTCAGGTCTTGCGCCCAGCGGCAGGGCTCCAGCAAGCTCTACGTCAACCGTCACCGTTCCGTTCAATACCCCCGGATCGATACGCATCACCTTGCCATCGATTACGCCGTTATGCGTATCGATCTCAGCCGGCTGCCCGATCTGAATGTCCCGCGCCTGCGTCTCCGCAATCTTCAAACTGGCCTTCAGCTGTTCCGGCTGCACCACCTTCGCCAGAGTGGTTCCCACGTCCACGTGCTCACCAACCTGGTGATCGATTTCGAAAAGCACTCCCTTGATACCTGCGCGGACGCTCAACGCATCCAGTTGCCTTTGTTTCAACCCCAATAGGGCCTTCGCTTGGTCCACCTTCGTCTGTTGCACGGCAAGCTGGGTCTCGATCGCCTTCTCATTCATCGTTACCCGCTGCTTCTCGAGATCGTTACGGGTCGTGAGCTCATCCGCCTTGCCCTTGGAAGCGCTATACGTCAACCCGCTGATGACTCCAAGCTCATACAACGACTTGTCGGTTCGCGCCTGAAGCTGTGCCTGGGTGTAATCCGCCCCCACCGTTGCCCCGGCCGCCTTCTGGTCCATCAGGTCGCTCTGCACCTTGGCCCGCGTATTGATGTAGTCCGCCTGGGCGCCCTTCAACTGCAGCCGCGCGTCCAGCAACTCCTGCTGCAGCTGCGGGTCCACCAGATCCATCAGCACGGTACCCGGTTCTACCTTTGCACCCGGCAGCACGCGAATCCGCACCACCGTGGCCGCCGTCTCAGCGGGAATCAACCGGATCTTATCCTCGCGTGGAACCAGCGTACCCGGCCCGCGCACCTGTCGCAGTAACGGCCCCCGCTTCACGGTGTCAGTCCAAACCGTCGCCCGGTCCACCTCGGGCGCGGCAGGTTTCAATCGCGTCACAAAAAGCGCCACAACCGCCAGCGCCACAACGCCGCAGCCAGCCAGAATCAATTGCCGCCGCATCTTTTTCTTCTTAATATCTGGTCTTGAGATGTCCATTGCGCCGGGTTTAAGTGCAACCGCAAGACCACTCTCAAACACCCATTTTCAATCACTTAGTAGGCGTCGCCCATCCCGGATCGTCCACAAACGAGAAAGACTGTCCATTCCCGAACAGTTGATTTCAGCGAAGAATTACTTCGACGGAGAGATTTTGAAGAGCCCTAATATCTTCGACGTGATCCGCTGCGGCGACTTGAGAAGCTGCTTCCAGGGATCGCGATTCAACTGCCCTTTCCACTGCTCAAAGTCGGCAACATGAGCGACAGGCCGCTCCGCCAACTTCAGATCGCTCCAGTTCAGAGGAAGCGAAACCGGAGCCCCGGCCCGCGCGCGCGGAGAGAAGGCCGCCACCGCGGTCGCGCCACGCTCGTTCCGCAGATAGTCGAGAAATATCCGGCCTTTGCGTGCAGCCTTGCTCATCTTCGTCAAATACAAAGCAGGCTGTTCTTTCTCCATCTGCAGCACGAAGGCATGGGCAAGCTGCTTAATCACCGCCCAGTCATACTCCGGAACAATGGGCACGACGACATGAAGTCCCTTGCCGCCCGTGCTCTTCAAAAAGCTCTCCAGTCCCAGCTTCTTGAGCTGCTTACGAACCTCCGCGGCACTCTCTGCCAGCCTCGTCCACGAGATCGCCGCGTCCGGATCGAGATCGATGATGATGCGGTCCGGATGTTCCAGATCGTCGTTCCGCGAGCCCCAAGGATGCACCTCGAGCACCCCCATCTGCGCCAATCCCGCCAGCGCTTCTGCGCTCGAGAGCGTGATGTATGGCTCAATCTTGCCCGTCTTCTTGTCCGGCACATCCACCGCTCCGATCCCGGACGGCAGCAAGTGGTTCACGTGCTTCTGAAAAAAACACGGTTTCCCGCTGCCTTCAGGGCACCGCACCAGTGACAGCGGTCTTCCTTCGATATGCGGCAGCATGTGCGGCGCAACCGCCCAATAATAATCAGCGAGCTGCTGCTTCGTAAGCTGCGACTCCTCATCGAGAATCTTCTCCGGATGAGTCAGCCGTACTGGCGCACTCGCAGTGGCTGACTTCGACGGCGCTTTCGCCGCCTTCTTATCCGAGACTTTAGCCGCAACCCCCACTGCGGTTGCATGTGACGCTCGCTGCTGGCTTCGCCCTCTTGGTCCAACCTTAGGCTCCTCCCTCCGAACCTCAGCGGCAGGCTTGTCTTCACGAAGCCCCTTGAACGACGCCTGACGCACAAGGTTATCCGCGGTCCAGGTCGCAAAGTTCACCTGAGCCACCAACTTAGGCCGCACCCAGATCGCTCCGCGTTGTGCCTCTGCCGGCAGCTTCTCGAAAGGGTTTGTCTTTTGGCGAAGCTCGTCAAGTTGATCACGCAGAATTCGGTGTGTCTTTTGCGTAAAGCCCGTCCCCGTTCGTCCCGCATAGATCAGTTTTCCCCCGTCGTAGTACCCAAGCAGCAGCGCACCGACCCCGTGGCTCCCATTCGACGGCAGCGTAAAGCCGCCGATGACGAACTCCTGCTCATGAACGCACTTCAACTTCAACCAGTCGCCACTGCGGCCGCTCGAGTACTTACTCGCAGCCCGTTTGGAGACGATGCCCTCCGCATGCAGCTCACACGCCCTTTTGAACACCTCGCCGCCGCCGCCCTCAATATGTTCGCTGAACCGTAAAAACTCGCCCGAGCCCCCCATGACCTTCGCAAGCATGTCCTTCCGCTTACCCAGCGTCAAACCCCGGATCGAATGCCCATTCAGATGAAGCAGGTCGAAGACGAAGTAAGTAAGCGGCTTCTTCACACCCTCTTGAAACGCCGCCTGCAGATCAGCAAAGCTCGTCGAGCCGTTCTCTGCAAGCACAACCACCTCACCGTCAAAAATCGCCTTCTCCACCGGCAGCGCCGCTACGAAAGCAGCGATAGTCTTCATCCGGTGAGTCCAGTCCAACCCCGTACGCGTCAGCAGCTGGACCCGATCGCCATCTTTGCGAGCCTGGATGCGATAGCCGTCGAGCTTGAGCTCATGCAGCCACCCTCCCCCCGCAGGGGGCGTCTCCGACTGCAACGCAAGCTCAGGAGCGATGAAGTCCGGCAGCTTCTCCTTCGGCGCTTTCTTTATGGCAGACCCGAAGTCTGCGATTCTAGCTTTTGCACTCGCAGCAGAACTCTTCGCTGAAGCAACTTTCTCCGCAGTGGGACTGTCCTTGCGGTACCAGGCGTTTCCCGTTGCAGTATCCTTCGAGTTCCACACATGGTCTTCACTCTTCGCAATCTCTTCCAGGCTGCGGCCCGTGACCACACTATTCGGCTCCTCATCCGTAACGCTCGGATCGGTCTCGCGCCGCTCGGACTCGTCATGCTCCTTAATCAATAGCCAGTTCGGCTTACGCTCATTCGCCGCCTTGCCACCCATGCGAATGAGCGCCCACTTCCCCTTCATCTTCTTGCCATGCAGGATGAACTTCAGCGAACCCGTGCGCAGCCCTGCGTCCACATCCGTATGACCGGGCTGCGGCTCCCACGTTCCCTGGTCCCAGACCATCACCGTCCCGCCGCCGTACTGCCCCTTCGGAATGATGCCCTCAAAACCACCGTAGTCAATCGGATGATCTTCTACCTGCACCGCGAGTCTTTTGTCGCCGGTAAAATAACTCGGCCCCTTCGCAACTGCCCAGCTCTTCAGCACACCATTCCACCCAAGCCGAAAATCATAGTGCAGGTGCGAAGCCGCGTGCTTCTGAATCACAAACGGCAACGGCTCCCTATGGAATGACTTTGCCTTTCCCCCGCCGCTCGGCTCGCTCGTAACCTTGAAGTCTCGCATCGAGCGGTACCGTTCAAGCTGCTCATCAACCGCATCCGCTGCAGTCGACGTCGACTTCGGTTTAGACCTCTTCTTCGTGGCCATAGGGTCTACGCCGATTTCCGCGACTTACTTGCCTTCGCCGCCGGTTTCACCAGCGCAATACCTTTCCTGGACCCGACCGCCGCAGGTTTGGCAGGTCCCTTCTTCTTCGCCGCCGGTGCTTCATCCCCGCGCACACTCTTCCGCAGCGCATCCATCAGATTGATCACCTTCGCAGACTTCCGGGCAGGCTCCTCGCGCGGGATCGGAGCATGTTTCACCTTTGCCTCAATCATCTCGCGGAGCGCAGCCTCATACTCGTCCTTGAACTTCTCCGGCGCAAACTTCCCTGCCTTGCGTTTGATCAACTCCCTCGCCAGCGAGAGCTGATCCTCATCCACAGAAACTTTCTTGATCTCGCCAAAGTACTCGGCGGGATCGCGCAATTCTTCCGCATATCGCATGGTGTAAGCCATCATGCCCGCAAGCTTGTCATCCTTCGGCGCGGAGAGGGCGACCAGGTGTTCGCGCCCTCCAAAAGCGATCTTGCCCAACCCGACCTTCTTCGTCTCCTGCAATGCCCTGCGAACAACCGCAAAAGCCTCGGCCTGAACGTCATTTTCTGGCACAACAAAGTACGGCCTCTCGAAGAACTCCGGGGCCGGCTCGTCCGCATCGACGAACTGCGCTACCTCCAGAGTGTGTCGCGACGGAATCCGCAGATGCTCAATCTCCTCCGGCTCGACCGTGACATACTCCCCCTTGCGATACTCGTACCCCTTCACGATGTCCGACTTATCTATAGGTTCCTCGTCACCAGACACCTTCTGGTGCTTGATTCGTTCCCCGCTCTTACGGCTTAGCTGGTGAAAACGAATTTCGCTCTTCGCCTCCGTAGCAGGAAAGAGCTTGATACCAAACGAAACCAGCGAGATTTGAATCTGACCGGACCAGAAAGGACGTGGCATACGGAATTCTCCCTTTGAATATGAAGCAGAATTGCCCGTCGAAGATGCTTTTTCCCTCCCCAGTGCCGTCCAAAGCAACCTATTCTTCCAACTCGTCCTGATTCGTTCGTTTTGCGCTCGCCAGGACCTTTTCCGCAAGCAGCGGAGGCACCACCTCATAGTGATCCATCTCCATCCGGAAACTCCCTCGTCCCTGCGTGATCGACGTCAATGTCGTTCCATAACTCAGCATCTCCGCCATGGGGACTTCGGCCCGGACGGTGGTTCCAGTTCCCGCACTCTCCATACCCTGCACCCGGCCGCGGCGCGAGTTCAAATCTCCCAGCAGCGCCCCGGCAAAGTCGTCTGGCGTCTCGATCTCCACCCGCATCACCGGCTCCAGCAGAACTGGCTTGGCTTGTTCCATGCACTTGCGAAAGGCAAGCCGCGCAGCCATCTTGAACGACATCTCGCTTGAGTCCACCTCGTGGTAGCTGCCATCAAAAACCGTCACCTTGATGTCCACCACCGGATATCCCGCCAGAAACCCACGAGCAGCCGACTCGCGGATCCCCTTCTCCACCGCAGGAACATACTGCCGCGGAATTGCTCCGCCGAAGATGTCGTTCGCAAACACCACGCCGCCTCCGCGCGGCAGGGCCTCCATGCGAATCTTGCAGTCGCCATATTGACCATGCCCGCCGGTCTGCTTCTTATATCTACCCTGAGCCTCGGCACGCCCGCGAACCGTCTCAAGATAGGGAATCTTCGGCGCCTTCAAGGTGACATCCGTGTGATAACGCCGCTTCAGCTTCGAGACAACCGCCTCGATGTGCTGTTGCCCCGCGCCCGCCACAAGAAATTCATTCGTCTGCGGATCGCGGAAGAACCGCACCATCGAATCCTCTTCCATCACCTTATGCAAAGCCGGCGCCAGCTTATCCTCATCCGCGCGCGACTTCGGTTCGATCGCATAGGTCATCGCCGGCTCCGGCATCGCCACCGGTTCCAGAAAAATCTCGTGCGACTTATCGCCGAGAGTGTCTCCCGTCAGGGTCACGCGCAGCTTGGCCACAGCTCCAAGATCCCCTGCATGTAACTCCTGCACCTCCACCGCCTTACGCCCCTGCATGATGGAGAGATGGGCCAGGCGCTCTGGCTCCTGACGCGTGAAATTCACGACAGATTTATCCGTCTTCATCATGCCGCTTACAACTTTGAAGAAGGAGATCCTTCCCGCAAACGGATCGGTCATCGTCTTGTACACATAGAGAGCAAGCGGTTCTTCATCACCCACTTTGCGCATGACGATCTCGTCCTGAACATCCACAGCTCCGCTGCCGTTGACGTGCGACCGCGTCGAATTCAGAATTCCATGCGCGGCCACCGGTTCACGCTCCGTCGGCGCAGGCGCATACACCTTCAAAAAATCCAAGAGATGATCGGTCCCCACGTTTCTCAATCCGCTCACATAGAGCACCGGAAAGATCCGATCCTCGCGAATCGCCTCGTGGAGCGCAGCAATCAGATGTTCCTCGGGAATGGTTCCTTCGTTGAAAAACTCCTCCATCAACTCATCTTTGCCCTCGGCCACAAGCTCCACCAGGGCCTCGTGTGCAGCCTTGGCATCAGCCTTTATAGCCTCGGGAATCGCCCCGACCTCACCTCGTCCATCGCCATCAGGCTTATACAAATAAGCTTTCATCGTCACCAGGTCCACTACCCCATGAAAGCCGTGCTGATCTACGATCGGCAGTTGTACCGGCACAACCTGACGCCCCCACTTCTCCTGCAAAAGTTCGATCATCCGTTGGCGACCGATCCTGCTGTCCGCCTTGGGGTGATCCACCTGGTTGATCACCACCACCCGTGGCAGGTTTACCTCTGCCGCGTACTTCCACACCCGGTCAGTCACCGCCTCCACACCCGTCTGTGCGTTGACAACCACCGCAGCCACCTCCGCGGGCAACATCGCCGCGCGCGTCTCATGCACAAACATGTGAAAGCCTGGAGTGTCGATCAAATTGATTTTGATGCCGTCCCACTCGGCAAACGCCACCGCATTCGACATCGTTGTCCGGCGCGCGACCTCTTCTTCGTCATAGGCCGTGACAGCCGATCCGTCTTCGACGCGGCCTCGCGTCGTTGTCATCCTAGCGGCATGCAGCAGAGCAGAGATCAAGGTGGTCTTTCCGCAATGCGCATGCCCAACTACAGCCACGTTACGAATATCACTCCCCAAGTAGACCTTCATATCAGACTCCTCTTCCATAATCTGAACTGACAAATCTCTATCGGTTACGAATAACAACCGAGCAAAGTTTATTTCCAGAAGCTCCGTGCGAAAACTCCTCTGCAGGGTTTCGGCCTGACGCGATCTCAGCCCCAGGTCGACCGTCGATGACCATCGATTTCAGACCCTTCCGGGGCCCGCATCTCGAGGAGCACGGATGCTATCACAAATTGAGCAAGTCCTTCGTTCTTCAATCGCTTCAGAGATTTGCAGCCAAGGGAGTCAACGCCGCGAACGACTCTCATGGCGGTGATCCTCTCTTTTTTGGCCTCTCGTAGCGACAGCCGCAGGGCACGTCGATTCCCGCACCACAAACTCAGGATCAACCACGATCTGTTGCGCGTGCATCGCCGAAGCAGACGCGCCTATCTGTTGTAACACTGTCTGAGCTGCCAGCATACCCATCGTCCGCAGTGGCTGCCGCACCGTTGTAAGCCCCGGATTCTGGAACGAAGCCGACTGTATGTCGTCAAAACCCACCACCGAGACATCCTGCGGCACGCGTAGACCCGCCTCTCGCAGAGCCTTAATAGCGCCGATAGCGGAGACATCGTTGAACGCGAATAAAGACGTAAAAGATTCGCCTCCAGCCAGAAGTCTCTTGGTTGCAAGATAACCTGGCTCATGCGATGGCAGATCCCCTTCAAGCTGGGCGACCAGCTTCGGAAAGATCGTCAGCCCATTCTTTTTCATCACGTGACGAATCCCGCGCCAGCGCGACTCTGTATCCGAGCTGAACCTCTGTCCCTTGATGAAGGCCAGCCGGCGATGTCCAAGCCCACGCAGATGGTCGACCGCGAGCGCTGCTGCGAGCCGATGATTCAACACAATGTTCGTCACACCCTTTGGCTCATGATGGCCCGATACAGTTACGGTCGGTATAGCCCACCGTTCTCGAAGCAGAGTATCGACCGCAATAATGCCCTCGACCGCGCGGTCCTGAAAAAGCCGTTGCGATCGTTGAATCATCTCCTCGCGATGATGATGACTGACCAGAAAATAAAAGTAATCCGCCTGCAGAAGTTGATGTTCGATTCCGCTCAGCACAAGCGTCGTATACCCCTCGCTCACCTCGGGCACCAGCACACCGATCGTCTGGCTCCGTCGATTGCGCAACGAGCGGGCAAATAAATTCGGCCGGTAGTTCAGCATCTCCGCCGCAGCCAGAATACGGTCTTGAGTCTCCTTGGGAATGGAACGCGCAGCCGGAGATGCACTGAGAACACGGGAAATTGCAGCCACGGACAACCCCAGATGATCAGACAGCACCTTAAGGCTTACCGGCTGAGACTCTCGCTTCGGCGAAGCAGGTGTGGCTGCGGGTATTCGAGGCTTTCGAGGCACCCTTGCAGTCTGTCACAAAAAAACATAACCAGAAAATAAGTCGATGTCCCTTGACACCACTTTTGCAAAAGGGGCAATATTCCCCACTAGGCAAACGATTGCCTACAGTGACTTAGAGCCACGGCTTCCAAGTAATCCGCGGCGCTTTTTTTGGAGGCGGTTTATGAATAAGAGAATTTCCAGCGTCCTCGCAATCTGCGCGGTGGCAGTTATATTTTTGTGCCTGAATGCGCCTGCATTCGCACAATTTCGCACTTCAATCCAGGGTGTTGTGACCGATCCGCAGGGAGCAGTCGTCCCGGGAGCCACCCTTACGCTCAAGAACCTGTCGACCAACGAGACTGCAGTCAGAACGAGCAATGCAACCGGCGTCTTCAACTTCAACGCACTTCCTCCGGACCACTTTACCTTGACGGCTGAGATGGCAGGTTTCAAGAAAAAGGTCCTCGATAATCTGCAATTGATCCCTGAGCAGTCAAACGCACTCAATGTGGAGCTGGAGGTTGGCGCTGTTAGCATGACTACTTCAGTTGACGCTTCTCAGGCGCCAGCCTTGGATACCGAGACCGCAAATATTGGCGGAACGATCAGCAGCAACGATATTCAGCATATGCCCTCATTCAACCGTGACGTCTTCCAACTGACACAGTTGATACCGGGCGTTACCAGCGACGCGTCGCAGGCTTCCAGTGGAGGCACCTACAATACTCCGGGCAATCAAGGCCCAGGCGGTTCAGGCGCATCTGGCGTTCCGACGGAAAATGGTGTTCAGGCCAACGCAAATGGCGGCCAGTACCAGACGAACGGCATCTCGATCGACGGAATCAGTACGGTCAGCGCGGTGTGGGGCGGAGCCACGGTCATTACTCCAACAGAGGATTCGATCGGCAACGTCAGAATCGTCACCAACGCCTACGACGCTGAAAACGGCCGCTTCAGTGGCGCCCAAACTATGGTCACGTCGAAGAGCGGAACCAATACTATTCATGGCAGCTTTTTCTTTGCGTTTCACCGCCCGGGCCTGAACGCGTACCAGCGTTACAACGGGCCCGGCTCCGTGACAAATCCAAAAAATAATCAAAGGGATAACCAGCGGTTTAACCAGCTTGGCGGCAGTGTCGGCGGTCCCATCTGGAAGGACAGGGTCTTTGCCTTCTTCGCAATCGAGGCGCAAAGAAATAGTTCTACTACCACCGGAACTGGTTGGTACGATACGTCGGCGTTCGATGGGTTGGCGCCTTCCAACAGCATTGCATCGACCTACCTGAAATTTCCAGGGTCTGCTGTCAGTACCTCGGGGATTATTCCCCAGACCTGCGCAAACATTGGTCTTACCGAAGGTGTCACCTGCAGAACAATCGCCGGTCAGGGATTGAACATCGGTTCGCCACTTACGACAGGGTTGGGAAAGCAGGATTTGACGTTCGTAAGCAGCGGCGCTCCCGGAGTCGGTAGCGGCCTGTCAAATGTTGCAGATATCGCAGACTTCGCCACGGTTAGTCCATCCAGTTCTTCGTACACCCAATACAACGGACGTCTTGACGCGAACGTTACCCAAAGAGATCACGCAGCATTTGCCATCTATTGGGTTCCACAAACTTCAACCTTCTACAATGGTACGCAACGCGCCTATAACCTCTTCCACCATAATCAGGTCAACGACGCATTTTCTGTGATCTGGAACCATACCTTTTCGGCTACCTTCCTCAATGAAGCTCGAGCGAACGCTGCAGGATGGCGCTGGAATGAGATCGCCGATAATCCTCAGCAACCAGTCGGATTACCGCAATCCAATATAACTACCACGGTCGGGAGTGCTCAGGTGCAGTTTTTTGGTGCCTCCTTAGGAAGCGATTTGAATCAGTGGACCTACACCTATAAGGACGTAGCTACCAAAATCCTGGGTCCGCATTCGATTAAGTTCGGCGGTGATTATACCAACCTGCACTACCTCAACAACCCGGTCGGAATCCCCCAGTACAGTTTCTTCAATATTTGGGACTTCCTCAACGATGCTCCAAAACAAGAGTCTGGCAACTTCAATTCTGTGACGGGGATTCCGGGTGGAATTCGGCAGGACGACCGTGAAAATTTGTGGGGATTTTTTGCCCAGGACGATTGGAAGGTCAGGCATAATCTAACCCTCAATATTGGATTGCGCTACTCCTACTTCGGCGCACTCCATGCCAAGCAAAACAACTTGAATTCCGTTCAGTTCGGCTCGGCAACAGGCTTATTTACTGGAATCAACGTCAAACAAGGCGGCAATCTCTGGACGCCTCAAAAAGGCAACTTTGGCCCTGTGATTGGCTTTGCATGGAGCCCCGACCAAACTCGCGGAAAGTTCGTGCTGCGTGGCGGATTTGGCCTGAACTTCAACCAGGAAGAGATTGCGCTCCCGGCAAACGCCGGTAATAACCCGAAGACGGCAAACTTCTATAACTTCGACAGTAACAATGCGACCAGTATCAACCCGAAGATTAAATATGGCATTTCGAGTAGTCCAACCGCATTGTACGGCTATGCGGCGAACCCGAATGCCGTTACAACCTATAACGCAAACAACCTTCCTACCAACGGTAGTGCGACTATCTTTGCCTTTGGCAATACTTCTACAACGTTTCCCACGGCCTATGCCTATCACTACTCTCTGGATACCCAGTACGACCTCGGTCACCAGTTTGTTGCCACGTTGGGATATCAGGGGAGTTCGTCGCGCCATCTCGTTACACAGTCGAATGCGAATGCGATAGGTGCTGCGCAAGGATCCACATTGAATCCGCTCGTCACCAACGTGAACTTCTATGAAAATGAAGCAGGCTCCAATAACAATGCAATGCTCGCTGGATTGAAGCACGACTTCGCCAATCACTTCTCGGCAAACGCACAGTTCGCCTGGGCAAAGAGTATGGATAACGGCTCCGGACCATTTGAGGAGGATCCTTATCCGTTCAGCCACAGATTCGCTTATGGACGCTCCGACTACTACGTTGGCAAATCGTTCAAGCTCTTTGGTCTCTGGCAACCGGTCTTCTTCCACGGAAGTCATAGCTGGGTTGAAAAAGTAGCGGGTGGCTGGTCGCTGAGTGGAATCTTGACGCTTCACACCGGATTTCCATGGACGCCTATTTACGGTACTGGTCAGCAGTTTTACTGTAATGGCTGCGGCTATGGGAATCTGCGGCCTGTCTATCTCGGAGGAGGAGGGCATTCCGCCAGCAACGATGCTTTCAAATCTGGTCCTGGCGTAGGGGCACCACTTGCACCGAATCAGAATTTTCCACTTCAAGCTGCGTCGAAGACTCTCACGCCTGTAGCCGGTTCGACGTCCTATTCCGGAAGCCCCTACTTCGCAGTACCGAATTATGCTGCGGGAATATCTGGACCTACATTTCCAGGTGTAGCTCCTGGTCTGCCTCCGCCGCCGGGCATCGCGCGTAACTCGTTCAATGGTCCGGGCTACAGGGATTTCGATGCATCGTTGGCCAAAGCCTTCGGTCTGCCGAAGGCGCCGGTTCTGGGCGAAGATGCGAAGCTTGAAATTCGCGGAGATTTCTTCAATCTATTCAACCTTTTGAACTTCGACGTAACCAAGATTTCGAACAACATCAACACACCAAACTTTGGGCAAGCACAAGCGGCCCTTGGTGGGCGAACCATCAGCATCCAGGCCCGGTTCAGCTTCTGACAAACTACGGGGTGCGTCAATGGGGGCGCACCCTTTTTTCTTCGACATCCTCTGGAAGGTAACTAATGGCACTCGCTCGATCGCGCTGCATCGATGAAAATTCATGACTCTTCACACACTGCAAAAACTGCCAGGAGCATTTCATGCTGCGAGCTAATCCGATACTTTCTTTGTCTCTGGGATTAGCAGCAATATTTTCGACCGGTATTACGTCAAATCGATCGTTAGTCGCACAGGAGCACGTAGAAATTAGTGCAAGTGCGCAGACAACGCCATTCCCACATTTTTGGGAGCAGATGTTTGGATCGGGTCGTGCAATTTTGTCGCTGCGAGAAAGCTACCGCAATGATCTGCGCGCGGTAAAGCAAGTAACTGATTGTCGTTACGTACGTTTCCACGCCATTCTGGATGATCAAGTAGGCGTTTACAACGAAGATGAACACGGCAATCCTGTTTATAACTTTGCGTATGTGGATGAGATATACGACGGGCTTCTAAAAAATGGAGTACGCCCAGTCGTCGAAATTAGCTTTATGCCAAAGAAGCTTGCATTTAATCCAGATGCGTTGCATCCATTCTGGTACAAGCCAAATGTGTCTCCACCCAAAAGCATGGAGAAGTGGGATGCCTTAATGACTCATTTCGCGCGACATCTTGTCGATCGATACGGCATCGATGAAGTTTCGCAGTGGTACTTCGAAGTTTGGAACGAACCGAATATTGATTTTTGGGGCGGCATCCCGAGAAAGAAAAGTTACTTCGAACTGTACGATCACACGGCACTCGATCTCAAGGATGTTAGTTCGAGGCTGCGCGTTGGCGGCCCCGCTACTGCCGCGGCGTCGTGGGTTGGCGATTTCCTGAAACATACATCAGACCATCATGTGCCGGTGGATTTTGTTTCAACGCATGGATACGCAGACGATACAGTCGAAAACCTTTTCGGAACCAACGAAGATATCCCGATGGATGACAGGATGGGCCGCGCAGTCTCAAAAGTGAGAGCAGAGATTAAATCGTCTGCCACCCCTGACCTGCCATTGCTGTGGACCGAGTGGAACGTTCAAGGAATGAATGAATCACGCGACACCATTTTTGTTGGTCCGGCTGTGGCGAACACGATTCGCGAATGCGATGGATTGGTGGATATGCTCTCATTTTGGACCTTCTCCGATGTCTTTGAAGAAGGCGGCCCAATCTCTAAACCGTTCGTTGGGGGGTTTGGATTACGCGCCAAAGGTGGAATTAATAAGCCTAGCTACTACAGCTTTGGCTTATTACATCAGCTTGGTAGTCGGCGAATAGCGAACGTGTCGAAGAACATAATTGCGACGAAAACCGCGGATGGAGATATTGCTGTCGCTGCATGGAACCTGGTCGATCCAGATCAACACGGAACGACCCGCATGATGGAACTAATAATCCGTGACGTTCCGCCGAATGCGAAAGTTACTCTCCAGCGCGTTGACAGTGATCACGGTAATGTATTGAAACAGTATGCGGCAATGGATAAGCCGATTGATCCTACACCCGATCAAGTGGCACAACTCAATCGCGAAACGGCGCTTCCAGTAGCGGAACAATCTATATTAAAAAACGGCGTGCTTGAGTTGCAACTTACTCCAAATACGCTGGTATTGGTGAAGATAGAAGCGAAACCTAATATTAAGTGACGAAGGAGTTCCTATAAACCGGACTCTCAGCCACAATAGCCATCATCATTCGCCTTCTGTTTGTGATTTGTTATTTTGCAGTCATAAGTAATTGATAGAGGAAACAGGTATGTGTGCTTTGCGTAATACGATTCGGTCAGCGGTCGCAATTGCAAGCTTTGCATTAACAGCCGCGGGTTCAGCGCAGACGTCGGCGCCAGTGAATGTGACAGTTGATGCAAGGGCCGCAACCACTCCCTTTCCCCATTTCTGGGAGCAGATATTCGGCTCCGGTCGAGCCATCCTATCCTTGCGCCAAAGCTACCGCGACGACCTCCGCACAGTAAAGGACGTCACGGACTTCGACGCCGTGCGCTTTCACGGCATCTTCATGGACGACGTAGGCCTCTACGACCCCAA
>Ga0137391_10001217_pt1 | contig 18543 bp, 18 predicted proteins | sample 15con2h24BmetaG_FD_101399 | JGI IMG/M metagenome (GOLD analysis project Ga0137391, IMG submission 101399) | Vadose zone soil microbial communities from Angelo Coast Range Reserve, California, USA - 15con2h2.4B metaG | ecosystem: Environmental > Terrestrial > Soil > Vadose zone > Saprolite...
CCGTCCCACCAGAACGCCCCATCTGGCGAGATCTGAGGGCTTGGCTGTGCCACGCCGGCAGTGTAATCAGTGGGCCCGGCAGGCCGTTGCCGCTAGTGCCATTAGTTTTGTAAAGAAATGGCTACCTTCCCAGTTGCTCGGGCGTCGAATACTTGGAATGGCTGTGCTACCGATAGGCTCGCCTTATCGCCAGCAATCGGAGGCGGTCATTCCTTCGGGCCGCTGGGCCAATCGCGCGAGCCCTTGCAGGCGGGGTAATTTGAGCAACTGAGAAAGAGTCCCCTCTTTCCCATTTTCGGCTTCATCGGTGCGTGGCACTCCTCGCAAATATAGGTGCGTCCCGCGAGCCGTTGTTCCACTGAGCGATGGATCATCTCCTGGAGTTGCTCGCCTGCTACCAACTGGATTCGCGGATTCTGCTTTGCGAATTCCTCGGCCGTCTCATCGAAAACGCCACAGGTAACGAATATGCCCCGGTCGGCTTTGAAGTGCTCCAACGTGCCCAGAAACTGGCGGAGCGGTAGTAGGTGAACCCAGCTGTTCCGATAGTGCTTGCACTGAACCAGCACGGTTTCGCCATCCTTCCTCATCTCCAGGTCTACACCGCCATCGGGGCTGGCCTTGCCAACGTGGTCGACCTCGTAGCCTTGAGACAGGTAGTTAGCTGCGACAAGGTGTTCGAACTCAACCCACGACATCTCTCTGATATCGCGCATGGTCTGTGCAGGGTGAGCAGTCGGTTGTAGCGACTGCGCGTGAATACTGCCCCGAGCGCCAATATCCCTAGTAGATAAGTCATGACTAAGGCACCGACTCCGCCCAAGAGCACTGCCGTCACTTCGGGCGATCTGGTCCAAATCCGATGCTCCGCGACGAGTGCGGCCACCACAGCCGCGGCATACAAGAAGACCAGCCCCACAACTACAGGAACAGCGGCTGCAACCAAAGGTCCATGACGCATGAAGAACTGGAAGGTCTTGCGCTCCCACCAACTCGCGCCGGACACAGCGGCGGCAGTATAGGGTGCTTACCGTCCTGAAGGTTCGGCCGCGGACGCTCTCGTTAGCGAAGTCTTATCGGCACCATGGCGTGGCTAGACTCCAGCTCTCAGAAGCGATTCAAACGCCAGCCACCGTCAACCGGTAGCGTCACGCCGGTCACCATGTCAAACCCGGGGCTGCAAAGCATCGCGACGACACCGGCCACCTCCCGGCGCATGACGAGTCGGCCGGCAGGGGTGTGTTTAATAGCACGTTCAACAAATGTGGGATCGAATTCCGCGATGTCGTCGGCGCTCTCGGCGATCTGTCCAGGCGCCACGGCATTGACGGTCACCGACGGGCCCAGCTCGAGAGCCAGCTGCTCGGTGAGAAATATCATCGCGTTCTTCGCGAGCCCGTAGATCGAATGGTTGCTGAGGTAAGCCGAGCCTGCCGAAATGTTCACGATGCGGCCCCAACCTCGCCGGCGCATCCCGTCCGCGACACTCTGCGATGCGATGAAGCTCGCTTTGACGTTGGTGTTCCAGATCGAATCCCATTCACTCTCGGGAAGAGAGGCGTAAGGCGTCATCGAAAAGGGGCCTGCGTTGTTCACGAGGATGACGATGTCGCCGCCAAGCAGCGACTCGGCCTTCGTTGTGACGGCGCGAACGGATGCCGGAACAGACATGTCCCCCGCTACCGCTGCGTGCGGCCGCCCCGTCTCGGCCCGCAGCTCTTCAACGAGTCGGGTGGCCAACTCCTCAGAAGCGTGGTATTGGATACACACGGACGCTCCCCGCGTCGCAAGCTCCCTCGCGATCGCCGCTCCCAGGTTCCTTGAGGATGCGGTGACCAGGGCGCGCCTGCCTTCGAGAAACTGTTCGACCACAGGGCGGTCAGCGGCCATGACCGGTAGTTTCGAGATCGCGCACCACGCTCCCTCGTACGTTCTCCATCATGCGCACGACCCGGTTCATGAGCTCGCGGCCCGGTGGCTCGCCCTCGGCCAGCTCGGGCCAGCGGTCAAAGGACGCCATATTCTCGATCTCAGTCAGCAGCCAGAACTGGGCCGGCCCGAGCGAGTACTGCGTCACGAACACCTTCACGTTGAAGCCGCGCGATCGCCAGTACGGCAGGAGCTCGTCCCTGAAGAACGCCTCGAGGACACCAGGTTCAACCTTCGATTCGAAGGTCTCGACATGCCACATCCCGTCGGGCATCATCGCAACGCCTCCTTTCTGAATCCGCGCCTCAGAGCGCGGTGTAACCGCCGTCTACGACCACGACCTGACCGGTCATGTAGCTGCTGGCAGGGCTGACGAGAAACAGGAGAGCGCCGTCGAGCTCTTCGGGGTCACCTGGTCGCCCGAGGGGTGTCCGTGCTCGGATCTTGGCCATCGAGTCCTCGTCAGCGAATGACGCCTGCGTCATCTCACTCCGGAAGAGTCCCGGAGCCAGGGCGTTGACCCGGATTCCGTGGCGGCCCCACTGACTCGCGAGCTCGCGCGTGAGGTTCACGAGTCCGCCCTTGGAGGCTGTGTACGCCGCCTGCGGTTTCTCGGGATGAGCCACCAGCCCAAGCACCGAGGCGATGTTGAGTATCACGCCCCCTCCAGTCCGCATCATCACGGGAGCAACCTGCTGTGAGAGCAGAAAAGGTGCTGTCAGGTTGACGTCCAGGACTCGTTGAAAATTCTCTTTGGACTCGCCAATCGCAGGTGTCATCTCGTCGGTTTGGCCGGCATTGTTGACGAGGATGTCGATGCGGCCTTGGACTTCTACCGTGCGGGCGACCAGCGCCTCGATCGCTTTCTGATCGGTCAGGTCGCAGGCAACCGCCAGGCCATTGCGCAACTGCCGTGCCTGCGCCTGGAGTTCGTCTTCACGACGCGCGGCGAGCACGACCACAGCGCCGGCGGCATCAAGAACTCGCGCGAACCGAGCGCCTAGTCCACCCGACGCGCCGGTGACCACTGCGACTTGACCGTCCAGCCGGAATCGGTTGAGTGGGTCGAGGTCAGCACTGGTCCGACTCATTAAATGGCAGCCCGCGCATCGCCATGCAAGAGCGGCAGCACTTCTTCGCTGATCCGGCGGACCGCCTGTGGCACGTCACCTCGCGAGATCGGCATCAATGCGACGACGTCGGCTCCTGCACTTGCCAGATCGGCAATCCAGCGCGCACAGTGCTCCCCAGGTCCGGCCGCCGCGACCTGGTCGACAATCTCGTCGCTGATCCGCTCGACTGGAATTCGCCCACGCAAGTACTCCGCGTTCAACTCCGTCATCAACGCGTCGGGGATGCTCGCTTCGCGTGAAAGCGGATTTATCCCGCCCGCTGAGAGGTACTCGGCGACGATTGGCCGGACCAGGTCCCGAGCCGCCTCCCTGGTATCCGCCAGAGCGAGGAACAGATACGCGACGACCAACTGCTTCTCGTGGCTTCGGCCCGATCTCGCCCGCCCTTCGCCGGCCCTCGCGCATGCCCATCGCACGTATCTGGGGCCGGCGAGGACAGAGAGCACAACCCCATCCGCGATCTCGCCCGCCAGCTGCAGAGCCTTGGGCCCGACGGCTCCGAGCAGCACCGGCGTCACCGCGGTCGGGAATTGCAGCTTCACGCCCGTGAGCCGGAAGAGGCGCCCCTCGACTGTGACGGACTCACCTGAAAGAAGGCGGCGCGTGAGTTCCACGCCCTCCCTCATGACGGTCAGCGGCGAGCTGTAGTCGAAACCCATCTGCCGCATCCAGCTGCCGACTCCTGCTCCCACCCCGGGCACAATCCGGCCCCCAGAGAGCTCCTGCAGCGCACCGATCTCCATTGCCATGAGGGCGGGGTGGCGAGGCAGAGGAGTCATGATGCCGAGTCCGATTTCGATGCGGCTGGTTGCTACGGCCACGGCAGCGGCCATCGTCGCCCCGCCGCGGTAGAAATAGTCCTCCCCGAGCCAGATCGAGTCCCATCCACTCTGCTCGGCTAACCGCGCGCTATCAACGAGGTCACGCATCGAGACATTGCCGCTCAGGCACAGGCCCACCCTCATGAAGTCCGCTCCAGGTCATGCGTAGCCACGGTGGCCGCACGCTGGAGAGCCTCCGGCCAGGCCGGGATGGTCTCGTAATCGCCAGTTCCGGCGAGGGCCGCAGCGCCGACGGCACTCCCGAGCTTGCCGCAGTCGGCGAGGTCGAGACCATTCAGGTGGCCGGCCACGAAGCCGGCGTTGAATGCGTCTCCAGCGCCAACCGAATCGAGCACGAGTTCGGCAACAGCCGGCGGGACGTTGACCACGCGATCGTCTGATGCCACCAGCGCGCCGGCCGCGCCACGCTTGATCACGACCAGCCTGATCGAGCGACGGCGCAGGTTCGCCAGCTGCCGCCACTGGTCGGTCTCGCCGGTGAGGATCTCGATCTCGTTCTGACCCGTTAGGAGGAGGTCCAGGTCGTGCAGCACAGGTTCGAGGGCGCGCCTGGCGGCCGCCTCTCCCCAGAGCCGCGGGCGGAGATTGGGATCAAAACTGACCTGCACGCGGTGTTTGCGGGCCAGCTCGACAGCGTACAGAGTGGCATTGGCCAGCGTCCCAGGCACCGCCAGCGAAATCCCGGTGAAATGCAGGAGTCGAGCTTGCCGAATCAGATCCTCTGGCACGTCTTGAGGACGCAGTCTTGAAGCCGCTGAGCCGGTCCGGTAGTAATAGACAGCAACCGAGTCGGGACTGCGCCGCTCCTTGAAGTAGATTCCGGTCGGCGCATCAGGGTCGTCGCCGGCATGCACCTCCACCCCTTCCGACTCCACGCAGCGACGGATCAAGCGGCCGAACGGGTCAGCGCCGAGGCGTGATACCCACGCTGCGCGAAGACCGAGACGCGCGAGTGCGATAGCGAAATTCGATTCGGCGCCCGCGACCCGCTGACGGTAGCCGCTGACTTCGTCCAGATGCCCGTCATCGACTGGATCGAGCAGCACCATCGTCTCGCCGATCGTGATCGCGTCGATCATCGGGCATGCGCCAGTGGACCCGCGGCCTTCGCCCTGAGGCGCACGGCGTTGCCTGGCAGGTAGGCGATCGGGATCTCTTCCCACAGGACGATGCGCACCGCGGCCGGGCGGGCGCCGGCTGCCACAGCCTGTGCGATTGCTTCCTGGCGTACTTCCTCATGGACGGCCTCAATTGCGCGCGCGCCGATAGCGACGATTCGGTCGACGCTCCCGCTCACCTCTGAGATCGCTGCGCCGATCGCGTTGGCCACGGCGTAGTCGTTCGGACGCACGACCTCGATATTCCCGTCCAGGCACTCAGGCAGCAGAACGCTTCCGCCGCCCACCCCGATACCCGTCATCGGATCAGCCGACGGCCGCATGCGCTGTACTCCACGTTCGAGAAGCTCGAGCGCCACTCGGTAAGCCTGTTCGGCAAGGTTGTGCTCGAGCGCCGGCCGGGGCACGGGCACGTCGAGCTCGGCCCGTCCGAGCGAGAGGACGACGTCGGTGAACGTGGTTTGTCCACCACCGAATGCAAGCCCTTCCTGCGTTAATCGGTAGCCGACGCTGTCCGGCCCGACGGCGACCCTGCTGCCATCCTGCCTCACGACGGTGCCACCGCCAAGGGGCAGGCTGACCACGTCCGGCATCCGGAAGTTCGTGCGCACGCCGCCGATGTCGACGACAAACGGCGCCTCGCGCGGAAAGCCATTGACCAGAATTCCGATGTCGGTGGTGGTGCCGCCGACATCCACGACCAGGCCATTCGCCACGCCGGACAGGTAGGCGCCTCCTCTCATGCTGTTCGCCGGGCCCGAGGCGAGCATCAGGCTCGGGTAGCGGCGCGCGTAATCAAGCGCCATCAGCGTCCCGTCGTTCTGAGTGAAGTAACACGTCGTGGCGCCGCAGGCCGACCGGACCGCCGCCTCAAATGATGTCGTGGCCAGCCTTGCGACCTCAGTGAGGGCGGCATTGAGAATGGTTGCGTTCTCGCGCTCGAGAAAGCCGATCGACCCGATCATCGAAGAGATGGAGATGGAATGGCCGTCGCCCGCTTCTTGGGCACAGATCTCGGCTGCTCGTCGCTCGTGTTCGGGATTGACGGCCGAGAACACCCCGACGATCGCGATCGGCATGCCCTCCTCCGCAGCGGTGGCTGCCGCACGGCGGATATCGTCTTCGCCCAGGGGCGAAAGCTCCTGACCGGTGAAGTCGTGGCCGCCACGAACGAGGGCAACGTGGCCCGAAATCGCTTGCCGAAGGTCGTCCGGCCAGTCGGCGAATGGCGGCACCGCGGCAGTGGCCGGCGCACCGAGGCGCACGATCGCGACGCTTCGCAGCCCCTGGCGCTCGACGACTGCGTTCGTGCACTGGGTCGTGCCGAGCATTGCGGCGACAACCGGTTCCTGGGGTGCAGGCGTGAGCACCTCGGCGAGCGCCGCGCGGATGCCCGATACGACATCGAGCGTCGTCGGCATCTTGGCCTTCGCAACCACATGATCGGCGCTGTTCACCAAGACCGCGTCCGTGTTCGTTCCGCCGATGTCAACCCCGATCCTGAGGCTCATCGCGCCGCCAGCCGTTGCTCGAAGGGCACGTAGTCGAGGTCGAGCCCAAAGCAACGAGGGCCCGCCTTGGCGAGCCCAAGCTTCTCGCGCCAAAGCGACGCGCAGGGGAGCGCGAGGACGTATACCCGCATTCCAAAGCGGAGCCGTTCGGTCGTCACCGGATGCGCTGACTCCTCTTCGAGGAGAGTGATCAGGTCGGGGACCGACGCCAAGATCGATCCATCAGCCATCGCAACCAGGTTCTCGTTTTGGAACCTAACCTCGCACCGGCTGTCGGCCAGCGTCTCAAGGCCCTCGATCACAACCCGGCCCCGCACGAAACCGCCTGCTGTCTCGCGCTCGAGCTGAACCACCTTCCCGTGGAAGATCACCACGCCGCCGAGCCGACGCGTGAGCGCCTCGATGGCCAGCCCGCTCTGACGGCCTGCACGGCGCAGCTCGGCGCCAATCTCGAGTGCGAGGCTGAGCGTGCCGCGGATGGCAGTCCGTTTGAAATCGCGTCCTTTGATCGGGTACTGAGCGAGGACTGAGGCACCGCCCTCGGCCACGACAAGCGCCCGGCCGAGGCGCTCCGCCCACTCGGCGGAAATCGAGCGCAGCACAGTGACGTTTCCATGTTCATCGGCGATGGCCATCGGCGTCGCTGAAAGACCGTGAGCGGCGAATGAGACCATCTGAACCTCTGGAAATGCTCGCCCCATGCCGTCTCCGTCAACAACAGGTAAGCCGAGATCGGCGGCGAGGGCAAAGGGGATGGTGCTGTTGATGCCGCCTGCCTCTATACACATGACCGCGGCGGCCTGTGCCCCACAGGCCTGCTCCACGGCTCGGAACGCGGCCACCAGCTCCTCGCCACTAGGGATCTTCTCGACGATGACGCTCGGCGCGCCCATCATCGCGGCCGCGATGACCAGGTCGTCGTCAGCCAGGTCGTCGGCATCAACCAACTGAACGGCGCCGCGAGCGCGAATTCGTTCCTGAGCCCAGAGCTTCCCGACGTACGGGTCGCCACCGCCTCCGGTGCCGAGCACTGCCGCCCCGATGGCGATTTCCTCCAACTCCTCGAGTCCGATCAGCCGTCGCGTCATGCCACGCCTGTCGTCACTCGGGCGAGCGATTCGCGCCCGCCCTCGGGCTTCGCCAACCGGCACGCTGCGCGGTGTCCAGGCTCCACCTCGTAGTAAGGCTGCGGCTGCTTGCACTCCTCCGTGGCCTGTGGGCAACGCGGCCGGAACGGGCAACCGGTGGTGACCTCAGTGGGGCTGGGCGGTTCGCCGAGCATCGGCAAGCGCTCGCGGTGAACGGAGGGGTCGGGAATTGGGATCGAGGAGAGGAGCACCTGGGTGTAGACGTGGGAAGGCTTTCTGAAAACCGACTCCATGGCTCCCTCCTCGACAACCTTGCCGAGGTACATCACCAACAGACGATCGGCGATGTGGCGGACAGTGCTGAGGTCGTGAGATATGAAGAGGTAGGTCAACCCTTCCTCACGCTGCAGCTTGCGGAGGAGCCGCAGCAAACCGGCACGAATCGACATATCTACCGACGCTGTCGGCTCGTCGAGCACGACGAAGCGTGGGCTCGGCCCGATCGCACGGGCGATCGCCACACGCTGACGTTGGCCACCGCTGAGCTCGCTGGGCCGCCGATTGAGGATCCCCGCCGGAAGCTCGACTTCGTCGAGTAGATGCCTAAGCCGCGCCTCCCGCATGGGTACCCGATGCAGCATCAGCGGTTCCATGATCAGGCGGCGGGCGGTCCAGCTTGGATTCAGCGCCGTCATCGGGTCCTGGAAGACCATCTGCACATCTCTTCGGAGCCGCCGAATCCGCCGCTCGGGCCATCCCACATAGTCCTGGCCCTCGAACATCAGGTGGCCCCCGGTCGGTCGCTGCAGCCTGACGATGCAGCGGGCCAGTGTTGACTTTCCGCACCCACTCTCGCCTACCAGGCCGACCGTTTCGCCGGCCTCGACTCCAAAGCTCACGCCGTTCAGGGCATGAACGGTGCGGCCGCGGACGCGGAACTCGCACGTGAGATCGCGGACTTCGAGCAGAGGGGTCTTCACGACTTAGACCGCCGCTCGCGTCATGCCGGCCTTCTCGTCGATGGACAGGCCGGCCAGCTGTTGCCGGCGGCGGCAGGCAACCAGGTGCCCGGGACCCGCCATCTCGAGCTCAACCGAACTTGTAATGCAAGCTGGTACAGCGTGCGGACACCGCGCTGCGTAGCAGCAGCCCGAGCCGGCGGGCACGTCCAGTTGGCGGTTGCCGACAGCTTCCGCAAAGTCGGCCGGGTGGTCAGCGCGCAACAGCGTTGCCATCAGCTGCGCTGTGTACGGATGCCCAGGATCGCGAAACATCACTTCAACCGGCGCCTCTTCGACGATCCGGCCGCCGTACATGACGGCGACCTGCCCGCAGTGCTCGGCAACGATCCCAAGGTCGTGCGTGATTAGGAGAACCGCCATCCCCGTCTCTTCCTGCAGGCTGTGCATCAGGTCGAGGATCTCGGCCTCGACCGTGACATCCAGCCCGGTCGTCGGCTCGTCGGCGATCAAGAGCCGTGGCCGGGCAGCCAGCATCATCGCGATCAGCACGCGCTGGCACATGCCGCCGCTGAGCTGGTGAGGATATGCGTGCACTCTCAGCTCGGGGTCTGGCATCTGTACCTTCCGGAGCAGCTCGACCGCTCCTTTTTCTGCGTTCGGGCGCCCGGTCTGGTGGCTGACCGAGCGTGCGATCTGGGCACCGACCGTCATCAGTGGGTTGAGCGCGCTGCGCGGGCTCTGAAAGATCATTCCGATCCGCGAACCACGCACCCGCCGCATCCGGTCGGTTGAGAACGAAAGCAGGTCCTCTCCTTCCATCAATACCCGGCCGCCCAGGACCCGTGCGCCAGGGGGCAGTAGACCGATGATCGCGAGGGATGTCAGGCTCTTCCCAGACCCGCTTTCCCCGACCAGCCCCATCCAACCATCGGCGGGGATCTGCAGGTTGACGCCGCTGAGGACCGGGCGGCTCTGCCCTTCGAAGGCCACCGTGAGATCCTCAACAGTCAGTAAGTTAGCTTTCACCGTCGCCGGCTGAACCTTGTCTGGATCGCTTCGCCGATGAGGTTGAATGCAAGCACGGCGAACGTGATCGCGAGGCCGGGGAACACCGAGGTCCACCACTCCCCTGACACAATGTTGGAGGCGCCCTCACTGACCTCGACACCCCACTCCGCCGTGGGCGGCTTGATGCCGAGGCCGAGAAAGCTGAGGCCCGACGCATCGAGGATCGACCAGCCCATCGTCAGTGAGGCTTGAACCAATGCCGGTGTCACGCAGTTGGGCAGCAGGTGCAGAAACACGACACGCCAGCCCGGGTTCCCCACTGCCCGAGCGTTTTCGGCATAGTCGGAGCGTCGCGCGCTCAGGACTTCTCCTCGAGCAAGGCGGACGAAGTAGGGCGTGTAAGCGACCGCAATTGCGATCACTACGTTGCGGACGCTGTTGCCGAGCACGGCCGTGATCGCCAGCGCTAGGACGAAAGCCGGGAAGGAGAGGACCATGTCGACCACTCGGAGCACGATGTCGTCGAGCCAACCTCCGTTGTAGGCGGCCAGTGACCCAACCAGAACGCCCACTGTGAACGCGATGCCGGTCACGAGAAGGGCGATCGCGAGATCGATTCCGGTGCCCGCCATCACCCGCGAAAGGACGTCCCGTCCGAACTTGTCGGTACCCAGGATGTGTCCAGTCCCAGGCGGTAGAAGCTGGCTCGCGGGATCGGTGGCGAGGGGATTATGCGGCGGCGCGATGGCTCCCCAAATCCACAGGACGATCAGCATTGCGAGGATCGCGACGCCGACCGCAGCCGAGATGCTGACCGGAAGGCGCGATCGCCGGCCGGTGAAAACGGGACCCTCCAGCGGAGCTACGTCCAGGACCGCCATCTACGCGTACCTGATCCGGGGGTCGACGTAGGCGTAGAGCACGTCGATGACGAGGTTCAAGACGGTGTATGTGACGGCGACAAGCAGGATGAACCCCTGCACCGCCGCCAGGTCGTTGGAGAGCATGGCGTTCCAGGCGTACAGGCCGATTCCAGGCCAGTTGAAGATGCGCTCCACGAGGACGCTGCCTCCCAGCAGATACCCGAGGACGATGCCGACGACTGTGAGCAGCCGAACTCCGACGTTGCGGAGAAGGTCCTGGCGGATGATCTGCCACTCCGACAGGCCGAGCGCTCGCGCCGTCCGGATGTAGTCGGTCTGCATGACATCGATGGTGGCGGAGCGGGCGATCTTGAGGATCGGGGCGATTTCGACAACAGCCAGCGTAAGGACGGGCATGAAGAGATGGGCGACCGCATCGAGAAAGGTGCCCCAGTTACCGGTGAGAATGCTGTCGATCGAATAGAGACCGGTCAGCGTGGTCGGCGGAGAGACGAAAGGGCTGAGACGTCCGTCAGGAGCAGGGACTACCTTGAGAACGGCATAGAAGAAGAAGAGCACGATCAGCCCCAACCAGAAGAGCGGGAGGCTGGTGCCGAAGATCGCGACTCCGCTCACGACGACATCACGCGCCGACCCCGGCCGCAGGCCGGCCCAAACACCGAACGGGACGCCGATCAGGACGGCCACGATGGTGCTCCACAAGGCAAGCTCCATCGTGGCCGGCAAACGGACGCGGAGATCGCTGACCACGGGCTGGCCCGTGTTGAAACTGGTTCCGAGGTTAAGGTGCAGGATCCCAGCGAGATAGTCGTGGAACTGGACCTGGAGAGGCCGGTCGAGCCCCATCTGGTGCTCCATTGCGGCGATCGCCCGTGGGTCGGCGTACGACCCGGCCTTGACGAGAGCCGGGTTACCGGGCAGGTAATGGGTCAGCAGGAAGACGAGGACAAGGACACCAAGCAAGGTGACCACGCCCAGGCCTACGCGCCGCGCTATGAACCGCTCCACCAGACCCCAGGGATTGCAGCCTAGCTCTTGCTGAGTCCCCAGAAACGCAGGTACTGATCGGGGTACACGCTCACGCCGGTAACATTGGTCCGGCCAGCGATCACGAAGTCACGCTGGTACAGCAGGATCAACGGGACGTCGCGGTCGAAGATGGCCTGAGCCTGCTTGCTGAGGTCGGTGCGCTGCGAGTCATTCGTGTTGTACATCCCCTGCTGGATGAGCGAGTCGATCTGCGGATTGGCGTAGTGAGCGAGGTTGGTGAACACATTCTTCGATTGCAGGAGCCAGAACATCTGGTAGAAGGGGTCATTCGCCCACGAGTACCAGTACTCGATGAACATCGCGAGCTGGTCGGCCCCCAGCTTGGCACGGTAATCCGCGTCGGAGAGCTTCTGGATGTCGATCTGGATGCCAACGCTCGCTAGCCCTGACTGGATCCAGACCGCGGTATCGGCGTCCTCAGCTCGAGAGACGGAAACTGCGAGTGACGACCTGAAGCCGCTCGGGAATCCTGCGTCGGAGAGGAGGGACTTCGCCTTCTGGAGATCGGTCGTGTACGGCCAGCCGGTCTCATCCGAGGTCGGCATGCCCGCGGCAACGACGCTCTTGAGCGGCTTACCGAATCCATACAGGACGTTCTTGATGAGAGTGTCGTAGGGCAGCGCGTAGGCGATCGCCTGGCGCACGCGCACATCGTTGAAGGGCTTGATGTGCGAGTTGAGCACCACGTAGTTTGTGTTGCGGCTGGGGAACGTCCACAGCGTGACGCCCTTCGCCGATTTGAGTTGGTCGAGGTTCTTGGCCGGAAGGCCGAAAGCGAGGTCCAGGTCACCCTGCTCGAGCAGCAGGAGGCGATCGTCTGAGGACGGGATGTACTTCAAGAGCACGCCCGCGTTCTTCACCTTGGAAGGATTCCAGTACTTGGGGTTCGGCTCGAGGAGGTACTGGCTCCCCGCCTGCCACGTAGACCCCTTCACATATGGCCCGGTACCAAGGATGTTGGTCTTGTAATAGGCGTTTGCCCACTTGTCGTCGCCCTTAGCCTGTTGGTTTGAAACGGTCGGATCCATGACGTCGAGCACGGTGAGAGGCAGCAGCTTGGCGGCCATGGGGTTCGCGTTCGCGAGCGTGATCTGGAATGTGGAGTCATCCACGGCTTTGAGCTGCGACGGGTCCTTGACAGTCAGCATGCCCATGACGAGGGAGGCGTAACCGGGCCCGAGCAGAGCTCGCTTGTATGAGTACTCGAACGCCTTGGCCGTAACCGGGGTGCCATTGGAAAAAGTGGCGCCCGGCCGCACTTTGAACGTGTAGATGGTGCCGTCCGCTGACACCGTGAAGTTCGCAGCCAGGATGCCCTGCAGGTCCGTCGTCGCTTCCAGAGTGCCGTTGGGGCCGGGCTTCGTCACGTTGTCGACGGGCATTTCGTATGTCTGGATGACGACCTCGTAAGCCGCGTCCGACTTGAAGTCGTTGGGGTCGAGATCATCGATGTCGGTGTCGAGACCGATCAGCATCTTGGCCTTCTGGCCGCTCCCCGACGAACTGGAACTGGTGCACGCCTCGACCAGAGCCAGGATCGCGGACATCGACAGTCCGAGCAGCGCCGCCTGCCCTATAAACATTCTGCGGCTGATTCGACCTTCTGTTAGCGCCCTGGTCAGTGAACTGATTTCGCTCATAGCTCTCCTCTCCTAACTCGGCACGGCGTATGGGCTAGCCGTGCACCCCAGGCGCTTCGAAACCTCCTGCGCAGCGCCGACGACATAGACAGCCAGTTCTACCATCCGCTGCTCTGGGAAGCGAAAGACCGGCCCCGCGATACTGATTGCACCGACAACGCTCAAGCGATGGTCGAAGATTGGCGCGGCCACGCACCGCACGCTGTCTTCGTTCTCTTCCATGTCGGTCGAGTAGCCGCGCACGCGAACGCGCTGCAGCTCTGTACGGAGCTCGGTCGGGTCGGTAATCGTGTGTGGGGTCCGCGGTTCGAGACCGTTGGTCAGAACCGTGGCGAGCTCGTCCTCGCCGGCATAAGCGAGGATTGCCTTGCCGATGCCGGTGCTGTAGAGCGGCATGCGTTCGCCCACGCGCGACCGCATCTGGAAGGCGTGCGGGCTCTCGACTTTCTCCACGTAGACGACATGCGGGCCGCGCGCCACACCGAGATGGATCGTCTCCTCTGCGCGGTCGGCCAGCGATCGGAGAATTGGCAATGACTCCACGCGTATATCCAGTCTCTGGTGCACGGCCATGCCCAGCTCGAGCAGCCCGAGCCCAAGGCGATAGCGCCCGGTCTCAACGTCCCGCTCCACGAGTCCTTCTACTACCAGCGCCGCAAGCAGGCGGTGGGTCGTGCTCTTCTCGAGACCGCAGCGCTGAGATACCTCGGTCAGACGCACGCCCCTCGGCGATGGATCTGCCTTAAGGGTCTGGAGGATGGCCGCCGACCGAGAGATGGTCCGGTTTTCTGGAATAGAGTTGCGCACAGTGGATCTAATCCGCAGAATGTAGAACTTGGTTACGTGATCGTCAAGACCGCTGTTGAAAATGTGGCCCGGCGTCTTGAAGAGCGCAGGGTTGTCGGTATTGCACGCCTCCGGGACGCCGACCTCGTCGTCGAGGCGGCAGCAATGGCCGCAGCACATGGACTTGGCGCGATCGAGGTGCCGTTCACAGTCCCTCGAGCCGCATACGCAATCGCCGCCCTCCGCGAGCGCGTGGAGCCTGACGTCGTGATCGGGGCGGGAACGATAAGGACGCGGAACGAATTCCAGGACGCGCTCCGAGCCGGCGCAGAGTTCCTTGTCGCTCCAGGTCTGAACCCCGAGTTGGTCAAGGCAGCCCAGTCCGCCGGAGTGCTCATGGTGCCTGGCGTTTACACCGCCTCGGAGATTGAGCTTGCGCTTAGTCTGGGTCTCAAGCTGCTCAAGCTATTTCCGGCGGTCCCAGCGGGACCTGAATACCTGGCCGCACTCCGGCAGCCGTTTCCCGAGGTCCGCTTTATGCCGACGGGCGGCGTGGGCCCGGAGACTGCTGCCGCCTTCTTCGCGGCGGGCGCGGCCGTTTTGGGCATGGGTTCCTCGATCTTTCCTCAGCGGCGGATCGAGGTGGATGGACCGCAGGTGGTCGCAGGGCTGACAGAAGCGGCAGTGCACGCGGCTGCGCCCGGCGCATGAGCACGCAGCAAAGCATCTTCGTCGACGCCATAGATCTTCGTGGTGCGCTAGCGGCGCTGCACGAGCGCGGATCGGACCTCACGGTATTGGCCGGAGGAACGGACGTGATGGTGCAGTACCTTCGGGGAGATGTGCTCCCGCGCGGCCTTCTGCACATCCGCCGCCTGCCGGAGCTGAAGGAGCGGAAGTTCGGCCGACGGACAGTCATTGGCGCGCTGACGACTCATTGGCAGCTCGTGACTGACCAGGACGTCCTGATCCGGCATCCGGCGCTCGCCGAAGCAGCTGCGACCGTCGGAGGCCGGCAGACCCAGAACGCCGGCACGATCGCAGGCAACCTTGTCAACGCATCTCCTGCCGCGGATCTCCTTCCGGTCATGCTCGTGAGCGACGGGGTGGTGACACTGACCAGCTCAGCCGGAAGCCGCGATCTGCCCGTCTCCGACTTCGTCCTTGGCCGGCGCTCAACCGCCAGAAAACCAGACGAGCTGGTGACGTCCATTTCGTTCGAACGGCTGGCCGAATCGGCCGGCGAGGTCTATTTGAAAATCGGGCGCCGTCACGCCATGGAAGTTGCGATCGTCGGCCTTGCGGCACGGCTGGCTTTTGACGCCGATGGGAATGTCACCGATGCCGGCATCGCGATAGCGTCGGTCGCGCCGAAGGCCTTCCGCGCGCAACTCGCCGAGAAGAGGCTGGTGGGGACGAAGCTCGACGATGAATCGATGCGCGAGGCGGGTGAACTGGTGCGCCAGTCTGTGCATCCGATCGACGACGCGCGGGCGACAGCCGACTACCGGCGACGCCTGCTGCCTGCTCTACTCCGCGACGCGGTGACGATCTGCCGTCGACGCGCTTTCAATAGAGGAGAGGCGACTGGGCATGCAAATTGAGCTCTCGGTGAACGGGGTTCCCACGCGCCTCGACATCGAGGCTCATGCGACTCTACTCGACGTGCTGCGCGGCGATCTGGAGCTGACCGGTACCAAGCGTGGCTGTGACGAAGGCGAGTGCGGCGCCTGCACAGTGCTCGTCGACGGGCAGGCGGTGGACTCGTGCATCGTGGCGGCTCACTCGGTGAACGGGTGCGCCATTGAGACAGTTGAGGGTCTCGCCCGCGCGAGAGGTGCGCTGGATCGGCTCCAGCGGGGCTTCATCAAAGCGGGCGCGGTCCAGTGCGGATTCTGCACGCCGGGGTTCCTCATAACGCTGACGGCTTACCTTCGCGAGCACCCGGCTCCGACGCCCGAAGAGATCCGCGAGGCCGTCGCCGGGAACATCTGCCGCTGCACGGGGTACTCGCAGATCGTCGAGGCTGTTCGAGCATCGATCGGCGAGGAGATCTGATGACGTCGCTGATCGGAGCCGACGTAGCCCGCACCGACGCTGAGAGCAAAGTTCGGGGTGAGGCCGTTTACGGCGTCGACTACGGCAGCCTGGGCATGCTGCATGCCAAGCTTCTTCGCTCCCCGATTCCCGCCGGCTCGATCACAAAGCTGGACGTAACCGCCGCCCGGGGCCTTCCTGGCGTCCGCGCCGTCGTCACGGGATCCGACGCTCCAGTGGCCAGGGGAGGCGCAGTCGTACGGGATCAGCCGCTGTTCGCCACTTCTGTCGTGCGCTACGAGGGTGAGCCAATCGCCGGGGTGATCGCCGAGACCGAGCAGATCGCAAAGCGGGCGCTGGGGGCGATCGTTCTGGAGATCGATCCGCTGCTACCGGTCGGGGACGTCGAGGCAGCGCTCGCGCCGGGGGCGCGCCTGGTGCACCCGGATTGGAAGGATTACGAGTGTTCGCTGGAGTACCCGCGAGCCGGCAACATCGCATGCGAGGTGACGTCCGACAGCGACCTCCGGGCTCTTGCGCGGATAGTCGCGCAAGCCGATGTCGTGGTCGAAAGTGAGTATCGGGCGCAGCGCCAGTACCAGGCCTATATCGAGCCGAAGAGTGCGGTCGCTCGCTGGGAGGACGGCCGCTATGTCGTCCACACGGCCAGCCAATTTCCGTTCAACGTGCGAGACCAGGTGGCTCAGTTCCTCGGAGTGCGCGTTTCGGACGTTCGCGTGATCGGTCATCACATCGGCGGCGGCTTCGGAGCCAAGTTGGACGCATCGCTTGAAATCTATGCCGCCCTCTTCGCAAGGCACGTGGGACGACCGGTCAAGATTGTGAACGAACGCAGCGAGGACCTGCTGAGCTGCGGTTGTAGGGAGAACGCGATCGTCCGGCTGCGCACGTCGCTGGCGTCCGACGGTAGGATCCTCGCCCGCGAAGCCGATGTCCTGATGGACAACGGCGCGTATAGCGGCGAAGTGCCGTTGATGGCGAGCCTCCCTATGCACGTGTTCGGCCAGGTTTATCGAACTGGTTTGGCGCGAGTGAATTGCCGTTTGATGTATACGAACACAGCGCCCACCGGCGCCTTTCGCGGCGTCAGCGGCACGTACCTTTACTTCGCGCTCGAGCGGCACATGGACGAGTGCGCGGTGCGACTCGGACTCGATCGCCGAGCCTTCCGCCTGCAGAACCTCCTTCAGGATGGCGACTGCACGCTGGTCGGGCAGGTACTCGATGACGCGGGTGTGCTGGCGGAGGCCTTCGACCGGGTAGAGCAGGTTGCTCCGTGGTCTGAATTGATGCGTCGCCCAAGTACGCCGGGCAAGCGTCACGGCGTGGGCATCGCAGCCGCGACCTGGCTCACCAATCCGGGCCCAGGGACGGTGACCCTCAAACTCAATGAGGACGGGACATTAGGACTGGTCTCGGGGGCCACCGACAACGGCTCAGGAGCGGTGACCATGGGTGTGACCCAGATTGCCGCGGAAGAGTTCGGGCTGCGCCCGGAGGACGTGATTATCCAGATGCCGGACACCGACGCGGCTGGATACGACGCCGGGTCTCAGGGCTCACGTACGACACATATCGTCGGTCGCGCCACACGCACCGCCGCGGCCGAGGTCCGGGAGAAGATCTTCGCGGTCGGGTCGAGACTTCTCGAGGTGGACCCCGCGGATCTCAACATCGCAGAGGGCGCGGTCCACGTTAAGGGCGCTCCAACGCGCTCGGTCCCGCTATCAAAGATTGCGATTGCGGCCATGAGCACCAGCGGTCCGATCGTCGGCACCGGTTCGTACGCGACACCTTTGCCCTCGTACAACCCCGCGTGCGCGAATGGACTGCTGTTTCCGGTGTTCCCGACACCGACCTACCACGTTCACCTCGCAGAGGTTGAGGTCGACGAGGCCACCGGTCGGGTGACGGTGCTCCGCTACATCGTCGCCCAAGAGGTTGGCAAAGCGATAAACCCGACGGGCGTTCGCGGTCAGATCCAGGGCGGAGTTGCCCAGGGTATCGGCTATGCGCTCTACGAGGGTTTGGAGATCGCGGATTCGCGTTATCGACAGCGGACGCTCGAGACGTATCGATTGCCACTCGCCGTCGACGTTCCCGACGTCGAGATTCTGCTGCTCGAGCACGGCGACCCTGCGGGGCCACACGGTGCGCGAGGAGTCGCAGAACCTCCGATCGTGCCGGTCGCAGCGGCGATCGGGAACGCGGTGTCTGACGCATTGGGCAAGGCAGTGAACCAAATCCCGATTCGCCCCGACGAGATCCTGGCTTTATTGAGTGGGGATGATCCGATCCGTTTGCGATAGCAATCGCTTATCGCAAGCAACCGAGCGGTGGTTCTACGGCAGACCGGAGTACTTCTTGGTTGCTCCAGATAGCCATGACTGAGTACGGTCTCCATATGCCTGACCTTCCGAGCTATCGTCTTCGATAGCTCTTGCGGGGGAGTTGATCTCGGTGTTGGGCACGCCGAGGTGCTGCATAGCAAGAACTGGGATTCAGGTTGCGGTGGTCGAGACCATCAGCACAGC
>Ga0137391_10001228_pt1 | contig 18473 bp, 14 predicted proteins | sample 15con2h24BmetaG_FD_101399 | JGI IMG/M metagenome (GOLD analysis project Ga0137391, IMG submission 101399) | Vadose zone soil microbial communities from Angelo Coast Range Reserve, California, USA - 15con2h2.4B metaG | ecosystem: Environmental > Terrestrial > Soil > Vadose zone > Saprolite...
ATTCCGCGGGACCGGAAGAAGTTTATTTTGCCGTGGCCCTGGCCCGGGATGAAGGCATTCAGGTCCTGATGCGGCGCATTCAGGACCAGTTGAGTCTGCTGGACGAGATCAGGTGCGGGGCCGTCAAGGCCGTGGTGGCCCGCACCATGCTCGATCAAAGCGAAATCGAACAATGCACATCAAGCGAAAGTCTGGCGAGATGGGTGGCCGCGCAGGTGGGCCGACTGGTGAACTCAGCCGCTTTCGCAAGGAGTTATTCCAATGACGAAAAAAATCATGATAATTGACGACGACCCGGATATGCGTCTGGGGCTTCACGTCCGTCTCAAAGCCAATAATTTCCAAACCGTCTTTGCCGCCGACGCGTTGTCGGCCATCAGCGAAGCGCGCAGACACCAGCCCGATCTCATCATCCTCGATCTTGGTCTGCCCGCGGGCGACGGCTTCGTGGTCATGGAGAGGTTTCGGGCCAACATGCACCTTTCCATGACTCCCGTGATCGTGGTTTCGGCGCGCGACCGTTTGGCCAATGAACAGCGCGCCATCAAAGCCGGGGCCAAAGCGTTCCTGCAGAAACCCGTGGATAACGACCAGCTGCTGGCCACGATCAATCATTTGATTGGGGCGGCTTAGCAACCACTTTACCTGTGATGCGCGATCATTCCGCCACCGGTACTGAAAACGGCCACGATCCCGGGGACACCATGGCATCCGCCGGACCGCGCCCCGTGGTTCAATTGCCCGTTCCGCCGTCGGCTGCCGGCCGGCCTTCTGTTTCTTCGTCTTCTGTCCCTTTAAACCAGCCGGATGCTCCCGCACAGGAGCACTATCTCAAGACCGAGCTTTACCAGCTTCTTCAGCAGGATGCCGGCATCTTCGAATTCCTGCAGTCGGGCTCTCTGGACGGCCTGTGGTACTGGGACCTGGAGCATATCGAGCATGAGTGGCTCAGCCCGCGTTTCAAGGCGATCTTCGGCTTTGAAGACCATGAAGTCCCCAACACCTCGGCCTGGTGGCAGGAGCGCATATTTCGCGAGGATCTGCCGATCGCTCTGGATAACTTCGCACGGCACTGCGCCGATCCGAACCATCCTTACGATCATGTGGTTCGATATCTCCATCGCGATGGCTCCACGGTGTGGGTGCGTTGCCGCGGAATGGCGATCCGCGATGACGGGCGGCCGGTGCGGCTGCTGGGCGCGCACACCGATGTCTCGGTATTCAAGAGAGCGGAAGAACAGCTCAGGGCCGCGGAGAGCAAATATCGCGATCTCTATAACAACTCGCCGGATATGTATCTCTCCGTGGATGCGGCCACCGGCGTCATCACCGAGTGCAACCAGACCATGACCCTGCTCACCGGGTTTGCCAGAGAAGAATTGCTGGGGAAAACGATTGCGGGGTTCTTTTCGGGCGAATGCGCGCGGACCATTGCCGACCTTCTGCTCCGGAGCGGACATGGCGGCGCTGAAGTAAACATGTTGCGCAGCGGGCAGAGCGACGTTCCGGTGCAGATGACCGCGCACGCGGTCCGCAACGCCGGGGGGCAGCCGGTCGAGTACCGAATTTCATGCCGCGACATGCGGCAGGCCCGGCACGCGGCCATCGTCGAATTCTCGCAGGACGCCATTATCGGCAAAGACCTGAACGGGATTGTGACCAGCTGGAACGCCGGAGCGGAGCGGCTTTTTGGATACACCCGAGAGGAGATGACGGGAAAGGAGATTTCTCTTCTCACTCCGCCGGACCGCGGGCAGGAGCAGATGGAAATCATGGAGAACATCCGGCAGGGAGCGCCGGTTGAGTATTTCGAGACGCGTTGTCTCACCAAAAGCGGCGAATTGATCGATGTGTCGGCGACCGTTTCGCCCCTGAGAGATTCTTCCGGCACAGTCACCGGCGCTTCCCGGGTGGCCCGTGACATCTCCAAGCGCAAGCGCGCCGAAGCCGAACTGGCCCGTCGAACGGAGGAACTGGGGCGTTCGAACCGCGATCTGGAGCAGTTCGCTTACGTAGCCTCGCACGATCTGAACGAACCGCTGCGGGCTGTGTCAGGATCGCTCGATCTGCTGAACCGCCGCTACGCCGGCAAACTGGATGAAAAAGCCGCCGAATATATCGCCCACGCGCTCAGCGGTGCGGAGCGGATGCAAAAGCTGATTGCCGACCTGCTGGAGTTTTCCCGGGTCGGATCGCAGAGCGGCGACTTCCGGCGCATGTCGGCGCAATCCGCGCTCGATAACGCCATGGACAACCTGCGCAGCGCCATCCGCGAAACCCATGCTCTGATTACCGCCGACCCCCTGCCGAAACTGAACGCCGATTCCTCTCAGATGGCCATGCTCTTTCAGAACCTGCTGGGGAATGCCATCAAGTTTCGCGGCGCGAATCCGCCGCGCATTCACGTCAGCGCGCGGCGCGAGCCATCGCAATGGGTTCTCTCGGTGCGCGATACAGGGCTGGGAATCGCACCGAAATACTTCGACCGCATCTTCGATATCTTTCAGCGTCTGCACACGCGCAAGGAATATCCCGGCACCGGCATCGGCCTGGCCATCTGCAAGAGAATCATGGAGCGGCACGGCGGCCGCATATGGGTAGAATCCGTTCCGGGGGAGAGGACGACCTTTTATTGCGCCTTTCCCGCCGAGGAGGAACCGGAGGCGGATTTTTCCAACCTGTAGACTCCCAACTCCTTCGAATGTGCATCGAGGATCGTCAGTTCTTTCAGATTCAGCAGTTTGCGTTTCCCTCATAAATTCCGACGACTCGAAGGATCAAACCGGGGCTTAAAGCCCGAAGTTGCGTTGTGTCCGTCGGGCGGCTGAAGCCGCCCTCTTCTGCGGTTGTTCCGACATTTTTTCGCAGGCTCTTGAGCAATTCCGCAAATCCTCTTCCGTTTCAGTCATTTGTCCGTTTCATCCTACAGCGCCGGCTCAGTTCCGGAATTCTATCGGGATATCTCCTACAGCTAATTTCCGGCGCGCCCCGCCAATAGACGAATTGATATCAACTATCCGGTAATTATTAGTGGATTCTTATCGCAGATATTGCTTAGTTTCGATAGTTATGATGTGAGATAAATCAGACATAGGTGCTCTCGATAGATTTAAATACAAAAAAGATTGACAAACAAAATAAACATAGTAAAGTTTGGTTTCAATTTATGCGTCAGTGCGTTCGGTTTTCGTGGTTTGCGATGCTGGTATCGTTCGCGCTGGTGAGTTGTAGTATTCCCAGGGGTGTGGTGCGCAAGACGACGGGTCTTGCGAGCGGAAAACTGTCTCTCGAAGTTACCATCTCTCCGGCCGCCAACCAGAACAGTCCGGTGGCGGTGGATGTCCTGCTGATCAAGGACAAGGCCCTTCTGAAGACGATTCAGGGAATGCCCGCCAGCGAGTGGTTCAGCAAAAAGGCGCAGATGCAGCCTCGAACACCCAAAGCATTTGAAATGAAGCAGTGGGAATGGGTGCCGGGGCAGCAGGTGCAGATTCCTCCGGTGACCGTGGGCTCGGATGTGAAAGGCGTGGTGCTGTTTGCGAAATACGGCACTCCCGGACCGCACATCGCGATGATACCCAGCCGCGGCCGGGTTTGCGTTTCTTTGAACGAGCAGGATTTCTCCATCGACTGCGGCCCTTAGCGCCGTCGATGCGGGCGACACAGACAGCGATCCCGGCGGGCCACAGCCGGCGTGACGATGACAGGACCCGATTGTGAACGGCGACTACACCGCGGACAGCAGTCAGATTCCCGAGGCACTGCAATGGTGCGAGGGCATGCTGCTGGCGCCGCAGCACCTTCAGCAACTGGCGCAGCGCGCCGAGGGACTTCTCTACTATCACATCCGAACGGCGACCCCGTACGTCTGGGGCGTGCGCCGGCTGGAAATTGAGAAAGCGCTGCTGGCGAGCGGCATCTTCCGCGTGCGCGCGCTGGAAGCCATCATGCCCGACGGCCTGGTGGTTTCTTATTCCGGCTCGAACGACTCGGAGCCGCGCCATGGAGCCAACGGCGCGAAGGATGAGGCGCGGGCGTGGCCCGAGCTGAAGCTTTCACGGGAAGACTGCCGGCTTCCGGTCACGATCTATCTCGCGGTGACCGCGCGCGGTCCGGTGACAACCTCCGGAGACTTTCCCCGGTACCATCCGGTGGAAGGCGCGCCGGTGGTGGATGAGAGCACGGGCGAAAATGAGGTCGTGGTGCCGAGGCTGCGCCCCGCGCTGCGGCTGCTGGCGCTGCCCCAGGGCAAGACGCCTCCGTCGAAATTTGTCAGCTTTCCGCTGGCGAGAGTCAAAGTACAGAGCGACTCATTTGCGCCGCTTGAAGACTTCGTGCCGCCGGTCATCACGGTGGCCCCGGGCGACATGAGCGTAAGCCAGGCGATCCGAAAGATGTGCAATGACACCGCGTACGCGGCGCGGATCAGAGCGACCGAACTCGCCGGTCAGGTGAGTTCGCCCGCTTCCGCGGGTCAGTCGGCTTTGACGCTTGAAACCCGCGCCCGCATCAACTGCCTGGTGGCCGCTCTGCCGCAGTTTGAGGCGCTGCTGACCTCGGGAGCGGCGCATCCCTGGGAACTCTACAAGTCGTTTTGCATAGTGGCCGGAAGCATGGCCGGACTGGGAGAGGCACTGGTGCCGCCGCCTTTCGGTCCCTACGACCACAACGATCTGTATTCGGCGTTCGACGAACTGAGAAGGTTCGCCTTCGAGATGATGGAGCAGGGAGTTCCTGAAAACTATCACCGAATTACGCTGGAGCCTGGCCACAACGACCGGCAGCAGGTATTTTTCCTGCGCGACTTCGAGCCTGAATGGCGGAACCGTCCGCTCTTCCTGGCTTTGCGTGGTCCCTCGGGCATGGCGGAAGACGACCTGGTCGCATGGGGAAGGAAGTGTTGTATCGCTTCCGCCGGCGTGATGCACTCCGTGCAGCAGAAGCGCATTCTGGGCGCCGTTCGGCGCCATATCCAAAGTTATGAGTCCCTGGTGCCGCCGCGAGGCGTCATTCTGTTTTCGCTTACCAATGACCCGGAGTTCCTGAAGACGGATGAGGAACTGAGAGTGGTCAACGATGTTGAAACGAGCGGAAAGATATGTCCGTCGGAGATTGTTTTGTATGTTAAGAACCCACCGGCCGAGAAGACCGTCCTGAAGACCTGGGCGATCACTCAAAAGGGTTCCTGACGAAAGAAACTGCTGACCGAATTGCAGATGCCACTTTGTCGTGAGTCGCGCACAGGCGGAATTTTGCCTGTCACCCCCTCTGAAGGCCCGGCCTTCCTCACGGTCAATCCATCCGCATAGCGGCAGAAACCCGCACCGCGGCGCTTCGGGGTTTGTCCGCGGACAAACCGCAAAGCGCCTTAACCGGCTCGAAACATCAGGAAAGCAACACCATCGTCATGCCTTATCCCGGCTATCGGAATTCGTTGCTGCTCGATCAGTTCCGCGAGTTCTATCAGGAAGTGGCGCGCCAGAAAGAGCGGGCGACCGGCCGTCTTCCGGATATAACGGCGGACGGGCAGACAGCCTCGCCGGCCGAGGGCGCCGAATGGCACAGCCTGCTGCGGCTGCTGAGCACTCTGGAAAAACGGGCGGTCAGCAGCGGCGGCGCTTTTGCGCGCGAGGTTTACCTGGAGGCCCAGTTTGTGATGGCCTCCCTGGCGGATGAGATCTTTCTCAACGAAAACTGGCAGGGCCGCTCGGGATGGATGCTGCTCGAAAGCCGGTTGTTTCAAAGTCACGCGGCGGGCGAGGAATTCTTCGAGCGCCTCGATCTTCTGTTGAAGCGGCGCGACCCGGTGTATGCGGACCTGGCCGCCGTTTATTTCTGCGCATTGTCTCTGGGTTTTCAGGGAAGGTACCGCGACAACGATCCGCAGGACCGTCTCGGTTATTACAAGCGCGAACTCTTCGCGCTGATCTTCCGCCGCCGGCCGGCACTGCGGGAACCGGGCGAGCATCTGTTCCCGCAAAGCTATTCTCATCTGCTGACCGAAGAGAAGATTGCAAAACTTCCGCACCCGAGAACGTGGTGGCTGCTGCTGATCGGCGTGCTGCTGGTGTGGATCGTCATATCGCACGCGCTGTGGCTGAATTTATCCATGCCCGTGGAACAGCAGCTTTCCGACATCATCCGCGAGACTTCCGCCCAGGGAGGGAAATAAGCATGACCTCGCTGGTGGAGCAATATCCGTTACTGTGGCTCGCGGGCATCGGGCTGCTCGTGGTGCTGATCATTGTGGCCATGCTGTTCACGCTGTGGCGGATGAAGAAGAAGCAGGAGGCGGCCGCAAAAGCGCCTGCCGAAGCCGTTCCGGAATCCGCTCAGGCGCCCGCGCCATTGAACGACGCGGCTGCTCATGCCGCTCCGCCGCCTCGCCTATCGGCGGGCGAGAGTCAACGCCAGGTCGAAGCTTCGATGAAGTCGGGGGCGCGTTATTTGCGCGAGAATGCCTCGCAGCGAGGTTCCGGCTATGAAACTCCGTGGTTTTTCGCCGTGGGCGCTCCCGAATCGGGTAAGAGCGCGCTGCTGGAGAATTCCGATATTCCGTTTTCTCTGCATGACGGCGCTGCGGATTTCTCGGTGAGCCATGGAATTCGCTGGAACTTCTTTCGCGGGGGTGTGGTGCTCGATGTTCCCGGCCGGCTATTTGCGCCCTCGGGCGAAAGCGGGGCGGACTATGGCTGGCGCGAACTGCTTCGCAATGTGCGCAGGCATCGTCCGCAGCGGCCTGTGGATGGCGTGGTGCTTACCATCCCCTGCACTGAGCTGATCGGCGCGAACGCGGCGTCCCCCGACATGCTCACGCGCAGCGCCACACAGATCGCGGACCGGCTGTGGGAAGTCAGGAACCAGTTCGGATTCTCCTTTCCGGTGTATGTTGTGATCACGAAATGCGATCTGGTTTCGGGCTTCTCCACATTCGTGGCGGAACTGCCCGCGCACTTCCGCCATGAGATGTTCGGATGGTCGAGTCCTTACAAAATGGAGGCGGCTTTCGACGCGAGCTGGATCGGAGAGGCTTTTGACAGCGTGGACCGCGATCTTAACCGCCTGCAAAGTGAAATCTTCGTCGAGCGTCAGGATGTTTCCGGCCCCGAAAATCTTTTTCTTTTCTCGACAAAGCTGGGCGAGCTGCGCAGGCCTCTGACGCCTTATCTCGCGCGGATCTTCAGGCCTTCGGCGTATCGCGAGGCATTGCAGCTCCGGGGAATCTACTTCTGCGGCGCTGCCCCTGACAGCGTACACCCCGCTGCGAGCGCGTCCGAGCCGGAGCGCGAACCATGGTGGTCCTCGGAAGCGTTGTCTTCAGAGACGCGCGTCTCAGAGAATCCGCCGTCAAAGCGGCTGCTTTCGGAGAGGACAGGCGATGTCCTCGGTCTGTCTTTGGCGGGCAACGGTCACCAGAGAGAGACCGTTCACCCGGTTTTTGTCAGGGATCTTTTCGCGAAAAAAATATTTCCCGAGCGGGGCCTTGCGCGGCCGGTGGCCAGGATCTATGCGTCCAAAGATCGCACGACGCGTGTTCTTCAGTGGAGTTCGCTGGCCGCCGCGCTGGTGCTGGCCATCGGTGTCTGGGTCCGTTATACGTCATTGTCGCAGGTCCAAACCGACACTCTGGACCGTCTGGCGGACATCAAGAAGGCGCTGGCCACGCCCGATCCTTCCGTTGCGACACTGTCGCACGGCGATGGGCCGCTGGATGTGATGCAGGCGCTTACCGGACGCAGTTTCAAATCCATATTTCTTCCGGCCTCGGTGATCAGCCCCCTCAACAACAAGGTCGATCGGGCGATGGTGCCGGTGTTCGAAAGGCTCGTGTATCAGCAATACGATCGCGCTCTCCAGGAGAAGGTGGTGTCGCTGATGGACCGGCGGATGACAGCCGTTCCGGCGCCCGGGCAGCAGGCCACCCCCGCGGTTACGGCAGCAGGGCTGGTGGTTTTCTCCACGGAGCTGCTGCGCCTCGAAGACAATATCGGGCACTACAACAATCTTGTGGGCGAAGCCACGGGCGGCGTACAGCCACTGGCGGCACTGGCGCGTTATCTCGGTTTCCGCGTTCATTCCGAACCGAGGGACAACCAGGACTGGCGATACGTTCTCAAGACGGCCAAAGGCCCCGAGTTCAATGCGGCCCCGTGGCGCAAGCCTCTGCGCACCAAATTGCGCAACCTGGTCGACCTCTCATTTTCAGAGTGGTCCGTGAACAACCGGCTGCTGAATTCGGTGGACGATCTTTCGGCCAGGGTCCAGGAATTCGACCAGATGGAACTTCGCACCTATCCGGAACTGGAGCGCCTGAGAAATTCATTCGCCGCCGTGGAAAAACAGATCAGGGACCCGGAGTTCGCGTGGATCGGTAAAAAGGATTTTCAGGCCCCGGCGCAGATTGAAAGCGCCATGCGCGCCATTGCGAGACGTACGCCGGAAGAGAACCTTCTGCTGTGCGATCCCGGCGTCCCGTGTGACGCCGCAAAATTTCCGGAATACGCCCGCCAGAGCGGCGCCGGCCATTTCGCCGCCCTGAAAAAGGAACTGGTCGCCAGACAGACGGCGCTGACGGACGCATTGCTGGCCCCGCCGGAGGGAGATCTGGAGTTTTCAAAGCCCGCGGCCAGGCTGCGCACGACGCTCGATAGCTTCGTGAAACTGCCTCTGGTGGAGCGTGAGGGCTCAGCCCGGCTGCCCATCACCTTCACCCGCGGATCGCAACTGTACTGGGACAAAACTCTGCTGCAGACGGTGACTGCATGGAAGGAATCCTGGGACGGCTTCCGGAAGTCCGGCCTCGAAACAAGCGCCGACGATGTTTCAGAAAATATGCGGGGCGCCTTCCGCAAAGTCGCCGAGGCAAGTTTCATCGACACGGTGGCGAGGGCGCAGCGTTTCCGGCAGGCAGGCGCCTCCGCCGACGGGGTGGACAGCATCGGCCCGGAGGCGCAAAGCTTTCAGGACTCCGCGGCCCTGCTGGAGACGCTGCTCGAACAGTTCGACCAGATGGGTTTTGTGAAAGCCCGCGATGAGCTGGAGACCGCGACCGCGACCCAGGCGGCGGACCTGCTGCATCGCATCGATGAGTCCTTCGGCGCGCAAAATCTGTATACCCCCGCCGTTCAGTTCCAGCGGTGGGATGGAGAGGCGGCCCCGGCGGTTGCGGGCTTCGAAGTGCGGAGCGCCGAGGACATTCCCGACTACCTCGCGATGCAGCGCCAGATGGTGCGGCAATACGGCGCGGCCGCGAAGCCGGTGGTGGAATTTCTGCAGCGGCACGCACTGCCCGCCGGATGGCGGCAGCTCGCTCCCGCGCTGGCCGAGTGGAAGCGTTTCACGGACGACCTTCAGAAATATGACTTGAAGGCCCCCGGCAACTCACTCGCCTCGCTCGAAAATTTTATTGCCGTCGATATCGATAAGGTGACACCTGAGAACTGCGCGGCGGGCGGCATGGCCTCGGGGCCTTCGAACGCGAGCGACTATTTTGTGCAGGCGCGCGAATCTGTGCGCCGCAACCTCTACAGCCGTTGTCGAACGCTGTCGGAGCAGAACGCCGAGCGCCGCTATGCGCGCCTGGCCGGGTTCTTCAATCAGCGCCTGGCCGGCAGGTTCCCATTCGCCGCCCCGCCGCTGGAGCAGACACCCACCGAAGCCGATCCGCAGGATGTTCGAGGCTTCTACCAGCTTCTGGACGGCGGCTCGAAGGCGATTCGCGCGGGCTTGCAGCGCGGCGCGTTCGGGGCCTCGCGCTCCGAGGTTCTGGCCTTCATCAGCCAGATGGAAAATCTGCGTCCGCTGTTTGCCTCGCTGCTTCCGGCGTCCGCCGCTGCCTCCGCGGGCGGGGAGGGAACGGCCGGCGCACAAGCTGCCGCCGCGCCGCAGGCCGCCGATGCCGCTCCGCAATTCGATTTCATTCCCGCTTTTCGCGTGGACCACACTCCCGCCCCGGAGATCAACGGCAACCGGATCATCGAGTGGACCCTGCAGGTGGGGACAGATTCCTTCCAGAACGGCGTTCCGGAAAGAACGGGGCACTGGAATTTCGGCGATCCGGTGAAGCTGACGCTGCGCTGGGCCAGGGATTCGCCCGAAATTCCGAAATCGTATACGCCGGGCAGCATCGTCTTCGAGTATCGCGATCCATGGTCGCTGCTGAACATGATGCTGAGCCACCGCGCCGCGCTGCGCGATCCGTATCCGCAGACCCTGGTATTCACAGTGCCGGAGACAGCGAAGGATGGAAGCGCCAACGGCCTGCAGGCCAAAGTGTTTATCCGGCTGAAAATGCGCGCGCCGGGGAAGATCGAAAATCTGCCCACGCCTTTCTTCCCGTGGACCGCGCCCGCTTTCCAGCCGGCGAAGTCCGAAATCGAAACCGCGAAAGGAGGCAGCCAGTGAACCACGATCATCCTTTTCATTTCGATGTGAGCGGACTGCTGAAGCCGATCTCCAGGGAATATCCGGGCGGCGAACTGCTGCGTTATGAGGGAACGTACGATCTGATCAAGCAGGCAAGGCAGGAAGACGACCCGCGCCTGGAGCAGGGCGTGTGGAAGAGAAACCTGAAGCGCGCCGACTGGAACCAGGTCAACCGCCTTTGTCTGAACGCCCTGCAGGAACGCTCGAAAGACCTGCAGATCGCCGCCTGGCTGCTGGAATCGTGGCTGCATCTCTACGGTTTCGCCGGAGTGCGGACAGGCTGCGAAGCAGTGGCGGCGCTGTGCCGCACGTTCTGGGATTCGATGCACCCCAGCCTCGAAGACACCGACTACCGCATCGCGCCCATTCACTGGATGAATGAAAAGCTCTATATCAAGCTGAAGCTGGTGCCGATTACCAGCCCGCACAGCGAAACCGGCAACATGGACTATACCCTCGCCGACTGGGAAGCTGCGTCTATGCTGGAGCAGACCAAACATCGGCCCGACGCGCAAAAGCGGTCCCCCATCGTCACGCTCGAAATGATCCAGCAGAGCGCGGGGCTTTCTCCGGGGGCGTTCTTCGAACAGCTCATGACCGATGTGAGCGAAGCCTGCCATCTCTGCGACGAGATCGAAGCCCGGTTTGAAAAAGCGTTCGGCCCGGACAAATGCAGTCTGAGCCAGTTCCGCGGAGTGCTGGAGCAGATACTGTCTCTGGCTTCGCAGTTCGGAGGCAACCTGCTCATGCTGGAGCCGCGAAGAGAAACGGAAGAATCTCCCCTGCAGGCATACGAAGGCGAGGCCTCGGGCTCGAATCCGGAGCATGGCATTTCACGCCAGATACGCACCCGTGAAGAAGCCTACCGCCGCGCTTCCGAGGTAGCCGATTATCTGATTCGCAATGAACCGCACAGCCCGGCGGGTCATTTGATCCGGCGGGCCATTTCGTGGGGGCACATGACCCTGGAGCAACTGCTTCCGGAACTGGTGGCCCATGAAAGCACTTTGAAGGACCTGGAAAGGCTGCTGAATATTCAGACGGTCCCGAGAGGGAACGGGTCGGCGAAGACGTAAAAGATTCACCGCGGTGGCGCGGATACACGGAGAAGACTTACGGGAGGTGTTTGCAGAAGGGATCTTCGATTCGCGCTGTTCGCGAAGGGAGAGCCGGAGAAAAAGCAAAAGAGAGATTTCGAAGAAATAAATTTCGGAAAGATGAGCTGTCAGAGAAGGATTTTTCGCAGCATCAGGCAGGGAATAATTTTTCAGGGAATTCAGGACATAACAACTTCAAGACAAGGAGAAATTTATGGCGGAAAGTGCGCAGCATAAACTCGATCGCATTCGGCCTCCGCGGGTGCAGATCACATACGACCTCGAAACCGGGGGAGCGATTCAAAAGAAGGAAATCCCCTTCGTCATGGGCATCATGGCCGACCTGTCGGGCGACAAGGCCGCGACCGATTCCGACCGGAAGCGGCTCTCCGATCCCGATCGGAAATTCATCGAGATCGACCGCGACAACTTCGATTCGATCATGCGGTCGATTGCGCCCACGCTGGAAGTCAGTGTCGAGTCCGAGGGAAAAAGCTCGACCCTGAACCTGACCTTCGAGTGCATGGACGACTTCATGCCGCTTTACTGGGACGGCAACAAGCGGGTCTACAGCGGAATCGTCACCAAACATGCGGAACTGAACGATCTGTTTGAGGCGCGGCTCAAGCTGAACAACCTGCTGGCCAAGCTGGATATGAAGATCGATTCGGCGACCACCGTGGGCGATGTGCTGCTCAGCGGAGTGCTCTCGCTGGATGAGTTCCAGAAGGAATTGAACGACTTCGCCGGCAAAGATCCGCTGCTGGCGGTTGATAACGCAAACAAGGCCGCCGAGGCGGCCAACAGCGCCGCGGCCGCAGCCAATGCCGCCGCCAACAGCGCCAAACTGAATACGAATGGAGGAAAGTAATGGCTGACACCACCACTGCTGCAACTGTCGTGATCGACCCGAAACTGGCTGACGATCTGCAGACCAAGGCAATCAACACCGATCTCGCGGCCCGGGCATACCGGAAAGCCCAGGCCGCCGCGCAGGCCGCCGTTAAAGCCGCGGACGCCGCGCAGGCGGCCACCGACGCCGCCAAAAAGGCCCAGGACGCGGCCGCCGCCGCGCAGACCGCCGCCAAGAGCGCGGCCGACGAAGCGCTCAAGGCGATCGGCGGAGGCACCGACGGAGCTAAGTCATGAGCGCCACATTGATTCCTCCAACTCTGCAACTCATGCCCACCGACGATGACCAGGTCAAGAACCAGAAAAGACTTTTTCTGAGTTACTGTCTGGCCTTCGCCACGCAGATCACCGATCTCAAGGGCGCGCTGAAGACCAACGGCTTCTCCGGCATGGAAGAGATGCAGGACAAGGACGTAATGGTGCAGCGCCCTCTGAACCAGCAATCGGTGGTCGATTACATCAAGGCCTGCGTCCAGCGGCTGGATAAGAGGATCAGCGACCAGCTCAACCAGATACTTCACGACCGGAAGTTTCAGGAACTGGAAGCCTCGTGGCGCGGGCTGCGCAGCCTGGTCTTCAATACCGAAACCGGCGTGCTGCTGAAGCTGCGCCTTCTCAATGTAACCAAGAAGGAACTGCGGGAAGACATCGAAAAGGCGACCGAGTTCGATCAAAGCGCCCTCTTCAAGAAAGTCTACGAAGAGGAATACGGCACCTTCGGCGGAAATCCGTTTTCCATTCTGGTGGGAGATTACTATTTCGGACGCAGCAACCCGGATATCAGCCTGCTCGAAGGCATATCGCATGTTGCCGCCGCCGCTCACGCTCCTTTTCTGGCGGCCGCCGACTCCGATCTTTTTGATCTGAAAAGCTTCACCGAACTGGGCGTGCCCCGGGACCTGGCCAAGATTTTCGAATCCATGGAACTGGTCAAATGGCGGTCGTTCCGCGAGTCCGACGATTCCCGTTACGTGACGCTGACTCTTCCGCATGTTCTTCTGCGCCTGCCCTACGGGCGTCAGAATCCGCTGGAAGGCGTCAACTTCGAGGAGGAGTTCGGCGAACCCCATTCGATTCTGATCAGGGAAGACAGCACGCCCGACGATCAGAAAATCACCACCACCAAGAACACCTACACGCCCGAGACCGGCAATTATCTGTGGGGCAACTCGGCCTACAAACTGGCGGAGCGCATCACCAATGCTTTCTCGCTCTATCACTGGTGCGCTGCCATTCGTGGTGTGGAAGGCGGCGGCATGGTGGAAAATCTTCCCATCCATCTCTTCAGCACGGAAGACGGAGATATCGCCTTCCAGTGTCCGACGGAGCTGGCGATTACCGACCGCCGTGAAAACGAACTGAGCAAGCTGGGCTTCATTGCCCTCTGCCACCGGAAAGGCGACGACAAAGCCGCTTTCTTCGGCGGCCAGACGGTGAACAAAGCCCCGGTGTTCTTCGACGACAAGGCCAACGCGAACGCCAATCTTTCCAGCATGCTTCCTTATATGCTGGCGGCCTCGCGCTTTGCGCATTACATCAAGGTCATCATGCGCGACAAGATCGGCAGCTTCATGACCAAGGAGAACGTAGCCGCGTATCTGAACAGCTGGATTTCGAATTACGTCCTGCTGAACGACGATGCGCCGCAGTCGGTGAAGGCGAGTTATCCGCTGCGTGAAGCGCGCGTGGACGTGGTGGACAATCCCGGCAAACCCGGAAGTTACAAGGCCACGGTATTTTTGCGGCCCCACTTCCAGCTCGATGAACTGACGGTGTCGATTCGTCTGGTGGCGGAGCTGCCGCCCCCGGCGAAATGATGCCCGAGTTCACGCACGGGGCAGGCCCCGGAGATGGGTGCCCCATCCTTTGCGCACTTTGCGAAGGGTGGGACGCGATGCTCTCGATTTCAACCCGTTGAACGACGATACGGTAAGAGAAGAGAGCGTCGCCCCCTCGCGGCAAAGAAAGAGACTTAGACAGCGTCGCGGAACAACGCGGCGCCGCACCACCAAAGAGATCGAAAGGAGATTTGAGACATGGATGTACTTATTCTCGACTGCGGCGACGCCGTGAAAGGAGAATCGACACTTGACGGTTACAAGAATAAAGTTGAGATTCTTTCCTTCAGCCACGGAGTCGCGCAACAGATTACCGGAGACCAGAGCAACCAGAAGCGCACCTCCGGAAAACCCAATCATCAGGATTTTACGGTCACTAAGTATGTGGACCTGGCCAGTTGCAACCTCATCGATTACTGTAACCAGGCCAAGCCGCTAACCTCAGTGAAGGTCACAGTGGGCCAAAACGAGAACGGCAAGGTCAACGCGATTCTCATTTACACGATGACCAACGCGCTGGTTTCTTCCGTTTCGGTGGGCGGAGGCGGAGGCGGCAAGCCCCAGGAGACCGTAACTTTCAACTACACCAAGATCCAGTGGGAGTATAAGCAGCAGGCCAGCGCCGTATCGGATTCAGGCAACAACTCCGCCAAGTGGAGCCTGGAAAGCAACAAGGCCGAGTAAATCATGGCCGAAGCGAAACGAAATGAGTCGACCCAGCTGAAACCGGTCGCCGGAAGGCGCGCGCTGCTGTTCGAGCGGCTGGTGGATGAATTCAAAGGCACGGCCGGAGCGGCGATCTCCGGCCGCAGGCACGGCGATGAGGACCTGCGGCGCTCGGTCAGCATGGAACTCCGGCGCCTGCTCAACACACGCTCGCCGGGCATTCGATGGCCGGGAGAAGAGTTGAGCAGGACGGTGCTGGATTACGGCATCGCGGATTTCTCCTGGATGTCCCCGGCCAGCCCCGGCGATCTTCTGCAACTCGCCAGGCTGCTGGAGGCGGCCATCTCCACCTATGAACCGAGGCTGAGCGATGTTCACGTCGAACTCAGACGTTCCGTCCATCGGCCCGCCGCCGCAGTCGGCGTCATCACCGGAACACTGCATGAGGAAAAGGTCATCTTTCCGCTGCGTTTCGGGTTGAAGAGCGGTGTGGTGGAGCTGGGGGAGGTAGCTTGAAGAGCTGCTAGCCAAGAGCTGCTGGCTGCTAGCTAGTAGCTGCTGGCTACAGCCGGTGCCAGCGGTCTGATAATTAATGCATGGAGGAACAGCTCGAGCCAGCAGCCAGGAGCCAGTAGTCCGCAGCTCTATCGTTTCGGAGTTTTCGAGCGGAATTTTGAAACACCAGGAGTAACAGCACCAGGCCAGTAGCCAGCAGCCAGCAGCCAGGAGCCCCCGATGACTGACCACGAAGATCTTCTCCGCTACTACAACGGCGAACTTGAGTACCTTCGCCAGATGGGGCAGAGGTTTGCCCGGTTGTATCCGCAGCAGGCGCGGCAGCTTGAGTGGTCGTCGCACGGTTCCGCGGACCCTCATGTGGAGCGGCTGCTGGAGTCGTTCGCTTTCCTCACCGGACGCCTGCAGCGTTCGCTGGATCTCGAATTTCCCCAGATTACCTCCGGGCTGCTGGGGGTGTTGTATCCCCATCTGGTAAGCCCGATTCCCTCCATGTCCATCGCCTGTTTCAGCGGGAAGAACAGCGAGGGAAAATATCAGTTCGGCGGCGTTCCCAGGCACTCGGAACTGCTGGCGCAGCCGGGCGGCGGCCTCAACTGCCGCTTTCGCACCTGCTACGACGCGGTGGCGCTGCCCATGGAGGTCTCAGCCGGCTTCGCCTCGAGGAACGATTACGAATTTCTCGATCGCGAAGCGAGGGTCTTCGGAGTCATCAGTTTGAAAATCGCTCCGGCGCGCGGGATCAAGGTGACTCTGGCGGAGATGCAAAAGGCGGTCCGCAACCGCCTGCGTTTTTATCTGAATGGCAATACTAGTCTGGTGCAGACGGTCTACGAACTTTTGTTTTGTCACGTCCTGAAAGTCGCTGTGATCGGGGAGGACCGTGCGCCGGTGTTTCTTCCGTCCAATTCGATTCGGCCCGTGGGCTTCGCTCTCGATGAAGAGGTCATCCCGTACCCGACGGAGTCGCATCCCGGCTACCGCCTGATTCAGGAATATTTCGCGCTGCCCGAGAAGTTTCTCTTCTTCGATCTGATGAACCTCGACAGCGCCGACCGTCCGATGGCGGGCAAAGAGGTGGAGGTGCTGTTCCTGCTCGATCAGGCCCCGCCTCCGGGGACGTATCTCGCGCCCGATACATTTCTCACGGGCTGCACCCCGATCATCAATCTGTTTCAGACCACGACCGATCCCATCCGGCTCGACCACCGCAAGAGCGAGTACCGGCTGGTGGCCGACGTGCGGCGGGAGCGCACCATGGAGATCCACTCAATCCAGTCGGTCTCGGCCTCCCGCGATCCGCGCTTCGAAAACACGACGATTCCGCCCTATTACTCGTTTCAGCACGGCCGGGAAGCGAGCGCTTTCTGGCATTCCCGCCGCACCTTTGCCCTCGGCGATATGCCCGGAACAGATATCTATCTCTCGTTTCTGGATCTTCATTTCAGAAACAGCGTGCCTCCGGTGCAGACCGTGTACGCGCACGTGCTGTGCACCAACCGCGAGCTGGCGCGCGAACTGGACGAGCAGACGGAGCTGAAGATGGAGAAGACCCCGCACTCGGCCAGAATGCTGATGAAGCCCACGCTGCCCGCCTCGCCGCCGCTGGAAGGGCCAACCACCTGGGCGCTGGTCTCGAACCTCGCGCTGAATTATCTGTCGTTCTCCAGCGGCAGGGAAAGCCTGCAGGCGCTCAAGGAGATGCTCAGGCTTTACAGCTTCGCCGACCGCACCGCGACCCTGCAAAAGGTGGATTGGATCCACGATATGAACTGCCGGCACATCGCGCACCGCATGCCCGGCGATGCATGGCGGGGCTTCTGCCGGGGGACGGAAGTCTCCCTGGTCTTCGACGACAACGCCCACCTCGGCAGCGGCGCGTTTCTGCTGGCCTCGGTGCTGCAGCGCTTCTTCGGGCTGTATGCCTCTATCAATTCGTTCGTAAAGATGGTGATACGGCGGCGCTCGCAGCACGACAAGGACGAGTTGTGGAAGGAATGGGAGCCGGTGGGGGGCGATCAGAAGTTGTTGTAGAACTTTTTATCCCGAACGAAGTGAGGCCCCTGCCCGGGGAAGAAATTCTCAGGGCGAGCGTTCTGCCTCGCAAGGGCATCGTGATGGATAGGGCGCCTCACTTCGCTGGGGATAAAAACCGGGACTTGAGGAAGATAACCTTATAAAATGATCACAGCCGCGATGCACAAACCGCCGCCAACCCGGCCGCCCTCCGCGCCGGCCGTGTATCGTCCCGTGATCGTCATTCCCCGGGCCAACGTACGGATGATTTCGTCAATACAACTGGTCCAGCCGAAGCCGCTCCCGGGAATTCCCGCAGCCCGTGAACTGCACATGCCCCGCCCTTACACCGTCGTCCAGGCCCGGATGGGGCACGGCCAGCCGAAGATTTACCCCAACCTGAATCCCGCGGCAGCCGCGCTGAAGGTCGATCCCGGCGAATTTATGAAGCTCGACAGCTCCTTCGATCAGAATTACTTCCGCATGAGGCGCGGCAGCGATCACGGCGTGCTGGTGCCCAACAGCAAGTACATCTTCGTCCAGACCATGGATGGAGAGACGGTGATGCATCAGCGCTATCGGCACCCGGTGCTGGCCCAGGGCAAGCCGGTGCTGTATGCGGGCGAGGCCTATTTCAATAATGGCCGTCTTCACTGGTGGAGCAACGGCTCGGGAAATTACCGGCCGGATTCCGACCATGCCGAGCAGGCGAGTCTGCCGATGGAGAAGTTCTTTACCTATGAGCAGGTTTTGAAGGGTGCGCATAAGCAGATGTGAGAGGGATGGCGGAAAACGGTTTAACCTTTTGGATTGTCGGAATTTATGAGGAAAGACAGCATACGAGGGGGATCTCCATCGGACAGCCCGCGATTCAAAGCGCCGCCGTCCGCAATCCTTCCGCGTGTTGTTCAGCCTTACTCCGGCGGCATGGCCCCTCCTGTTTACCGGCCGTCGCCCGCGAGGGAAACGATTCAGGCGAAAATGCCTGGAAACAATCCATCTC
>Ga0137391_10001231_pt1 | contig 18447 bp, 12 predicted proteins | sample 15con2h24BmetaG_FD_101399 | JGI IMG/M metagenome (GOLD analysis project Ga0137391, IMG submission 101399) | Vadose zone soil microbial communities from Angelo Coast Range Reserve, California, USA - 15con2h2.4B metaG | ecosystem: Environmental > Terrestrial > Soil > Vadose zone > Saprolite...
ATCGTTGCCTGGTGGACGTCCATGCCGATATATTTCTCTTGGCTCATAACGGCGCTCCTTTCGGTAGGTGGTGATACGAATAACCACAACCTACCGCAAAGTGGGCGCCTTTTATATTGCGTGTCTACAGGGCGAGAACTCAGCGCACTCGCCTGTCAGAGCGTTCCTCAGAGTTCCGGGTGGATGGTCGGCTAACCGGAAGTTAGCTTCTCGCTGAAGGAAGCGTGTCACCCTTCAAAAGAAGCTAGTCGACCCTTAGCGCTACCATTGGATCGACGCGGGAAGCTCGCCGGGACGGTATCCAGCATGCGAGTAGAGAGACCGCTACCAGCAGCAGTGGAACCAGCGTGAACGTCGCCACGTCCCATGGCTTTACGCCGTAGAGCAGGCTGGTCGTCAATTTTGCCGCGGCGAAAGCCATCGGCAGTCCCAGCGCAACTGCGAGTAGAGCGAGGCGCATTCCGCCGCGAACAATCATTCTCTGCACCTCGACTGCGCGCGCCCCGAGTGCCATGCGAACACCGATCTCCTTCGTGCGCTGGTTTACCGAATAACTTATCACGCCGTAGAGGCCGATGAGCGCGAGAAGGAGCCCCGTGATTGCGAAAACAGTGAAGACGGTTCCTACGAGGCGCTGGAGGAAGAGAGCTTCGTGCACGTGCTCTTCCATCGTCTTGATGTTGAAGATGGCGAGCGAAGGATCGATGGCGTGGATCTGGCGCTGCATGGCGTCGATCAGCGTGGAGGGATCGCCTTCGTAGCGAGCCATGATGGTGTAGCCATCCTGCGAGGGATCGGCGGCGATGAACTGGTTGATGGAGCGGTAGAAGACAGGGCGCTGGTCTTCGTTGATCGTGCGCGCTTTGGTGTCCTTGACTACGCCGACGATCTGGTAGGGAACGCCAGCTCCGGTGACCATGTGACCGACGGGGTTCTCGCCGTGGAAGAAGCGGCGGACGAACTCTTCGTTGACGACGCCGACCTTGGTGGCGGCGAGATTCTCTTCTCCGAGGTCGCGCCCGGCGACGCGCGGGATGCCGAGGGTTGCGAAGTAGTCGGGCCCGGCCATGTAGAGTTCGACGCTGTTTTCGCCCTGAGGCTTGGAGCGGCCGGGGACTTCAAAGTCGTCGCTGCGATGGCCCATCGAGAGCGGGACGCCGTCGGTGGTAGTGGCGGAGATGACTCCCGGGAGTGCGGCGATGCGTTCACGAGCGGCGCTGAGAAGCTGCACGGAGCGCTCGGGGGTGTAACGGTGGAGCTGCGGGTCGATGGCCATCATGATGACTCCTCGCGAGCGAAAGCCGACGTCGATCTTCGAGGCACTTTCCAGGCTCCGGAGGAAGAGTCCGGCGGCGCAGAGCAGGATGAGCGAGACCGAGATCTGCGCGACGACGAGAAAGCTGCGCAGGCTCCAGCGGCGGCCAGGGCGAGCGAGGGCTTCTTCGCCTTTGAGCGCGTTTGGCATCCGCGGGCGCGAGGCACTCCATGCAGGAGCGAAGCCGCAGATAAAACCAGCGAAGAGGCTGAGGAGGAAGGAGTAGAGAAGGACGCGCCAGTCGACGTTGACGGAGATATCTACCGAGATGGGGACGGGCAGGCGGAAGGAGGAGAGCGCATAGGTGGCCCATATGGAGAGAAGGACCCCGACAGCGCCTCCCGCAAGGGCAAGAAGGATGCTCTCGAGAAGAAGCTGGCGGAGAAGCTGCGCGCGTGTGGCTCCGAGAGCGATTCGCGCCGCCGTCTCACGTTGACGCTGCGCTCCCTGCGCGAGGAGAAGATTGGCGACGTTGGCGCACGCTATGCAGAGGACGAGAAGCGCGACGGCGGAGAGTGCGGTGATGAAGAGCTCGAAGGCTTTTTTGCCACGCGGGGGAGGCGCATTGGTGGGTTCGATGTGGAAGCCGTTGTTTTTGTCGCTCTCGGGATGCGCCTGGGCAAGGCGCTCAGCAATGACGCCCAGTTCCTCTATGCATTGGGCTTGGGTTACGCCGGGCTTGAGGCGTGCAGCGATTCGAACCCACTGGGTGTGGCGTGAGTCTTCTTTGGGCGAGTTGGCGATGAGCTCAGGAAGGTCGCCGAGCGGAACCCAGAACTGCGGATCGAGGATCTCATCGAGGCCGTGGAACCCAGGAGGAGCGACGCCGACTACGGTGTAGAGATGACCGGAGACCGTGATGGGCTTGCCAATGATGGACGGATCGCCGGCGAAACGCTGCTTCCAGACCCGGTAACCTAGGACGATGACGGGCGCATGATATTCGTTGGCCGCAAAGCCTCGCCCGGCGGCCATGCGGAGCTGCGCTACGTCGAAGTAATTTTCTGTAGCGCCCTGTCCCCAAAGGCGCTCGGGCTCGCCGGAGGTGGAGATGGAGGCGGGGACAAGCTCGTAGTAAGCGGAGACGCCGGAGAAGGACCTCGCCTGTTCACGCAGATCACGATAGACGGGGAAAGGGAGATTGTTGCAGCACTGGCCGCGGTCGTAGGTGCGATAGACGGTGAGGAGCGTGGCGGGATCGCCCACGGGCGCGGGGCTCAGAATGAATTTGCTGACGATGGAAAAGATGGTGGCGTTGGCGGCGATGCCCAGCCCGATGGAGAGGACGACGATGAAGACGAGGCCGGGCAAGCGCGAGAGGCGGCGAAGAGTGTAGGTGAAGTCTTTCCAGAGGAGATCGACCCCGGACTCCCATCCGGCGCGCCAGACCTTGTGTCTGACGGCCTGTGCGCTACCCACTTCGGCGCGCGCGGTGCGGATAGCATCTTCGGCGGTCATGCCACGGCGCATCTTCTCGTTGATGGACTCGGCCAAGAAGCTTTCGAGTTCCTCGTCGATCTCATCGTTGCGTGCGCTTTTGTCGCGGAGTGCGTGGATGCCGTCTCGTGTGCTGCGCAGGAGTCCCATCGCTATGCCTCGAGGATGCGGTTGATGGCGGCGATCTGGCGCCCCCAGTTTTCAGTCTCGCTTTTGAGGGCCTTGCGACCTTTTTCAGTCAGGGCATAATAGCGAGCGCGCCGGTTGTTCTCGGTCGCTCGCCACTCGCCCTTCACGCGGCCAGCGCGTTCCATGCGACTCAGCGCGGGCAGCAGCGACCCCGGATTTACGCGAAAGGCGCCGTCGCTGATCTGCTCGATCCGCAACGCGATACCGTAGCCATGCATCGGCATCAGAGCCAGCGTCTTCAGGATCAGCATCTCCAGTGTTCCCTGAATTAGGTCTGTAGGTTGGTCGGGCATAAAAAATGCTCCTCTCCTCTTGACAATCTAGAGGTAACCGTTTCACCACTAGATTGTCAAGAGGAACGAGCAAAAAAGATAGTGAATTGGCGTGCCGCCCGGTTGAGGCAAGCCATCCGCAGTACGGCCAGAACGGCCGCAGAAAGCGCGCCATTAGGGTCATCAGCGCCTAGACAAGCGAAAAAGACATTCCTCCCATTTGTCATCGCACAGCCAAGGATGAGCCGCGGGAGAGGTGATCCTGCGTTTGACCGACCGAGACAATTCCTGCCTCATTTCTTGAGTGGCCGACTATTGTTCGAGCAGAACTCATAGCCATTAAGAGTCGCCCGTGCGGCCCGTGCTGACATAAGTGTCGTTTACTTCATTGGCGCCGCTGGAGTTCCATTCGGCGTTATAGCGCCACTGACGGTCTTCGGATCGATGGTGATCTCCTTCAACTTCGCCTCAACATCCGACGAGACATCCTCCTGGAGGCGGCCACTGAGATACTTCGCAAAGAACTTCTCCATTGCCGTGACCATCGCCAGATTGTTAATGGGTCTGGCGAAGCCGTGGCCTTCGTCAGGAGCAATGAGGTACTCGACCGGTTTTCCATTATCGCGAACTGCCGCTACGATCTGGTTGCTTTCGCGGACATTCACCCGCGGATCGTTCTTGCCCTGCACCACCATCAGAGGTGTCACAATTGCCTTCGCCTGGGTTAGCGGAGACTCGGCAATCAGCAATGCTTTGCCGTCAGGTGTCGTCGGATCGGCCATACGCGTGTACATCTGCTTGCGCACTGCCTCCCAGTACGGCGGAATAGCGTCGAGAAGCGTGATGAGGTTCGACGGCGCAGCATAGGCTACAGCCCCGCGTAGACATCCGGAGTAAAAGCCACGCCGGCCAGCGTTGCGTAACCGCCATAAGACACGCCAAAGATGCCAACGCGCTTCGGATCCACCGTGCCGTCGGCGACCAGTGCCTTCACCCCCCAGGTCAGATCGTCCTGCATCTTGCGGCCCCACTCGCCGTTGCCAGCGTTTAGGAACTTCTTACCATAACCCGTAGATGCGCGGAAGTTTGGCTGCAATACCGCGTATCCGCGATTGGACAGGAACTGAGCAAAGGTGTCATAACCGAACGAATCGCGCCCCCATACTGCCACCGATACAGAGATATGCTGCCACTGGTTGCAATGAAATGAAATGCTGCCACCCCGGCGTTCCAAATATCATCCACGCCGAAGGCGTGTCTGGTGTGGCTTCAAGTGGCAGACGGCACGGCAAGCGGCAGCGTCCCCCACGCCGGCTTCGGCATGGGCATCGAGCGAGTCGTAGCCTGGATCTGCGGCCTCGACCACGTCCGCGAAACCATCCCCTTCGCCAGAACCCTCAGCCATCCTTCTCGGGGTCCGCATTGCAGGAACAGGCGGAAAGTTGAGCTAACGCCAAGTGGAAGACGTCTATCAATGTTTTTGCATCGTTCGCCAAGAGCTCATGAAGGTAACCCGATGCGTAGCAGCGTGCTCTTCTTCCGGACGCAAGGAGGCCGGAGGAAGGCCCACAGATGCAGCGGGGCCGCACCGGAGGGGCGGCATGTGTTGACCGAAGGGACGGAGCCTACTGAGCTGAAGCAAGGCGGCTAAGGCCGAACGCCACTACGTCTTCGACGTCCGGCGGAACATCGGCCCACTCTTCGACACTCTCGCCATACTCGTATGAGGCTTGGTGTTTGGCATCATCGATATTCATATGCCACGTGTCGCCGACGAAGCCTCCGTCTACGCCATATCGGAAAAGGAATACTCCATCTGCGTTTTCCTCGATCACTAAGAAGCGTGCACCACCTAGCTCTTGCCGTGTGTCCTTGCCGCCTGTGAGTCCTGGAGGCAGGCCAGTGTAATGCTTGACCTTAGAGGCCTCGATACTACTCAAGATGGTTGCCAGCAGTCGCATATTCAGTAACCTATGGGTTTGTGATTCCTACGTGGGAGTTCTCGGTTATGGTCCTGCCATCTGATCCTACCGACTCGAAGTGAACATGGGGCCCGATGTTTCCGTGCGCGCCCGTTATGTCACCTGTTGTCATCCTAAACTGCCGGGTGCCATCCGCTGAACGAAACACTCCCGGCGCAATCTCTTTGGAGCCGGGCCCTAGATACTTGTCTGCCTGGGTGAGGGCGTTCTCTACTGTTGTGGAGCCGCCGCCGATATTCCCGTATCCCGCTGTATTGACCGGCGCACTAGCACCTGCCGCTGCTCCTGCCTCGGCTGCCTCAGCCGCTTCAGCGACCTCACCCACCTTGGCTATATCCGCAGCACCCTCAGCCGCTTCTCCAACTTCGCCAACGCCGGGGATAAAAGCCATCCCGACAGTGCCAGCGGCCACTCCTATCGCCGTCGGATTTCCCGTCATCACCTGCTGACTGGTCGTAACGACCCCAGTCCTGATCGCTCTCGCGGTGGCAATAGGGTGAACAGCGGCGTTGCCAAGTGCTCTTCCAGTCACGATGGGATGTTGCGCTGCGAAGACAAGCGGACGATAGGTAGCCTTGGCTACGCCATTCAGGAAGTCCGTGAACCAGTTATGACCGAAGGGATCGGTGACGCTGAGAGGGTTGTTCCCAACGTAGCTATACAAGTTGAGCGTCTGGGGATTGCTCAGAGTTGCGAATGGAATGGGCACCGCAGCATCGCTCCAGTCCGGCGACATGAACCGCCCCATCGAAGAGCCATAGTAGCGAGCGCCGAAGTAATCTAAGCCGCTCTCGGCGTCTCTTTCTTTGCCGGTGAAATGGTGTTCTGTGGCGTCGGCTACACCGGTGCAATTGAGTGCATCACCGAAGGTAAGGCTCTGACAGGTTTCTTCGGATTGCCCTGCATTGGTGAGTTGCACTCTGTTGGTACCAAGCCAGTCGGCAAGATGGAAGTGCAGTCCTGGGGTCACGGCCTGGCCGGCAAGTGCATCGTTCTTGTAGGTAGCAATCAACTGACCGGCAGCGTAGACGTTGGTGTGCTGCCAATTGCCATTGCCGTCCATTTCCGTCACCTGTTCGCCGGAGGGACCCAGGATATAGCTGGCAGTCTGCACAAAGCCGTTTGAACTTGTGTCACAGCTCAAGCTAGTAATGGTGCCCTTCGCCACCCGGCGTCCTTCGGCATCATAGATATATTGCACCATGGATACGCCGCCGCTCAGGGGACTGCCCCCAACGGCGCATACGCGGCCTTCAGCATCGTAACGATACTGATTGGTTTCATCAGTGAGGAGGCTTGCAGGGTTGGTAACGCTTCGGGCAGCAGTCACGTTTCCAGCAGCGTCGTAGCAAGACCCTGCAACTGTATTGAGATAATTCCCCAACGCGTCAAAACAGTCAACGTTGTGTGTCGGACCAGAGGAGAGTTCCTGATTCAGGCTGCTATACAGTACCGAACTTGTAGGTTGTGGAGGAGAGGAGACGTTGCACGGATTGGTCCCGACCGTTTGGCTAAGCCTATTTCCGAAGGAGTCGTAGGTCCAGCAGAGATACTGCGTTGGCTGTCCGGTAACTGACTGAGTCACTGCGGTGAGCCGGTTTAAATTGTCGTAATGGATATCACTCCAGGAGCCATTGACAGAGTCACTGAATGCCTGCACATTGCCGTTGGGCTGGTAGGAGGAGATGTTGTAGTTATAGACAGGAGTCGGAGACCCCGAACTGGCGGTGAAGGTTACTGGGGGAGAGGTGGAGGGAAGATCATTGTCGTCTCCGGGATATTGCACGACAAGAGTATGAACTCCTACAGTTAAATTCGGTTGAAGAAATCCTTGCGCATGGCCCTCTGAGTCCAAGCTACTCACTCCTAGCCAGATACCATCCAGATACCAATTAATGTAGCCGCAGGTGGTATTACAACTTACCTGAGCATTCACAGGAACTTGGCCGTTCGGAAGCCGATTATTGATATCTGCCGAGGCCGCTGTCGTTGTAGACGCAGCCGTCGGAGGAAACAGAATCTGTATGGTTGCCGAACCTGAGTTTGAGGCCGCATAAGCGTTGTTGCCGCCATAGAAGGCCTGTACCACATGAGGGCCATAACCCAGCCAGCCGGGAAAGTACCCCAGGGCATTTCCGTTGCTATCGAGGGGAACGGGCGTAAAGACATCTTGTCCGTCATACCGGAATGACACTGTACCGCAAGCCGAGTTGCAATTGACCGAGGCGCTAATCCATGCAGCTCCGTTGGCCGGAATTTGCGTAGCGCCGGGTTGCATCGAAATGGTCGTTGGGGTTGTAGCAGAGATTGTCCAATCGGCCGGACTCGCTGTCAGCGTGGGCTCAAACACAGCTTCTGTGGGAGCAGGCAAGAGATTGAAGATTGCGCCCACGTTCTGGTTTACATTCTCCGCGATGTCAAAAGCGGCTTGAAGAGTATTCGTCGGATAAGGGCCGTTGGGAGGTTTTGCTGCAGCAAATAGAGTATTGCAAGCCTCTGTTGTGCCCGATGTATTAACACACGCTGCGATGACGTCTGCCATTGTATTGATTTTGGCGCCTGGTACAGGAAGAGATGTATCGGGCGTCACCGAATTCACGGCTCCTGAACTGCTATTTACAAGATCATTGGCAGCAGTAAACCCCTGGTTCAGGTTCGATAAATTCACGCTACTTGTGGCAAAACTGTTGGTGTTCACATTCGCAAATGCCGACAACGAAAACGCCGCTGCAACAGTCGTCAGTTCATTCAGCCAAATAAACCCTCCATTCGGAAGATTGGCACACGTCTCCGGCAGGGCTGAGGTCAATGCTATTGTAGGATTGTTGCTTCCGATTCCTGGATCGCCTCCAAGGGAAAGCACATAAACTCGGGAATCTGGAGTAGGACAGCTAGTCGTATTGTAGCGACCGCCGAGATCGAAACTCCCATCCGCAGCGGTTGTGACATATCCATTTCCCAAATTATCAAACGAGACATCACTGCCAATTGTTAGGAGAGATATTGGATTAAGGCCATAGCCGCTTTCATTGACCGCAAAGAGGTAAATGTGACCTCCACTGATTGGCAGATCTCCACCGTGAGTGGAGCCATTGCCTTTTCTACTGTGACGCACGTGTCCGTGAAGTCCGGCCTGATTTTGTGACACCGCAGTCGCATCTGTGATGGTCAAAACCAAGAAAAGCGCCATTGGCCAATATGCACAGTGTCGTGTCGAACGGCGCGCAATCATTCTCAATTGTGGAAGCATTTATCGACCTCTTAGTTCGTGCGGTATATTTCGATGACAGCAATGATGACAGCAATATTGTTATGGATGAACTGCGGTCTCACTCGTTGGGCGTAGACGGCTGTCGTAGGCCTTTGTCACGACGGTGTCGAAGCCAAGGGTCATATTCTGGATCATTCCGGCTGGACTGTAATTGCCCACGGATATGAGCGGGGCCAGCGGCGTGCTGCCGAAAGCATCTTGTATCGCCGTCTGCAATCGCCCAACTTGGTCATAGTGCTTGGTGAAGCTCAGGCTTTGTAATCCGTTAGCGTAGGTGAGCTCGTTACCAGCTAAATCGTATGTAGAGGTGGCCGTGTAGGGCAGATTCGTGGTACAAGTCCCCAGATTGCACTGCTGCTCGGTTTTCACGCGACCCATTGGGTCGTAGGCGAGGATCGACCGCATCGTCTTGTAGCCCGTAGATGGAATCGTGCCCGGACAGGAGCCGGATTGTGTCCACTCAGCTGTCAGACGGCCAACGAAATTCCCCGAAGAAGTGCTGGAAGAACTTGTATCGTACTGATAGCAGGATGATGGTGTCGCGGCTGCAGTAGCGATTGCGGTGGGCCCTAGCCCTGAATACCACTTGGCAACCAGACGGTTCAATCCGTCATACGAATAATTAACGGTTATGTTTCTATTGTCTGTCTTGCTCTGAAGATTGCCATTCGGATCATAGGTGTAGCAAGTCGTCCAAGGACCGTTTGGGGCACAGGTCAGCGAAGCCGGATTCGCGCTAGAAGCGGCTTCTGGATTGTTGGCAGCCACTAGGCGAGACAAGGAATCGTAGCTAAAGCTGCGTATTGCACGTGCCGTCTCGCCGGATAGACCTGGCTGAGTGACACTGAGCAGATCGCCGAGCGGGTTGTACCTATAAGTGGTGGATGCGCCGTTCGGCTCTAAAACATTTGTCAGCCGTCCTAGAGCATCAGTTGTCCGTTGCCATTGACTATTGACCTCATCAGTAAACGTCGTGACATTTCCGGAATGATCCCACTGGAGCGTGCTGGTGCCGTCGGGCTGTGTGACGATATGGCTTCGGCCAAGCCCATCGTACGTTGTAGCTGTCTCGCCGTAAGTAGAATCACCAGTAGAACAGAAGGGGTTGCTAGTCTTCCAAATCCTCCCCGCGCCGTCATATGTGGTTTTTGTGTGGATGACACCGTTCGAGCAAGTATGGTGATCCAGGTCCATCAATTGCGTCTCGCTCTGACGACCTAATCCGTCGAACAGATAATCCTTTTCGACCTGAACGCCCAGCCTCTGAATTGTGTACTGCTTCACTAAAGCAGGACTGACATGATCGAAGCTTACGCCGCCCGACGCGTTTCCATTGTTGGGATCGGGCGGTAACGTCATGCTCGATAGCCGTAGATTGCCATCGTAGAGATACATGGTCTGCTGCAGGTTGGGGTCCGTATGCGTATGTAGCTGTCCCGTGCTTCCGTAGTAGGTATAGCTATCTGTCTGATTCAATGCGTTCTTGGCTGACGTCGGGTAGAGAAAATCAGACCCGTAGCCATAGGTAGTCTGATTACCTTTCGGATCAATGCTGATATGAAGCGATCCAGTGTCGTAATACTGGCTGTAGCTCGTGATGGTGCTGCTGCTGTCTTTCATTTTCGTCACAGAAGTGACGTTTCCTCGATAAAGACCACCCGGCGCTGTAACTAGTTGTGAGGCCCCCGAACTCGCAAGAGCGGCATGATTCGGTCCAGAGTAAACATCGTACTCGTAGGTGGTTTGAGCAATTGGGCTGTTGCTGGTGGCATCAGCATACGTCTTCTGCGTCAAAGGAAATGCCGGAGTGTGAGCTTGACTGGCCGGTCCGTGGTTGCTGTCGGAAGACAAGAACGTCGCAGTATCTTTGCGAAGCAGCGTTCCCTGTGATGGAGTTCCACTGTCACACGTACTTGGTACGAAGTCGTAGACATCACGCTCAATGACACTGTTGACGGGCTGCGCAGCATATGTTGGCTGCTCGTAGGTGTATTGCCCCCAGAACGGCCCCATAAAATGCAGGGTCGGTGTGTCGTAGGTCAATGTTGTGATGGTGCTGAGCGCGTTGCCGCCGGTTGTACAAAGTGACGTCGTCACTTTCGTAGGAAACGGGACGGTCAAACCATTGTATTCGGGATAGTCGGTGACGACCCGTTTCAATAGTGTGCTTGCACCATCGTAATACTTTGCTTCTATTTCCTGAGGTGGGCTGTGAACGGATTCAGCCGCCGATTCGCTGCCGGTGGAATGCCAAAATTTGTGCCAGCTCACATTTCCCATCGGATCTGTTACCGTGACCTGCTCATTCGCTCCCTGGTCGGTGTTGGCCAGGTCATTAAGGTCCGGACTGTATAGCGTTTTCTGCTCTTGCGATGATGAGCAGGTCCCCTGCGGACACAGATACTGCTTCGTAACCTCTCGAAAGTCGGCTGTAATGCCACCGGCCGCCTCCCAATACGCCTCCCCATGGGTAAAGGGGTTGAAGTCATAACGGGTGTAGCCACCACCGGGATAGACAACCTTCGTCAGCTCCCCGTAACCGTTGTAGGTAAAGGAATAAGTATCCCCGTCCGGCATGACGACCGAGCTCAACATGCCCCAGGTGGTATTGAGTATTGGTTGCGAAACCCAGACGTGCGAATAGCAAATGCTATAGCAGACATTGTTCGACTGGAGGGGGTATTGGTAGGGGCGAGTCCCGGTGTATTGGCTTGAGCTGGAATCCGTGCTGACCGTGTCCCCCATTTCCCCGTCGTTCCGGCCAAGCGCGCCGGGCGACGCGGAGCGTGTCGAGCCACTGCACTTCAAGCGGCACCAAAGCATACTTCGAGCTGGCCCGCGCTAAGCTCACTCGATCGAAGTGGCTATGGCCGAGAACTGTATGTCCGGAGAGAAGCTGAGTGAGTATTTGGTGGACTTCCGGGTAGGTGGGTGCCCCGGCTACGTCTTTCTCGCTGATTCCGTGGATCTCAATTAGGTCATCCAGGAAGTAGTCTTCTGGGTCAACGTATACCTCGATGTCGAGCTCCGGCCGGTGTTCGTCGTCGATGAACGTGGCGATTCCTATCTGGCAGATACTAGCGGCTGACTCATTGGCAGTTTCGACGTCAAGGCAGAGGAAGTTCAAGGCGTTCTCCAGAGCTTCGTGAGGCATCCAGAGTACAGAGCGTAACGGAAAATTCAAAACAAGAGCCGCCGGCTAGCCTAGAATTCTCGCTATGCCCAGGGAGAAGGACGTCGATTCTGTAGTCCGAGCTTGCCCACAAAACGCGGAGAGTCCAATGCTGTACGGAATGGGCGCTTCTTGAGATGGTCTTCGTCATCCAGTTCGCCAAAAATGGAGCACAACGGATGGCTGCGCCAATATTCCTTCAGGGGCGGCAAATCCAGGAAGCGGGCAATGAGTTGTCCATAATTAATCGGTTCGCCGATCTTGGCCTGCGCCTCTAGGAATTGTCCAATATCGCTTATGGTTGTCGTCACGGTCCTCTGGCAGAAGTCACAGCTCACCATCCACCTTACGACAGGTGGCGGTTTTACCGTATTGACCTTGTGAGGCATCGACCTTCAGGGAAAGCCCGACAGTCCCTTTGTGCCTTTGCTCTGGGACGGCCCCAAGCTTACGGAAGAAATGCCAATAGCCTGTTCGAGTTCCATTGACGAATTGAGGTCCTCCAGCCGGTTTTCACCCGTTCTCATGTGGGAGGTTCACCAACGACAGAACCTATGAGACGGATTTGCCTGATGCTGATATTGTCAAAGGCAGGATCCCGCTCCATGCTAGTGCTGCAGCTCTTTTTCCTGCTCTTGACGGTAGGAACTTTTCTCGCCTATAGGTTCTCGTCCGCATCGAAGGTGAAGAAGCGGATGCAGGGAGCTTTGTTGCCTTTTGAAGAGCTGGACGCAGAATTGCGTCGCATGCGACAAAGTCTCCAGAATGACATCGAACTGTCGTCGAGCCAGTACATTCAAGGAGTTAACGCGGCGCGACTAAAGGCGATTCCTCTGGACGAGTTGAAGAAACACGCGACCGGCATGCGCTTGCAGGCGCTTAAGGACGTTGGCATCTGGTCCGTTGCCGATCTACAAGGGTGGAACGAATATCGAGTTTCGCAAGTGCGAGGCGTCGGTCCAAAATCAGCAGGCGCCATCGTCCAAGCGGTCTCCAGAATCACGGCGGCGACAAAAGCTATCCCGATCGATCACCCTGCCCCTCCGTTCTCCGGTGATACTAAGCGTCAACTGATGCAGGCGCTCTACCGCCAACATTGGTTCGACGTTCACATCGCTGAACAGAGCGATTTGTTTACAAAAGATTTGGCTCTACATCAGATCACACGTGATGAGGTAGTAACGAAGAGCAGCTTTAGCCGTTGGCTATGGAAATTTGGTTCAAACGAGACGATTCACCACAATGTAGATCGAGCGAACGCAATGATCGGAACTCTGGAGGGGGTTGGCTTTGGATCCATGCGAGACACACTCTCAACGTCCCTCAGTGAGTGTCGCGCCGTTTGCGCTAACCGTGTTCCAGACGAGTCCATCATTCAGGATTTCACTGAAAACTGGGAGTTCTACGATTCTTGGTTGACCAGCCGGCTTGGCAAATCAGGCAGCACAGGTCCCGCGAAACCGACGTCCCAGCAGAGAGCACCAAACACAGCGGCCTCGTTGGACCTTGCTCATGTGGAGTTTGGCCGTACGCCCCCAGGGGTTGCGCTTCAAGCAAAGAGTGGAGGCCTAACCGGCACCGATTCGCCGGAGACTCAAACGCAGTATTCCGAAGGATTGATCTCGGTCAGTATCGGCTTGAATGTGGAACAACGACCGGTGGAATTTGCACTTCCTATTACACAACGCGCACCAAGATCTAAGGATCTGAAATGGCTCACGAGAGGCGAGTCCATTCAAATTCAAGGCCGCACCCTGCCCTACGGTTTTGTCTACGTTGGGAAAGGCGTTAATTCCGAACAGCACTATGCAATCAATCCATGGCTGACTGCAAAAGCAGAAACGCCCACATCTCCGGACGTCGCAGGGTATTACTTCAGCTATCCTGCTCTAACCTCGGAACAGCGTTCGCGCTACCTCGATTGGCTCGCCGAGGGTGCTTCGTGTTCGACCGAGTCGTGCTTCGGGATGCTGTATTTCTACGGCCTCGAGCGGCGTGTTCTAGATCACATGCAAGAGAATGTTTCCAATCCTCCCGCACACGAAATGAAACAGCTTCTCGAAGAAGTACATCGTCTCGGGGATCTCTTTAAAAACAAGCCAGGGAGTGTGACACAGTGCTGTCTGCGGCTTTCCGATTTCGCAGTAGCACGTGCTTTCGATGAAACTTCTGTTCCGGTATTGCCGAAAGCATGGGAAAGAGCCTACGAGCTACCTCTCATCATGCGGTACGGGCTCGGCTGTTTCATGAGGGATGGCAAACCAATTCCAACGGAATGGGCTCTGCGCTGGGCATATGTCGAGCCGACGATTCATTTCAGAACCGCTGCCACTCGATGCCCACAGGAATTTGAAGTGGCGTTCGCTGGTGTTTACCGAGAGAAATTCGGCGACGGCCTCATTGTTCCCCCTAATAAGACCAAGCTTAAGTTCGTATACCAACCCGGTTGGCCGATGCACCTGGAACCAGAGATCAAGTATGACTTTTCCGGGATTCCGGACGTCACCGCTCTCAGCGGACCCCAGCAAACGCTCAAGGCTCTCGTCGAACAAAGCACGGCGATGATTGACGGATATAGCCGCTATCTTGGGCGAAACACAGCGAAGACAGGAACGCTCGAAGCTTTTCTCAATCTTCCTCTTCGCTTCTGGCCACCCGCGGAAAGGGATCGCTGGCAGGTGTTCTTGAATTCCATCGTCGATCCAATGGAGCTATTGAGCTTCGAATCTCTGTTGCGAGAACTTGGATACGTGGAAGATCCGGCGCTTGCGAAGATTACGGAGATTGTTACGAATCTCAACCGCGCTCTCGTCGGTTTCGAGCCTGACATCCTTGCAGGAGCGCGCCGGCCAAAGCCCTCGGAAATGGTCGTTCTCTTTCGTCTCGCATCCGAGCCCGATTCTGATCGGACCACAAATGAATACAAGAAGGCATCGCTGACCGTTTCCCTCGCGGCCTGTATCGCTCTGGCAGATGGCCATGCCACCGAAGAAGAAGCTCTGGCCGTCGAAGCGATGATCGTATCCTGGCAACATCTTCAAGTCGACCTACGTACACGATTGCGCGCTCAATACCGGTTGCAGGCCCGACAAGGAATTTCTCTGGCGAGTTTTACATCGCGTTTTTCGAGTCTGACAGCGGACGGGCGGATGCAATTGGCGCTGGCTTTATCCTCCTTGGCAACAGTCGACGGAAACATAGCTGCAGCCGAAGTGAAACTGCTGGAACAGGTATACAAGGCTCTCGGACTAGAGCCGCGGTTGCTCTATAGCCATCTGCACGACGACAGTCAGCGCGCACACCCATTGGAGTCTCCAGCGCACTCGACTTCTTCTGTACCACATGGCTACTCGGTTGATGCTGCGCGGCTGGCCGCGTTACGGCGGGAAACCGAACAAGTGAGTGCTTTGCTGGCGGGGGTCTTTGTCGACGAAGAAACGCCAAACACAGTTCCGACTCAGACGACGAATTCGGCCTCGTCCTTAGAGACGCATCCGCCAGATGAGTTGCTGCCAGGTCTTGATTTGAAACATCAGCAGTTCCTCGCAGAGCTTCTTGAGAAGCCATCGTGGACTCGCTCGGAATTAAAAGCGGCGGCCGCAAAATTGCAGATTATGCTGGATGGAGCTTTAGAACGCATCAACGAAGCCGCCTTTGACCTTATCGGAGAACCCCTCACGGAAGGTGATGATCCGGTTTACGTGCAACAGAATATTCTGGAGAACGCTGAGTAATGGCTCTCATTCGACCTCGTGAACGCGATGCCGTCCTGCAATCCCTTCGCGCGGGAGTCGTGCCCCGCATTGGCCAACACCTTATTCAGGTGGGCCGGGCGCAGGAATTGCGCGCCCTTATAGAAGACGTTGACCGTATCGCCGATGGTGGCTCGACGTTCCGGCTCATCATTGGGGAATACGGCGCGGGCAAGACGTTTTTCCTCAACCTCGTCCGCTCCATTGCTCTTGAGAAAAAGCTCGTCACGATGCACGCTGACCTCAACCCCGACCGGCGGCTACATGCTTCGGGAGGGCAGGCACGGTCCCTTTACGCAGAACTTGCTAGGAATATGGCAACGCGCACCAAACCCGAGGGCGGCGCCTTGGCTGGCATTCTCGAAAAGTTTATTGCGCAGGCAAAATCTGAGAGCGAGCAGACCGGAGTTTCGACCGATCAAATCGTGCGCCAGAACACGCAACAACTCGCCGAGATGGTGAACGGCTACGATTTTGCCGACGTCGTGCTGGCCTATTGGCGCGGGTTCGAGAAAGATAACGAACAACTGCGCGCCGATGCGGTGCGCTGGATGCGAGGGGAGTTCACTACCAAAACGGATGCGCGCGCAGCCCTGGGGGTTCGCACCATCGTAGACGATGCTTCAGTCTACGATCAGCTGAAGTTGCTTGCACGCTTTGTCCGGCTCGCTGGCTACAGTGGGCTGATTGTTTGCCTGGACGAGATGGTGAACCTCTACAAGCTTGCGAATACGCACGCACGTGCTTCGAACTACGAGCAAATTCTTCGCATCTTAAATGATTCTCTGCAGGGATCGGCCGAAGGTCTCGGCTTTATCTTGGGCGGGACGCCCGAGTTCTTGCTTGACACTCGGCGTGGCCTCTACAGTTATCCCGCATTGCAGTCACGGCTAGGGCAGAACACGTTTGCGAGAGACGGCCTAGCCGATTTCTCTGGACCAGTGATACGACTAGCGGCACTGACGCCCGAGGACTTTCACGTATTGCTCGAAAAGCTGCGTTATGTCTATGCCTCAGGAGATCCGGCCAAATACCTCTTGCCGGACGAGGCCATCCCCGCGTTCATGCACCATTGCGGTCAGCGTCTAGGTGACGGCTACTTCCGTACACCACGAACCACAATTACGTCGTTCATCGACCTGTTGACAATTTTGGAGCAAAATCCGCAGGTGCAGTGGACCAGCCTCATCGACCGTCTCGCCGTTCAATCGGACACGGGTGGTGAGGCGGACAAGACTATCGAAACCGAAGATGAGTTCACTACCTTCAAACTCTGAGACAGCCTCGTTTGGGCTGCTCGACGAACGCATCCAGCGCTGGATTTGGTCACAGGGGTGGACGAGCCTGCGGTCAGTGCAGGAGTACGCAATTCCTCCTCTCCTCTCCGGAACCACCGATGTGATTCTTGCAGCTGCCACTTCGGCAGGCAAAACTGAAGCTGCTTTCTTTCCGCTTCTCACACGGCTCCTCAAGTTGGATGTTGCTCCGGGATACATTATCTCCATAAGTCCTCTCAAAGCGCTTATCAACGATCAAACGCAGCGACTCACTCCGATTTGCGAACTGTTGGATTTGCCGATCCTGGGTTGGCATGGGGACGTGTCGGCATCGCGAAAGCAGAAATTTCTGAAGGAAATGTCTGGCGTTCTCATCATCACGCCAGAGTCCCTGGAAGCACTTTTTGTCAACAAAGGGACTACGATCCCTGCATTTGCTAGGGCTGCTCAGTGTGTGGTGATCGATGAACTACACTCGTTTATCGGCACGGAGCGCGGTAAACAAGTGCAGTCGCTACTCCATCGTCTTGAAATGGCTGCCGAGCGAAGAATGCCCAGAGTCGGGCTTTCAGCGACGCTAGGCGATAAGTCTCTCGCTGCGGAGTATCTTCGTCCAGGCGCTGGGAACAAAGTCCAAACCATTGATGCCACGGCCGAAGGTTATGAACTAAAGCTGATTGTCAAAGGTTATAGCGACGAATGGGCCGCCCTGCAAAAGCCTGAGTCGGGTGCCGACGAAACAGAAGTTCCGGAAGAATCCATCGATAAAACAGAAGATGATGAGCAATCGGGTTCCTCTAGGCGAGAGATTGCTGACTACCTCTATCGTCATCTGCGCGGTAGTAACAACCTCGTCTTTCCAAACAGTCGCTCGAAAGTCGAATACTATGCGGACCAACTCCGACGACGCTGTGAAATGGAAGGCGTCCCTAACGAATTCTGGCCACATCATGGAAGCCTATCGCGCGACCTGAGAGAGGAATCGGAAGCGGCCCTCAAGAGCGGTGAGACCGCGGCCAGCGCGATCTGCACAACAACGCTCGAACTTGGCATCGATATCGGCAATATTCGCAGCGTGGCCCAGATAGGACCTTCACCATCGGTGGCGAGTTTGCGGCAGCGTCTTGGTCGTTCGGGACGGCGTGCTGGCGAATGCGCCGTTCTGCGCTGTTTCGTAGTAGAACGAAAATTGACGCCCAAGTCGAACTTCTCGGATCGAATTCGTGAGGGATTGGTCCAAACGGTCGCAATGGTTCGGCTCCTGATTATGCGATGGGTAGAACCGCCTCGTCCGGAAGCCTTGCGTGCGTCGACACTCGTGCAGCAAATCCTTTCGGTGATTGCACAGAAAGGCGGTGCGACCGCCGCCGAGCTATGGACAACCCTCGTGCGGAGCGGAATCTTCGATCAGGTAGGGTCTTCGGATTTCTCCGACATGCTGCAAGCGCTTGGTGCCCGCGATCTCATTACGCAGGATCACGGAGGCTCTCTCTTACCCGGGCTGCTTGGGGAAAAGCTCATAAACCAGTTCGATCTCTATAGTGCGTTTAGTACAGGAGAAGAGTTCCGCCTGATCGCCGAGGGCCGCGTGCTGGGATCGCTTCCCATTGAAAGGCCGCTCACGTCAGGGCAACGTATTATCTTCGGTGGACGTCGCTGGAAAGTCCTTGACATTGACGCACAGGGGAAGGCCGTTTATGTGGTTCGGGATCGCGGAGGCGCACCGCCGTCTTTCGATGGGATCGGTGGAGTGGTTCATGATCGTGTACGGCAGGAAATG
>Ga0137391_10001235_pt1 | contig 18425 bp, 13 predicted proteins | sample 15con2h24BmetaG_FD_101399 | JGI IMG/M metagenome (GOLD analysis project Ga0137391, IMG submission 101399) | Vadose zone soil microbial communities from Angelo Coast Range Reserve, California, USA - 15con2h2.4B metaG | ecosystem: Environmental > Terrestrial > Soil > Vadose zone > Saprolite...
CTTTGTAGCTACCGATCTCTACGCCGCCGGAGGCACTGCGCTCGTGGCCAAGCGCATGCTCGAAGGCAAATTTCTTCATGGGGAAAGTCTCACCGTAACCGGGCGCACGCTCGCGGAGGAAGCAGCCGCAGCGAAGGAATCGGACAAACAAGAAGTTGTACGCAAGCTCGATTCTCCCCTCAAACCCACGGGCGGACTGGTGATCTTGAAGGGCAATATCGCCTCGGAAGGCTGCGTCATTAAAGTCGCAGGCCACAACCTGCAAACTTTCAGCGGGCCGGCAAGAGTGTTCGACGATGAAGAAGCCGCGTTCGCCGCCGTCGAGGACCGAAGCATCAAGGCTGGCGATGTCGTTGTGATCCGCTACGAAGGCCCGAAGGGCGGACCCGGAATGCGCGAGATGCTCCAGGTAACTGCGGCGCTGGTCGGCGCGGGACTCGGCGATTCCGTCGCGCTGCTCACCGACGGACGCTTCTCCGGCGCCACCCACGGGTTCATGGCCGGCCACGTCGCCCCGGAAGCCGCGATTGGCGGCCCCATCGCCGCAATCAACGATGGCGACATCATCGCCTTCGATATTCCCAAGCGGACGCTCAACGTTAAGCTCACCGACGCCGAAATCCAGCGCCGCCTTTCCACCTGGAGGGCGCCCCAACCCCGCTTCACTAGCGGTGTGATGGCGAAGTACGCCCTGCTCGTCTCGTCTGCCTCATTGGGAGCCATTACCGCCGTACCCAAGTCGTTTTCAACCGCAGCGCAAACTGCCTCGAGGACATCATGAAGCTCACCGGCGCGGAAATTCTCTGCGAATCGCTGACCAGGCTCGGCGTGCGCCACATTTTTGGCTATCCTGGCGGGGCGATTCTTCCGGTATACGACGCGCTTGGCAAATCCAAGCTGCACCACATTCTCGTGCGCCACGAACAAGGTGCAACGCATATGGCCGACGGCTACGCGCGAGCTAGTGGCGGCGTCGGTGTGGCTATGGCCACCTCCGGCCCTGGCGCAACCAACATGGTCACTGGCATCGCAACCGCTATGCTCGATTCCTCGCCGGTGGTTTGCATCACCGGACAAGTCAGCAGCAAGCTGCTGGGCTCCGACGCCTTCCAGGAAATCGACATCACCGGCATCACCATGCCGATCACCAAACACAATGTGGTCGTCTCTCGCGCTGAAGACATCGCGCGCACCGTTCGCGAAGCCTTCCTGATTGCCAATTCCGGCCGGCCCGGCCCGGTGCTCGTCGATATCACCAAGGACGCGCAGCAGGCCTCCTGCGATTTCAACTGGGAAGCTTCTGCTCCGAAGCTGCCGCCCAAACGCCAGCGCATCAACTATGAGCCGGCGGATTTTGAGCGCGCCGTCGAGCTTCTCAACAGTGCCAAGCGCCCGCTGATTCTCGCCGGCCATGGGATCATGGTGTCCGGCGCGATGCGCGTCTTCGACCAGTTCGTCCACGCCGGCAATCTGCCCGTGGCCATGACGCTCCTCGGCATCGGCTGCTTCCCCGCCAGCGATCCCCTCAACCTCGGCATGATGGGCATGCACGGCGAAGCCTGGGTCAATCACGCCATTCAGGAAGCTGACCTGCTCATCGCCGTCGGCATGCGCTTTGACGACCGCGTCACCGGCGATTTGCGCACCTACGCCAAAGAGGCCCGCAAGATTCACATCGAGATCGACCGCTCCGAGATCAACAAGAACGTGAAGGTCGACGCTGCTCTCATCGGGGATGCGCGCGAGGTGCTGGAACACCTTCTCCCGCGTCTGGAACATCGCGAACGTGGCGACTGGCTGGGCCACATCCGCGAACTCAAAGGCGACTCTGCAGTTAAGGATATTCAAGGCCTGCCCGACAATGGCCATCTCTACGCCGCCCACGTCATCAACGATCTCTGGAAAGAAACGCGCGGCGAGGCCATCGTAGTTACCGACGTCGGCCAGCATCAGATGTGGGAAGCGCAGTATTACCATCACAATCAGCCGCGCACCCTCGTGACCTCCGGCGGCCTCGGTACCATGGGCTTCGCGCTGCCTGCCGCCATCGGTGCAAAGTTCGCCAAGCCCGAATCTGATGTGTGGGTGGTGGTCGGCGACGGCGGCTTTCAAATGACCATGTGCGAGCTAGCCACCATCGTCCAGGAAAAAATCAAAATCAACATCGCCATCATCAACAATGGCTTTCTCGGAATGGTTCGCCAGTGGCAGGAGTTTTTCTACGACAAGCGCTATGTAGCCACGCCGCTGGTGGCGCCGGACTTTGCGGCGCTCTCCAACGCCTTCGGTATTCGTGGCGAACGCATTACGTCGCGAGCCGATGTCACTCCCACCATTCGCTCGGCTCGCGAGTCGGCGGAGAGCGTCTTAATCGATTTCCGCGTCGAGCAAGAAGACTCCGTGTATCCCATGGTCCCCGCGGGCGGCGCACTGCACGAAATGATACGCCGGCCCGACAGCCCGCTCGTGGAAACAGCTACGGAGCCGTGATCGAGGATTTATGCAGACACTTGTCGCGTATGTAGAGAACAAGCCCGGCGTGCTGAACCGCGTGGCCTCGCTGGCTCGCCGTCTGGCCATTAACATCGATTCGCTCACGGTTGGTCCCACCGAAAACGAAGAGATTGCGCGCATGACCATCGTCGCTCACACCGACGAAAAGGGTGCGCATCGCCTCGAAGCCAGCCTCGAAAAGCTCGTCGATGTGCTGCTCGCGGAAAACATCTCCGAGCGTTCCCTGCTGGAACGCGACCTCGCGCTCATCAAAGTGTCCGCCGACCAGCAATCACGCCCGCATTTGATGGAGCTAATAAAAGTATTCCGCGCGCGTGTCATCGATGTCGCGCCGGAATCGCTCATCGTGGAAGTCTCCGGAACGGTGGACAAGATCGACGGCCTCCTCGAAGTCCTTCGTCCTTTCGGTGTTCTGGAAATGGCGCGCACCGGCCGCATCGCCATGACTCGTGGCAGCGACTTGCTGCGTCCTCCCGGAGCGCCGTCGAAAGACGCGGAAACAGAACCTGCGGGAAAAGCAAGCTAAAGATTCCTCAACCTTGGAAAGGAAAAGAATGGCAAATCTCTATTACGACAATTCCGCGGACCTCGGCCTGATTCAGGGCAAGAAGGTCGCGATCATCGGCTACGGTTCGCAGGGTCACGCGCATGCGCTGAACCTGCGCGACAGTGGCGTCTCCGTGCGCGTCGGCCTGCAGCCCGGCAGCGCTTCCGCTTCCAAAGCGCAAAAAGAAGGCTTGACCGTCAACACGCCCGCCGAAGCCGCCGCCTGGGCCGACGTCATCATGATTCTTGCGCCGGACACCAAGCAGCCCAAGCTCTATCGCGACTCCATCGCGCCGCATCTCGCCGCAGGCAAGACGCTGATGTTCGCGCACGGCTTCAATATTCGCTTCGGCTCGATCAAGCCGCCCGCATCGGTGGACGTCTCCATGATCGCGCCCAAGGCCCCCGGCCATCGCGTTCGCGAAGTCTTCACCGAAGGCGGCGGCACGCCCGCGCTCCTCGCTGTCGAGCAGGATGCCTCCGGAAAAGCAAAGGCGCTCGCTCTTTCCTACGCGAAGGGGCTCGGTTGCACGCGCGCCGGCGTCCTCGAAACCACCTTCACTGAAGAAACCGAGACCGACCTCTTCGGCGAGCAAGCGGTTCTTTGCGGTGGAGTCAGCGAATTAATCAAAGCCGGATTCGAGACCCTGGTCGAAGCAGGATACCAACCCGAGGTCGCCTACTTTGAATGCCTGCACGAATTGAAGCTGATTGTCGACCTGATCTATCGCGGCGGTCTCAGCTACATGCGCTATTCGGTCAGCGACACCGCCGAACAAGGCGACTACTCCGCGGGCCCAAGGATCATTACCCAAAAGACCCGCGAGGAGATGCGCAAAATTCTTTCTGAGATCCGCGACGGCAGCTTCGCCAAAAAATGGATCGAAGAAAACGAAAAGGGCTGCCCCAACTTTTTGGCCACGCGGCACCGCGAGCAAACTCATTCCATCGAACAGTTGGGCCCCAAGCTTCGCGCCATGATGCCTTTCCTCCAGCCGATTGTCGCTCCCGGCCTGGCCACTAAGGCAGCCGCCTCAGAAAAATAGCCGGGACGCTTCTTGCGACATCTTCGTCAAATAGCCGCGCGGCGTTGACATGCAAATCGTTTTGCGCAATTCTCTCGGCGCATGAAGAAAACCGCCGCGCACACTCAGCCATCGGTCATCAATCTTCCCGAGCGTATCGAGCAGCTCAGCGCCAAGCGCCAGGAAGTGATTCGCCCCATCCTCGAGCATCCTCGCGAATACGTCCTCCTGAGCGTTCGCGCCGTGGCCAAGCGCCTGCGCACCGACCCCGCGACGGTCGTGCGCATTGTTCGAGGCCTCGGCTTCTCCACCTACCGCGAATTTCAGCATCACCTGCACGAACTCTCCCTCGCGTTCGCCACCTCGCTTGACACTATGCAGGCCGGCAGCCGCGATTCCAATATGCCTGCCTACGTGCGTGATTCCCTCGGTCAGGACCTCAAGAATCTGCAGGGCTTGAAAAACAGCCTCGACGCGCAGCGCCTCGCCGCCTTGGCCAAACGTTTCTACGAAGCGCGCCGCATTCTTCTGCTGGCCAGCGACTTGGCCGCCACGCTCGCGGAATACCTGGAATACCAGATCAGCCTCCTCGGTCTGCCCATATTTTCCGCAACCTCCGCGGGCCGCATCACGCACCTCGTTCGCGCCCTCACCAAACAGGATCTGGTTCTGGCTATCACTTTCCGCCGCGGTCTTCGCCAAACCGTCGAGGGTGTTCAGCAAGCCCGCGCCCGCGGGGCCTACTGCATCGGCGTCTCTGACACCTACCTTTCCCCTCTCGCCCGCGAATGCGACGAGGTTTTCATTGCCTCGACCGAGTCCACCTCTTTTGGTGCCTCCTACGTCGCTCCTATTTCCTTGCTGAACGCGCTTCTCGCCGCCTGCGCGCAGTATCGCCGCCCGCACACCCTCGCGCTCCTCAAGGAAATCGCCGAAGAGCAGCGCAAAGGCTTTCGCTGGTATAGCAGCTAGCTCTTTTCGCCCTAGGAAAATAGCTCCCACTATTTCACCTGCAAACGTCCGACAGTCAGCTATCATGTCCGTCGTTCTATGGAACAAATTCCGCGCACCAAGACATACCGCTCGAAGATTTGGTCTCCCGTCCTCTCCAATACTCTTTTCGCGCTCTCCATTTCTTTTTTCACCGCATCCGGCTTTGCACAGATTTCCCCGTTTGCTTTTCCCGGCCATAAACCCGCTGACATCCCGAGGGCGTGGAGACCGTTAATTGGCGAGTACGGACCAGAACAAGCCTCATTCATAGTGCTGGAAAAGTCTGGCCGGTTGGTGCTGCGCGAAAATGATAGTACGGAGATCAACTTGCGACGCGCAGCTGGCGGGACTTTCAGGCTTAGCAAGCCACCCGGTGCGCCATTGCCCGTCTACTTTGGCGGGGAGCTAAGTGGCCACTCCATAAGCATTTCCCTCGGCGACCTCACGTTTCCACGCCGGACGCTTGGCCCCGAAGAAGGCCAGGTCTTCCGTATTCAACTCTCTAGCTCGATAGAAGACCTTCGCCAGGAAGCGCTGGCCGCCTCACCTCCTCACGAGGATGGGCAATTCCGGGACCCCGACCTCATAGACCTGACCTCCCTCGACTCCAGCATTCATCTCGATATTCGCTACGCCACCGCCAACGATTTCCTCGGCACGCCGGTCTACACGCAAGCCCGCGCCTTTCTCCAGCGCCCCGCCGCTGACGCTCTGCTGCGCGCACTGCTTCGACTCAAGCCGCTGGGCTACGCCTTGCTCATCCACGATGCCTATCGCCCCTGGTACGTAACGAAAATTTTCTGGGACGCAACCGCGCCCGAGGACAAAATCTTTGTCGCCGATCCCGCCCAGGGCTCCCGGCACAATCGCGGCTGCGCCGTCGATCTCACGCTGTACGAACTGAAAACCGGCAAGCCCGTCGAAATGCCCGGCACCTACGACGAGATGTCCCCGCGTTCGTTCCCCGATTATCCCGGCGGAACTTCCCTGCAGCGCTGGCATCGCGACCTGCTCCGCTGGGCCATGGAGTCCGAAGGCTTCACCATGTACGCGCACGAATGGTGGCATTTCGATTTCAAGGATTGGCACGAGTACCCGATCTTGAATGTGCCGTTCGAGAAGCTACAGTTCAGCGAAAAGCAGGTTCGGTAGACCGCCGATCACGGTCTTGGAGGAGCGCGTCTTGCAAAATCTCGCCCGGAAGTTGTTCGTGTGCTGCGCCGTTGTAGCTCTGCTGCTCCTGCCGGCACATAGGGAGCTTGTTCGCGCGCAATCCTCTGCCACGCTCGCGGAACGCATTCAGAAAGTAATGAACCGCCCGGAATTCGCGCACGCAAACTTTGGCATCAAATTCGTTTCGCTCGACACCGGCAAAGTTCTTTATTCCCTGAACTCCAATAAGCTCTTTGTCCCCGCCTCCACGACCAAGCTGTTGACCGAAGGCACCGTGCTCGCCAAGCTCGGCGCGGACTACCGCTTTCACACGCGCATCTATCGCACCGCCCCGATCGACAAGAACGGCAAGCTCAAGGGCGATCTGGTTCTAGTCGCCAGCGGCGACCCTAATCTCTCCAATCGCATTCGCCCCGACGGCACGCTGGCCTTCGTCGACGAAGATCACTCCTACAACGGCCCCGCCGTTGACGGCGATCCCCTCACGGTCATCAAGCAGTTCGCGAAAGACATCGCCGCCATAGGCGTCCGTAAAATCGAGGGCCGCATCCTCGTCGACACCAGCCTGTTCCCCGATGGCCCTCGCGAAGGCGGCACCAACGTCGTGATGTCCTCGATCATGGTCAACGACAATGTCATCGATCTCACGCTCACGCCTGCCGCCAAATCCGGCGATTCCGCCGCTTTCGTTTCCGCGCCGCAAACCTCTTACGTCAAGTTCCTCAGCCGCGTGACTACTGGTCCTGCCGCCTCCAAATCCGACCTCGATATTTCTGATCCTGTTACCTACCCCGACGGCACCGTCAGCGTAACCGTCACCGGCAGCATACCTCTCGGTTCGCAACCCACAACCGCCGCCTTTGCCGTACCCTCACCCACCACATTCGCCCAAACGGTGCTCACCGAAGCGCTTTCCGCGGCTGGAGTCTCGATCAAGCCGCCGAAACATCCAGCCGCACCCGATTTCCTCGCGCTCGCGCGCTTGTATACTCCGCAAAATCAAATCGCCGAGCATGTTTCTCTCCCGCTCGCGGAAGAAATCAAGGTAACCCTGAAAGTGAGCCAAAACCTGCACGCCGGCATGGGACCTTACCTGCTCGGGACGCTGGTAGCAAAAAGCAGCAAGGATCCCCTTCAAGCCGGCTTTGCAACAGAGCGCGCTTTCCTGCAGGAGGCCAAGCTCGATCCGTCCGCCATCTCCCAGAGCGACGGAGCCGGCGGCGACTGGGCCGATCTCTTCAGCCCCGACTTCATCTGCAACTATCTGACCTACTGGACCACTCGCCCCGATTACCCCGTCTTCTTCAAAGCGCTACCCATCCTCGGCAAGGACGGAACGCTCGCAAAAATTCAGACTGCGAATCCTGCTGCTGGACATGTTTTTGCTAAGACCGGAACTTTCGCGTCGGAAGATCGCCTCAACGCCAAAATGATGCTGAACGGCAAGGGCCTGGCCGGCTACGTCATCACCGCAAGCGGCCAAAAAGTCGTTTTCGCTGCTTACGTGAATCACGTTGCATTGTCCCCCAACCCAGACGCCGCGCAATCCGTCGCCGGACAAGCGCTCGGCGAAATCGCCGCGGCAGCATACGACGCCCCGCTCGACCCGACGACGCGTTGATGAATGGCGAAAGATCAATGACCTTCGCGGCCAACCGCGTACATGTGTCATCCTGAGGTCCGGCGCAATTTGTTTACCCTGAGGCGCAAACCGAGGGCCGGGCCGAAGGATCTCAACCTCAAATGTGCTAGACCTGTTTCTGGAATGTATTCTTCTGGTTCGAGAACCTGTAGCGCAGGGCGGAGTCTTCGCAGCCCTGCGGCTTATGCAACCCAGCGAAAGGCCTGGAAGCCCCACGGTTTTTCGGAAATTGACTTTTGGTCTCAGCTCAGCGAAGTTTTGCCCAGCTCTGCCAGCCGCCGCTCGTAGATCATTTCGCACCAGCCGTGCTTTCCATGGTAGCGAAACACAATCTTGTGTCCGGGCTCGATTTTGGCTCGCGAGCGCACCGAGGAGTCGGACAGTTCCACCCACTGGCCGTTCACCAGGTAACTGCCTTCCCATCCGCGCAGCTCGAATTTCCCGTCATTCTTCAGCGTCAGCGGCGCCGCGGCGCAAGGCACGATCTTCCCGCGCACTTTCGCTCGGGCGCACTCGTAGCGCCCGGAAACGTCAGTAGTCTGTGCTGCGCCAACAGTGGGCAGCAAAAAATAGACAAACAAACCGACGCATGAGACCTTCAGGGCTAGGGTTGGCCTCATTCTCGCCTCCGGCACCAGGTGACGTCGCTGCGGGACGCCTACCTGACCTCAGGTACAGGTGCACGTCGCATACCAACGCCACCCGCACTATACTGCTGAATATAAAGCACTTATTCGAATGCCCATCGGTACAGGTCTCACAACGGAACAGCTTCTTTCACATACCGGCGCGCTAAATGGAACTGTTTTGGCGTTTCTTGCGCGCTTGTACCCCTGGAATTTTAACCTAATAAGGAAGTTCTGCAGCCGCCTGCCCGTCCTTCCGAGGGTCTGATGCTCCATAGTTCACTCCGGTTGCAGAGTCGCGCAACACCACCTGCCCGCCTCCGACGGCCGCCGAAAATGTCCCCAGCACTTGGATCTTGTGCCCCTTGCTGGACAGTTCATTGCGCGCCGCCGCCGGAACGCGATTCTCGATCATCACGTCACAGCCGCCAAACGTATGTTTGGTGAATCGCGGCGCCTCCAGCGCAGCCTGGATATTCATTTTGAAGTCCGCGATATTCGCGATGAACTGCGCGTGCGCCTGCGACTGGTTCCATCCGCCCATAATGCCAAATGCCATTCGCGTCTCGCCCTTTTGCGCGAACCCCGGAATGATGGTGTGGCGCGGCCGTTTATGCCCCGCCAGCGCATTCGGCGAAGCAGGATCCAGCGTAAACAGCCCGCCCCGATTGTGCAGCGCGAACCCCGTTCCGGGTGCCACGATTCCAGACCCGAACCCCGAGTAATTGCTCTGGATCAGCGAAACCATGTTGCCCTCGCGGTCCACCACACTAAGATAGGTCGTATCGCTTCCCCCGGGCAACTCGCCCGCTCCAACCTCGCACTGCGCATGCTCCGCATCAATCAACTGCGCTCGCTGCTTCGCCCAATCCTTCGAGAGCAGCGTCGCCACCGGCAATCTCTGCCCGCGCGGGTCCGCGACGTATTTCGCCATGTCTGCGTAAGCCAGCTTCTTCGCCTCAATCATCGCGTGCAAAGCCTTGGCCGAGCCAAATCCAAACTGTCCGATGGGAAACGTCTCCATGATATTCAACATTTCCAGCGCCGCGATTCCCTGCCCATTCGGCGGCATCTCGTACACCGTCCAATCGCGGTACGTCGTCGAAATTGGCGCGGCCCACTCGCTCGAATAGCCGGCCAAATCCTCCGCCGTCATCGTCCCGTTGTGATGGCGCATCGATTCCAGAATCTTCTTCGAGATCTCCCCCTTATAGAAAGCATCGCGCCCGTGCTCAGCAATCTGCTGCAAAGACCACGCTAAGTCCGCGTTCCGAAACACTTCGCCAACCCGCGGCGCATGGTCGTCCGGCAAATAGACTTTGCTGGCCGCCTCATCGCTTCGCAACAAGTCCACTTCCTCCGCCCAATACGCCGCCGTCCACTCCGGCACCGGAAACCCTTCCTCCGCCGTTCGGATCGCCGCCGCCAAATCCTCGTTCAGTTTCTTTCGTCCAAACTTATCCGCCAGCTTCTGCCACCCGTCCACCGCTCCGGGCACGGTAATCGCATGCACCCCGCGCTGCGGCATCTCGCGAAGCCCCTGCTTGTGCAGAAACTCGATCGTCAGCCCCGCTGGAGCCCACCCGCTCGCATTCAGTCCGTAAAGCTTGTTCGCTTTCGCGTCATACACAATCGCAAACAAGTCTCCGCCGATGCCATTCATCATCGGCTCAACCACCCCCATCATCGCGTTCGTCGCAATCGCGGCATCCACGGCATTCCCGCCGCGCTCCAGCATGCGCACTCCCGCCTGCGCCGCCAGCGGCGACTCCGCGGCGACAATCCCGCCCCGCGAAATCACCATCGACCGCCCTTGCCCGCGGTCCTGCGCACAAATCCCCGGCGTAGCCATCATCGTTAGCGTCAGAACATAACCCCAAACGCCCAACCGTCGGGAGATTTGCCTGCCCCCTCGATTCTCCATGCCCATCTCCCCTTCGCGCCGCGCGCACTGTATCGCGGACGCACCGCACCCGCAAGCGCGCAAAAACCCGGCCGCACACCTGAATTTTGGTAGTGGTCAGTATCCGACCATCGCATCCGCCTTGAACACCATAAGGCTTTGACTTGCGTTTAGTAGCACCCTAACATACGGCCACCCAGAGCACCTGCGGCACTCATGATTGGCCAGACCATCTCGCACTACTGCATTCTGGAAAAACTCGGCGGCGGCGGGATGGGTGTTGTTTACAAGGCCGAAGACCTCAGCCTCGGGCGTCATGTCGCATTGAAATTTCTGCCTGAGGAGTTGGCGAATGACGCGCAAGCACTCGAACGCTTCCGACGCGAAGCCCGGGCCGCTTCGGCTCTCAATCATCCCAACATCTGCACAATTCATGAAATTGGACAGCGGGATGATCGGCCGTTCCTGGCTATGGAGTTCCTCGACGGTCAGACGCTCAAGCATCGGATCGGCAGACAGCCAATGGCGATAGAGCTGGTGCTGGATTTGGGAGTTCAGATCGCCGATGCGCTCGACGCCGCGCACGCCAAAGGCATCATTCATCGCGATATCAAGCCCGCCAATATTTTCATCACGACGCGCGGGCAGGCCAAGATTCTCGATTTTGGTCTCGCCAAGCTCACGCCCGCCCGCGGTATCGCAGGGGCAGGAAACCTTTCGGCGATGGCCACCGCCACCGATCAAGACGTGCTCACTCGACCAGGGGCGGCGCTTGGCACAGTGGCGTATATGTCGCCGGAGCAGGTGCGGGGCGAAGAGCTCGACGCGCGCACCGACCTGTTTTCGTTTGGCGTGGTGCTCTACGAAATGGTCACAGGGGTTCTGCCCTTCCGGGGCGATACCTCAGGCTTGCTAACCGAAGCGATTCTGAATCGCGTGCCGGTCGCGCCGGTGCGGCTGAATCCAGATGTGCCTGCGAAGCTCGAAGAAATCATCAACAAGGCGCTTGAAAAAGACCGCAAACACCGCTTCCAGAATGCCTACGACATTCGCACGGATCTGCAAAGACTCAAGCGGGATTCCGGGTCGGGGTTAGTGGCGGCAGGCGCCTCTCGCCCGGCACAGAGCCGTGGACTCGCCGTATTAGTCGCGGGCATCGCCCTGGCACTGCTGGCCGGGGTTGTCGTTTCAACGAATGTCGGCGGGCTGCGCCAGCGACTTTTCGGAACGCCCGACCCCGGCACCATTCGATCCCTCGCCGTGCTGCCGCTCGAAAATCTCTCACGCGATCCCGAGCAGGAATACTTCGCGGACGGCATGACCGAGACGCTGATCACGAATCTGTCTAAGATTGACACCCTGCGGGTTGTCTCCCGCACCTCAGCGATACAATACAAGGGAACGAAAAAGACGCTGCCGGAAATCGCTAAAGAGCTCAATGTTGACGGCATAGTCGAAGGGTCTGTCATGCGCTCGGGCACTCGAGTACGAATCACAGCCCAGTTGCTTCAAGCGCGTACGGACCGGCACCTATGGGCGGACACTTACGACCGAGAGCTTGGCGATGTCTTGAAGTTGCAAAGCGAGGTGGCAGAGGCCGTAGCGCAGCAGGTCCGGATACAGTTGACTCCCGAGCAACAGGCGCGCCTCCGTTCTGCACCAGTGGTGAATCCCAGGGCCTATGAAGCCTATCTGAAAGGAAGTTTTACCAGACGTGGCGGTACGCAGGCAGCCATCAAGCAGGCGCAGAGTTACTTCGAAGAGGCTATTCGAGAAGACCCCAACTTTGCGCTTGCGTATGTGGGGCTTGCAGAGTGCTATCTGGATTTTGGGACTTATCGATGGCTGCCTCCAAAGGATGCCTATCGACACGGCGGTGAAGCCATTCATAAGGCCCTGGAACTCGACGGAACGCTCGGCGAGGCGCATAGCACGCTCGGATATCTCAATTGGCAATACAGTTGGGATTGGCAGGCTGCTGAGAAAGAGCTCCGCTATGCAGTCGACCTAAACCCTAACTACATGGAGGGTCATGAGGCGCTTCTTTGGTACTTGGCTTGGAGTGGCCGGCGCGGTGAGGCCCTGGCCGAAGTGGACAAAATGCGCCGACTCGATCCGGCGTATCCTCTAATATCCCTCCAGGAGTCGGGCGTTTACTATCAGCAACGGGACTACAAATCACTGGTCGAGGCAGCTCAAAAATCCGTGGCCGCGAATCCAGGGCTGTGGTTCAGCCACTATTTTCTTGCTGTCGGCTATGAGGGTTCAGGCCGGCTAGCGCAAGCCATTCCCGAATATCAGCAGGCCGTCGAGTTGTCACAGCACGATTCGGATACAACAGCGGGACTTGCACACGCCTACGCCGCCATGGGCAAGAGGGCCGACGCCGAGAAGATACTCAGCGAATTGCAGCGGCAATCGAAAGTCACCTACGTTTCGCCCTATATGATTGCGGTCATATACTCGGGGTTGGGTCAAAACGACAAAGCCTTCGAATACCTCGAAAAAGCCTACCAAGAAAGATCTCCCGACATCGCCTATTTTCTAAGGGCTGATCTAAGGCTTGACACGCTGCGCCCGGACCGGCGTTTCCATGATTTGCTTCGACGCGTCGGCTTCCCGCAATGAGCTCGCTTCAGCAAATAGCCAATCAGAATTGAGCCCCGATGACTCGCATTCATAAAAGTAGGCGCCGGACCATCGCGACGTCCCCACTGCCTGAACTTTATTGACATTGCAGTCATTACTCTGCTAGATTATTTTCGTTCAGTAGTGCGCCTCGCCTCTGCGAGACTCCCCAAAAATCCCGATTCTTTCTTTCTGGAGACTCCTATGTCCACCAATCGCTCCAAGGACCGTTCCTCTTTGTGTTCTTTCACCTTCGCCGATGGCCGTTAGCGCCGCGTTTCACACCCGGCGGGAAGCCCACCAATAACTCTCCGTGGTCTCTGTGCTCTGCCCTCAGTGCCCTCTGTGTTATGAATCCGCAGTCTCCCTGCGTTCTCAGCGCCTCTGCGTTAGCTTCTGAGGTTGCTATTTCGACCGTCTGAATTCGTCCCCAACTAACTACCTTTAGAATCAACACTTGCAAAAGTGTATCAAAACAAAGCACTTTAACCACCTTTAGAATCAACACTTGTGAAAAACCCAGGGGAGGGCGCCGCACAGCATGGCGGGATCGACAGGTTTGGTGGGACATTTGCCGGGCCCCGCTATACGCTGTCTGGCAAGAAGGAACAATCATGCAGGACTCGAAGACGCTTACCGAGAACGCATGGACTGGCGGACAGATTGTCGCGTGGGTCGTGCTACTCTTTTTCTTGATCTTTCTTTGTTTGCTCCCCTTCCTCATCGGAGGTGTAACTCTCTCTGGTCTCGGGTAAGCTTTCTCCGTCCTCGCCGCTATTTGCCCTCTGCATCGCGGGATTTACGTTTGTCGGTTATACCCCGACGCTGTCCGCACTCTTGGTAGCAGGCCTTTTTCCTGGGGGCGGCGGAGCGCGCTCCGTACTGCGCCAAGTGCGGACCTGGCGCGTGAGCATCGGTTGGTATGCAATCGCTGTCTTTGGGCCAGCGGTCTTGTTCCTGCTCGATGAAGCACTCAATCTTGTCTGGGGTGGTTCGCCGCCGCAGCGCTGGATAGTCTTGCCCCCAGTTTCGGGATTTTTTCCTGGTTCGCTGTTCTTTAGTGTTATGGGAGTGCTCGCCGGGACTATTGGCGAAGAGTTCGGCTGGCGGGGGTTTGCTCAGCCGCGTTTGCAGAAACGCTGTGGCGCACTCAAGGCAAGCAATCTCATCGGGCTCGTTTGGGGCACGTTTCATCTTTGGATTCTCCCGATTTGTCACTGCATGAGTCTTACCGACGTGCTCGTGACGCAATACCTCCGGCTCATCGCGACGGCGGTCATTTACGCATGGATTTATAACAGCACGAAGGGGAGTCTCTTTCTCGTGATGGTGGCGCACGCTGCGCACAACATCACGGTCGGCTTGATGCCACAGGTCGGGGGTGGCGCCATAATCGTCGCATTGAGCTATGTCGCGGTTGCCATCGTCGTTGTACTGATGACGGACCCGCAAACGCTGACCGCTCGAACAGCGCAAAACGTCCCTAACTAAGCGATTGCACTGACGCTGCTCCCGCTGGACGGGCAGGTGGCAGGCCTGCTGCTTTGCCTGGAACAAGACCTAGGAAACTCAAGCGTTTGACGAAGTGGATGCCGAGAGGGAAGGCGCCAGACGCCGACGAATCGCAATCACGAGATAAACGCTTATGGCGATCTGGAGAACGACCCCGACAAAAACGGAAAGGGGCGCGGCGAATTCGGGGTCCCCGAGTGCGCCGAGTGGAGTGAACCAGGCCAGAGCGGAGCGGAAGGAAAGCGTGTCGAGGGTTACGGCGGTGGCAACGAGGGTGAAAACAGTGATGTAGAAAAGAAACAAGAACAGCATGCCTTTGACAACAGGGTTCCGGAAACCCTTTAAAACACACCACTGGAGAAATAAGACGTCGCGCACGGCAAAAACCAGCAGAACGAAAAGACCTGCCGCGAGCCAGCCAAGGGGCCACTCCGCAAAAGGAATGAAATAGCGGGCGACGACAGCCTCCAGCACAAAAACGAGATACGCAGCGAGCGCAGAAGCGGCCATCCCGGGCCAGGGCAGACCATCCTCCGACCAGTAGAACGCAGCGCTTGGCGACGCGCGGACCCACCCGGATCGCAAGCGGGCGGGAGTGGTGAGCGAGGCCAGGCCGACGGCCCAGAGGATCAGGAAATTCAGTCCGAGATACCCAATGGCGATATCAGAAGCGGATGCGGACTGGGGAGAATTGGAATGGACGGTCCGCAAATCGAGGAGCGCGAAAACGAGCAAGTTGAAATAGACGGTGAAGCCGACCACTTGCCAGCGAGAAAGAAGACGAATGTCCTCGCGGTCTTTTTTCAGGTTGCGGAGCAGGATGAGGAGCAGCCAGGCGCCGGCGCTGACGTAGAGGACAACGCTGACGAAAAGAGAAGGCACCTGGACGCCGAAGAACGGCACAGGCGTGAAAACGGGCCCATACGGAGCAGGGGCTACGTGGTAAAGCGGGAGAAGCCCGACGACAACGAGGATGGCCGTTAAGCCGGGAAAAGGAGCGGCGCCGCCGCTGATGAACAGGGCCCACGCGGCAGTGCCGCTCACGAGGACAAGCAAGATCACCTCGCCAGCGCGCGACCGATCGGTGGTCATGGAGATGGCGAGTGCCGCCAGCGACAAAACTACGGAGACAAGAAATAGCATCAGGTAAGTAACCGCAATGGTTAAGAACGAGAAGCCCGCGTACAAGCCGAGAATGAACGTGAACGGCAGAGTGCAAAGCACAACAAAGTAAGCCATCAGAGGCACGCCGAAAACCATGCCCAGCAACAATTCCCAGGAAGTGAGCCGGGTGGTGCGAAGGAAATCGAAGGTCTTCAAGGAACGCTCGGAGAAGATCGCCTGGCTGCAGGAAGAGAGGCACCAAAGACAGAGCGCGAGGGCCTGCAGGGAGGCGAGGAGGGTGTAGAGAATCGTTGCAAGGTCGGGGTCACCGGGTGCTGAAGTTTTGTCGATGCCCGGATGATAAAACATAAAGATAATTAGAACGCAGAGGAAAACGGAGACGGCCGCTGCGGTAACCATACGCGCAGGGCGCATTTCGGTGCGCGCGTGGCGAATCAGCTCGGGATTCCGCCAGAGGGCTTGCACTACATGACCTCGTTGCGCGAGAGCTTGAGATAGAGATCTTCGATGGTCTGCTTCACTTCGCCAAAAGAAAGGATGCGGACGCCTCGGGCGATCAATTGCTGGAGGAGGGCGGCGAGGTCGTCATCCGGGCCCGCGAACCGGAAAAGCCCCTGAGAGCCGTGGATGGCAATATCTGAAACCGTTTCGATGGCGGAAAGGATTTGTTCCACTGGCGCCTCGCCGACCCAGCTCAGGCGAACAACACAGAAGTGCTGAGACTCCTGCGAGGAAATCTCCGCGACTCTGCCGCTGCGCACTATGACGCCCTTTTCCATGACCCCGATGGAGGTGCAGAAGCCTTCGAGGTCCGGAAGAATGTGCGAAGAGATCAGGACCGTGGCTCCTTCGGCGCGCAGGGCAAGGAGCAGGTTGCGCAGGTCGGCGCGCGCTTTCGGATCGAGGCCGGAGGCGGGCTCGTCCAGCAAAAGCACTCTCGGTTTGTGGATGATGGCGCGAGCGATGCCCAGGCGTTGCTTCATGCCGCGCGAGAGTCCGCGAATCAAGACGTCACGCTTGACCTCCAGGCCAACTTGTTGAATGACTTCATCGATTCGTGGCCGCAATTGCGAATCCGGCATTTTGTAGGCGCGGCCGAAATAGTCGAGGTATTCCCAAACTTTCAGGTCGTCATAAACGGAAAAGAAATCGGAAAGGTAGCCGATGTGACTTTGCGCCAACTCGGGATGCTGGTGGACGTCAACGCCAGAGACCGTGATGTGTCCCGCGGTCGGAGTAAGGAGCCCGCAAGCCATGCGGATGATGGTGGTTTTTCCTGCTCCGTTTGGACCAATCAGGCCGTAGACCTCGCCTTCGGGAATAGACACGTGCAAATCGCGCACAGCGACGAGATCTCCGTATTCCCGGCGAAGGCCTTGAAATTCAATCATGCTTGATTCGATCGTAGCCGGAAGAAGAATCTGCGGCCTAGCCGATTCTCGTGCCGAAGTTCTTTCTTCTTAATGCTTAGTAGTACAAAGAGTCAGTCCTACGGCGGGAGGCCGACCCGGCGCAGACTTCTTGGAAAACTCCGCGTAACACCCTAGAATCGAAGCCGACGTGGCCTGTCATCCTGGTGCAGTGCGCAAGACTAGCCCTGCCTCCCGCCCCGTCGGAGAGACGCACACTTGCCTGAACAAAGTATGGAAAAGGCAGCCGCAGCGCCCGCGAGTCCCGCAAAATCGCCGCTCGATCTGGCAATCGATTCGCTCGTCATCGGCCGCAACTCAGATCCTTTCGCGCTGCTCGGTCCACACGAGGTTGAAACTTCAGCGGGCCGCCGCTGGGTCATCCGCGTGTTCCATCCCGGCGCGATTTCGGCCGCCATTCGCTTCGTCGATTCACAGACCGAAATCGAAGCCACGAAACTTCGTCCACATGGCTTTTTTGAAGCGAACCTTCCTGAAACTCAGCAAGACCACCCCGCACCGGCCAGCTATCGCATTCAATACCAATTCGCCTCCGGAGCCAGGCACGAACAATACGACACGTACGCCTTTCCGTTTCTAATGAGCGAGTTCGATCTCTACCTCATGGGGGAAGGCCGCCACTACGACACCTACAACAAGCTCGGCGCGCACATCCAGTCCATCGAAGGCGTAAAGGGCGTCAATTTTGCTGTCTGGGCGCCCAGCGCCAGTCGCGTAAGCGTCGTAGGCGATTTCAACCATTGGGACGGTCGCATCAACCCCATGCGCGCCCGTGGCTCCTCAGGCGTCTGGGAACTTTTTGTCCCCGAACTCGATGAAGGCGCCATCTACAAATACGAAATTATCGGCCCCAACGGAAACATGGTGCCCCTCAAGGCGGATCCCTACGCCTTTCGCGCGGAACTCCGGCCCAACACCGGTTCCGTCGTCGCCAACCTCGATACCTACAAGTGGAATGACTCCGCATGGACAACGCAGCGCGCGAAGACCAATTGGTTCGAGAAGCCCATCTCCATCTACGAAGTTCATCTTGGCGCCTGGCGCCGCATCCCCGAAGAGGGCAACCGCTGGCTCACCTACCGCGAGCTAGGCGATCAGCTCATCCCGTACGTAAAGGATCTTGGCTACTCTCACATCGAGCTGCTGCCCATCATGGAGCATCCCTTCGACGGCTCCTGGGGCTATCAGACCATCGGCTATTTCGCCGCCACCAGCCGCTACGGCTCTCCCGCTGATTTCATGGAGTTTATCGACCGCTGCCATAACGCCGGCTTGGGCGTCCTCCTCGACTGGACCCCCGCCCACTTC
>Ga0137391_10001248_pt1 | contig 18372 bp, 18 predicted proteins | sample 15con2h24BmetaG_FD_101399 | JGI IMG/M metagenome (GOLD analysis project Ga0137391, IMG submission 101399) | Vadose zone soil microbial communities from Angelo Coast Range Reserve, California, USA - 15con2h2.4B metaG | ecosystem: Environmental > Terrestrial > Soil > Vadose zone > Saprolite...
ATCTGTGAAATCCGGCGGTTGCTTGCGGTCCCTCGGCCATTTGTCTCCTCCATGCCAAAAACCCTTTTGTCGCCAGCACGATAGGTGAACCCATGAGCGTTGTCAAACTTGGGTCAGCGAAACCTGTGTTAGCGAAACCTGGTTACTGAAATCCCGGTGAACTCAGTCCGATCTGCTGGCAGAGCAGAGCTGCTTCGCGTGTCTCATCCACCACGGCGTGTCCTCGTGAACACACGAGCGCGTCGCGAAAATAGAAAATCGCTCTTTTGAATCAGCGACATACGTGGCGGTTAGCGGCCTGCTCAAGGAAAGGGTGGGCAGTTCTAGGGAGGGGCATCATGCAGATGGCAATCACATTCATGGCAGTTGTTGGCGGCCTGATCTTCTCGTTGGCGGTGGCATTACTGGCGGAAGAACTGATTTTCGGACAGGTGTTCCGCCTGTTCTTTGCCCGGCAGGCGGTGCAGGTGAAATCAGGGCAGAGGCGCTGAGGCGCAAAGGAGAAAGACAATGCTGGCGTTGAAATATTTGCTGATTGTGGGTGGTCTCGGGATGATTCTCGTGGCCGTGAGCATTCTGGCGTATGACCTTTATCGCGAAATGTTGTATCGCCGCGCGCTGGCTGTGACGGGAGCAGGATCGGTCGAGCCGAGTCCTCAACTTCGTTGGCGCACATCTCTGGCTCTGGCACTGCTGGCGTGGGGACCGCTGCTGGTGGCTTTCAGCATCGTGGTGGTGCCCAGCGGCATGGCGGGCGTGCGCGTAAGTCAGATGAGCGGGACGATGCCGGGCACTCTTCATCCGGGCGTGCATTTCGTCGTGCCGCTGGTCGAAGACGTCGCACTGTTCGATACCCGAGACCAAGTCTTCACCACGGGCACTTCGGAAGATGGGAAGACGGCAGCCGCGAATGTTTCGACGAAGGGCCAGCTTCTCGACGTCCAAGCGAAGGAAGGGTTGACACTCGGTCTCGCGATTACGGTCCGTTATCGGCTCGATCCCAATCGGCTGGACTACATTCAGGGTAACCTGCCGCATCCGGTGGAGAATGAAATCGTTCCGCCGACGGTTGCCAGCGTGTGGCGCGAACTTGTACCAAACTATACCGTACGGGATGTTTTTTCTGCCAAGCGCGAAGAAGTGCGAAAGCGCGCGGCAGGAATGATCACGCAGAAGCTGGCGGGGGACGGAATCGTCGTGAAAGAAGTGATGCTACGCGATATCCAACTGCCGCAGGAGTACGCCAAAGGGCTGGAGACCTTGCTCCTAAAAGAGCAGGAGAACGACCGCATGGGCGTGGAGACCGAACTGAAGCAGAAAGGAGTTCGCATCGCAGAGCTGGAGGCCGAGGCGACTAAGGTGCAGCAGATCAAGCAAGCTGAGGGTGAAGCACAAGTGCACGTGCTGCAAGCGAAAGGCGAAGCGGACGCAATGCAATACACCTTGCCGTTGAAGGAAAAACAAATCCAGCAGAGCCGGCTCGAAGCGGAAGCACGCAAGGAGGCGACAATCCAGAATGCGGAAGCCGCGGCCCAGGCCAAGGTCATAGACAGCAAAGCCGAGAATGAAAGGCGGAAGCTGTTGTCGGCCGCGGAAGCCGACCGGATCCGGGTGACGGCGGCGGCCGATGCCGAGCGATTGCAGAGCGAGGCTGCGATCCTGAAACAGAATCCGCTGCTGATTAACAAGATCGTGGCAGAGCGGCTTTCCGACAAACTGCAGATCATGATGGTCCCGGCCGACGGCAAATTCTTCTTCGCCAACGACGTGTTGCGCAGCATGAATGTGGCCAACCAGGCTAGTCAGGCGGAGCAGCCGTAGATACATCGAGAGAGCGTCTTTGCCAGCGTGTGCGTTACGGCGGCTCGTTTGGGTGTGAAAACTCAGGCGGGCCGCCGCGGACGGTTCGGGTGGTGTCCAAACAGTACAGAGCGAGGAAGCAGCCCTATGCGCAGCGCGGTTTATAATGCGGCCATCCCAAACATGGTGAATCGCTCCTTACGCCTTGTGCCTGGCTTCCGCCTTGCCCTGCAAATTCTTTCTTTGATTCCTGTACTTGCGGTCGTAGTGCAGGCAGCGGATTGGAGCGGGCCCGAGCAGCAGTTGGCTCGAAAGATTGTCGCAGTGACCGGCCCCGGCGCGGTGACCTTGACGCTGGACAACCGCTCGTCGCTGGGCAGACGCGACAATGAAGTGATCGGCAACGGGTTGCGGGCGGCACTTGAAGCCGTGGGACTGCGCTTCGTGAAGCCGGAACAGGCAGCTGCCTCAATTGCAATCACGCTTTCGGAGAATCCTTGGTCCTACGTCTGGGTGGCCCAGATTCGCCAGGCTGCGGGCGAGGCTGCGGTCGTGATGGTTTCGGCGCCGCGGGCAGAAGGCCCGGCCGTGCCGCGTGACTCCGTGCCGCTTAGCTTGCGGAAAATTCCGCTGTGGACACAAGAGGAACCGATCCTGGATGTAGCGGTGCTGGAAGAAAATGCAGCGCCCACGCGCATCGCGGTGCTCGACGCAGAAAAAGTTTTGCTTTACCGGTCGCAAGCGGGAAAGTGGCAGCAGGAGCAGGCGCTTGCGCTGACTCATTCGCGGCCATGGCCGCGCGATCTGCGGGGACGACTGATTGCAGCAAAGGATCACTTGTTCGATATCTATCTTCCGGGCGTGCTGTGCCGCAGCACCACAAACCTGCCCTTGTCGCTGAGTTGCCGCGAGAGCGACGATCCCTGGCCACTGGTGGTTGGATCATGGAGTGGACCGGCCCCGACAAACTTCCCAAGCTTTGGCGCTTCTGCCGCAACTCCACCCTCAATCGTGCAGATGAGCGCCTTCTTCGCTCCCACGCGCAATTTTTTCACTGGCGCTTTGGCCCCTGGTGTGGGGAAATTTACTACCGTCGCCAAATTCTATTCGGCTGCTCCCCTGCCTCGGGACAAGTATGTGCTCTGGTTGTTCGCATCGACAGATGGACAGGTTCACATGGTCGATGGCTTCACTGACCTGACCGCTAAGTTGGGTTGGGGCGCCGACCTGGCGAGTGTGCGAACTTCATGCGGCGCAGGGTGGCAGGTGTTGGCGACGAGTTCCGCAGACCAGGCAGAGGACTCAATTCGGGCCTATGAGTTCCCTGATCGCGACCCCGTTCCGGTGAGCACGGGCATGGACTTCACGGGGGAAGTGACGGCGTTGTGGACGGAGGCGAAGGGCGATACCGCGGTGGCAATTGCGAGGAATCGAGAGACAGGGAATTATGAAAGTTTTCGGCTGGCAGTGGCTTGCAGCCAGTAGCCTAATCGTGGGGTCGGTGATCGTGGGGGCACTGGCCGCAAGCGCGGAGACGCGGCCGCAATACGGCGGCACGCTTCACGTCGCCGTGCGTGCCGCACCCTCGGCGTTAAATTCCGGGGATTGCACGCAGCCGAACTCTTTCGCCAGCCGCAATCTCGCGCTGCTGATTTTCGAGACCCTGGTTACCACCGACGACGGTCTCCGAGTGCGTCCAGCGCTGGCTACTTCATGGCAAGAGTCGTCAGGCAGCCAGCGCTGGCAGTTCCGGCTGCGACATGGCGTCAAGTTCCATGACGGAACGGCATTCACTCCCGAAATTGCGGCCTCTACACTGCGCAGCACAAATCCATCGTGGAATGTAATCCCTGACGCGGACTCTGTCATCATCGAGAGCGATATGCCCGATCCTAACCTGCCCTTGAAACTTGCTCTCGTCTGCAATGCCATTGCGAAGAAGACTTCTGACGGCAAGCTCAACGGAACGGGACCATTCCACATTACAGACTGGCAGCCAGCGAAAAAGCTGTCGCTGGCGGCCGAGGAGAACTATTGGGGCGGGCGTCCGTTCCTGGATGCAATCGAGATCGAGTTGGGGAAGAACTATCATGATCAATTGATCGCTCTCGATCTGGGTAGAACGGAGTTGGTCGAGGTTGCCCCGGAGCAGTCGCATCGCGTTTCGACCGAAGGGCAGAGAGTCGTGAGTTCGGCACCGATGGAGCTGGTGGCATTGCTCTTCACTCGGGATGCGCAATCCGCCGACGATAAGCTTTTGCGGCAAGCGTTGGCGTTCAGTGTGGATCGAGCGTCGATCCGATCTGTTTTGCTGCAAGGCGCCGGCCAGCCTGCGGGCAGCATTCTACCCAACTGGATGAGCGGATATGGATTCGTATTCCCCGCAGAGGCCGACCTGTCGCGCGCACGCCACCAGCGGGAACAAGTTCGAACCCTGCCGGAGTGGACTGTGGGATACGACGCAAACGACTCAATCGCTCGTTTGCTGGTGGAGCGGATTGCTCTCAACGCCAAAGATGCGGGATTGACTCTGCGGCCCACAACGGTGAATACGGCCGATTTGCGGCTGGTCCGAATTCCGTTGGCGGCGGCTGATCCGTGGATCTCTCTCGAGGCTCTTGCTGCGGCGGAGGTATTGCCGAAGCCTAAGGTCAACGCCGGTTCGGGGGAAGATCTCTACTCTGCCGAGCAGGCCGCACTGGCAACGCAACGGCTCATTCCGCTTTTTCATTTGCCCGCGACTTACGGAGCGTCGACGATCCTGAAGAATTGGACAGTTCGATCGGATGGAAGCTGGGACCTGGCTGATGCCTGGTTGGGAACCACAAAACCATGAGCTTTCGCCGCAAGCTGCTGGCCGTCTTCGCGCTGACAGTGGTGCTGTCGGTGGCCGCGGTAGCATGGCTCGTTTCCGTCATGACGAGACGCGCTTTTGAGCGCACCGAGGATGAGCGAACTGCAGCACTGGTCGCGCGATTCCAGCGCGAGTTCAGCCGGCAGGGGGAGGAAGCAGCGCGGCGCGTAGAAACGATTGCAGCTTCGGAGGCCGTCACTCGAATAGCAATGGCATTAAATCGACCATCGCCGACCGCCGATTCTGCGGAATATTTCGAAGTCGCCAAAGCCCTGGCGGACAATTACCAACTCGACTTCCTGGAACTTGTCGATTCGAACGGAAATATCATCTCTTCGGCACACTGGCCAGCCAAGTTTGGTTATCCCGAAAGTGCGTTCGCGAGTCTTATGGCGTCGACGGATCAGGCCTCATTTCTGAAGGAAGAGGAACTGCAGGATGGCACCACGCTTGGATTATTTGCGGTACGTGCGACGCGCGTAGGCGATCATGCTATCTACGTAATCGGAGGGCGACGGCTGGATAAGAAATTTCTCTCCACGTTGGATTTGCCGGCCGACACGCGCGCACTGCTCTATCAGAATCTCGGAGAACATTTCTCTCCGGAGCTGCTGCTCGACCCTTCTTCTGCCAGCTCTGCCAGCAAGCCTCCCTTGAACAGTTCCCGACCGACTGACAAACTTGCTGTGCTGATTGAATCCGTCAGGCAATCCACTCAGGAGATGACGGCGATTGTGCATTGGTCGCCGGATCAGGCCGAGGACGAAGTGTTCCATGCGATTCCTCTGCGCGGTGTAGGGAAAGATCGTCCATTGCTGGGGATTCTGCTGATCGGAAACTCCCGGCGCTCGTACGTCGAGTTGAAGCGGCACATTCGCGACTCCGCCCTGTTGGTAGGAGGCGGAGGGATCGTGTTGGCAATCCTTCTCAGTAGCTGGGCCGCGGCACGGGTGACCCGGCCGATCGAGCAACTCGCGCTGGCCGCCCAGGACGTCGCTGGCGGGAACTGGAATTCGCAGGTAAAAGTGTCGGGTGGGGACGAGGTCGCTCAACTTGCGGAATCTTTTAATCGCATGACCACGGAACTGCTGAACCAGAGAGAACGACTGGTACAGGCGGAGAGGGTAGCCGCATGGCGCGAACTGGCACGGCGACTGGCTCACGAATTGAAGAATCCGCTGTTCCCTCTTCAGCTAACGGTTGAAAATCTGCTGCGCGCGAAACAATCCAGTCCAGAACAATTTGAGGAAGTGTTTCGGGAAAGTTCCGCGACACTGTTGGCTGAGATTTCCAATCTGAAAGCGATCATTGGACGCTTCAGTGAGTTTTCGAAGATGCCTCATCCGCAATTGCAGCGGGTGCTGGTGAATGAGATGGTTCGTGGCGTTGTGCAGCTCTTTCAAGCACAACTGCAGGCACCCGGACACGCTCCCATTGATTGCAACCTCGATCTGGACCATGGCTTGGAGCCGATTGCCGCTGATCCCGAACTCCTGCATCGTGCTCTTTCGAACCTCGTGCTCAATGCCATGGACGCCATGCCACAAGGCGGGACACTGACGCTACGTACACGGCGCGATGATGGAAAGGTTCGCATTGAAGTTGCGGACACCGGTTCCGGATTGACGCCAGAGGAATGCGAAAGAATCTTCACGCCTTACTACACCAGCAAGCAGCATGGGATCGGCCTGGGACTAGCCATCGTGCAGTCGGTAGTCAGCGATCACGGCGGGACGATCAGCGTTAAGAGCGAGCCTGGACGAGGAACAACATTTGTGATCGAGTTACTGCAGAACGCGGATACACTGCAGGGCATCCTTGCTGCAAAGCGGGATGCAGCGAGTACAGACTGAACATCACTACCGAAATGCGTGAGGAGGAAGGTTGCCACCGAAAGCACATTTGCTGATTGTGGACGATGAGGCCAACACGCTGGCCTCACTTTCTCGCGCCTTTCGCCTGGCCGGACACGAGGCTACGGTCTGCGACAATGCGGCCAAGGCTTTGGAACTGGCAAAGTCGCAGCACTTCGACCTGATTCTTTCGGATGTGGTGATGCCGGGCAAGGATGGCCTGACGCTGCTTGAAGAGCTAAAGACACAAGCCGTTCTTACTCCGGTGGTCATGATGTCAGGACAGGCGCACATCGAGATGGCCGTGCGGGCTACGCGATTGGGCGCGCTCGATTTTCTGGAGAAGCCCATCTCGACCGATAAGCTGCTGCTCACGGTGGAGAACGTGCTCAAGCTGCAGCGCCTGGAAAGCGAAAACCGTCAACTGCGGCAGCGCCTGGGCAAACATGAAATCGTGTGGAAGGGCGAGGCCATGCGCCGTGTGATGGCTCAACTGGAGCGGGTTGCGGCAAGCGAAACACGTATCTGCATCCTGGGCGAAACGGGCACCGGCAAAGAGTTGGTTGCACGGACGATCCATGAACGCAGTTCGCGGGTGGGCGGCCCTTTTATCACCTTGAATTGTGCTGCTGTTCCCGCGGAATTAATCGAATCGGAACTCTTCGGGCATGAGAAGGGTTCGTTCACGGGCGCGGCCGGACGTCACGTCGGCAAGTTTGAGCAAGCCGATGGTGGAACCATCTTCCTGGACGAGATTGGCGATATGCCGCTTGCCATGCAAGCCAAACTATTGCGCGTGCTCGAAGACGGAGAAGTGGAGCGAATCGGCGGCGACAAACCCGTTGCAGTGAACGTGCGGGTGCTGGTGGCTACCCATCGCGACCTGGAAACTCGGGTGCGAGAAGAGAAGTTCAGGCAGGATCTGTTTCACCGCATCTATGTTTTCCCTCTGGTGTTGCCGCCATTGCGGGAACGTCGTGACGACATCCCGACGCTGATCGAACATTTTGCGGCGCAAGTGAGTGCACAGAATGGTTGGAAGCCGGTCCCGTTTGCACCAGAGGCTATGGAGGCGCTGCAGTCGCATCCCTGGCCGGGAAATGTGCGGGAACTACGCAACATGGTCGAGCGCCTGATGCTGCTGGCGAGCGATGGTCGGGTTGATCTGACAACGGTTCAACTGGCGTTGCCCAAGACGGCGGCGGGTGCAAGCATTGTGGCTCACGGCCTTTCATCTGGCGCGCTCGCGGACCGCGTGCAATCATTCGAGCGCGAGGTCATTCTGGCTGAACTTAAGCGCAGCCAGCACAATGTAAGTCTCGCCGCGAAATCACTTGGCTTGGAGCGCAGTCACCTGTATAAGAAAGCGGAGCAATTGGGGATCGATCTGCGTGCCATGCGCCGCGAGCAGGGTGCGCAAGACTGACCTGGAAGCCCTGCTCCGCAGATATTTGATCGAATGCAGATTGCACTTCTCGTGGTAATGAGCGTCAGTCGGCTGCCGCCACAGATGGCGCGGAACCACCCTTCAAATCTGCTGCCAGCAGGCGATGGAACAACTGCTCGCCCGCTTCACGCCGCACAGAAAGGCGGCCAGCACCGTAGGCACGGGACTTCAGTCCACGCTGCACGTCTTCACAAATCCCAAGATCCTCGGACTGGACCTGGTTGCCGACACTGACCGACTCTTTGTTGTACGCACTTCGTGCGTCACTTACGTCACTAAAATAGAAATCAAAAATGACCGTGCAGTGGTCGGCGTCGACGGGCACGACATAGTTTGTGTCCATGTATCCCTCGTAGCAGTTAATCATGAGGTTGGGATATTGCCAGAAGTACCAGGCGCGGTCACCCCTGCGCGTTGCTCCGGTCGCTGCATCTTCGTCGGAAGCTACCATTGGACTCGACTGCAAACAGTACCGGTCTTCGTTTTCGATAGTGTATTGCTTGTAGTCGAGCACCGAATTCAATGCCCTGTGCAGATGAGGAACGTGATATCCGCCGTCGAGATAATTATCGATGAAGACCTTCCAGTTGCAATGGATGTTGTAGGTGGTGCGGTCGAAGAAGTGCAGCTTGCTGATTCCCAGGGGCGCGACGCGCTTGACCAACCCTCCGAGGAACTCCTGCAGAGGCGCGGCCTGGGGATCGAGATTTACCAAGACAAAACACTCCCATATTTCGACACGAACCGGCACAAGGCCGTTTTGAGCGCGGTCGAAGTTCTTTACACCCTCGAACTCGGGCATGCCTTTCAACGATCCATCCAGACCGTAGTTCCAACCGTGGTAGGGACAACGCAACAAAGATGCCTGGCCGCAAGGCTGGGTCACGACTGCGGCGGCGTGGTGACGACACACATTGTAGAAAGCACGCAGAACGTTATCGTTGCCCCGAACTACAACGATAGGCTCGCCCGCGACGGTCGTTGAGACGAACTCGCCGGGGTTCTGCACCTGGTCGGTGCGTGCCACCAGTTGCCAGGTCTTGCTGAAGACATTCAGACGTTCTAACTCGGCAATTCGCGGATCGACGTACCAGGGTGCTGGGATCGTCGAGGCCTCTGCCAAAGGGGCATGATCGTCATACTTGGCCAACATCTGCTCAATGGATGCTTGCATGCGCATTTTTCTCGTTTAGATCAAAGAATTTGACTACCAACAATAAAATACGACCGCCCACCCTGTACGGCGTCAGCGACGATGAGGTCCGCGCGCCGCAGCACGAAGATTTTGCGCGGGAACAACCGCTGTAGAGCCGATGGCTCGCTGAAGAACGGCGAGAAACTGCTGGATTCTTGCTTCCTTTTTTTCCGCAAGTTCGCCGGATCGGCGGAACAGGCCTGGATCGAGTTCCGCTGTGAGCAGGGCGCCCTGGAACCGTTCCATCATCCAATCAACGATCGAGACAATCAGTTCCACATCCATGTCCTTGCGCAGCTCACGCCGCTCCAGGCCGAAGCGGACAAAATTCACCGTGCCATAAGGATCTTCGGTAGTAAGAAAGCGATTGATCTCGCGCTTCAAAACCAGATCGGTGCCGTAGTTGCCAAGCGAAGCAATGCGGTACGGGATCCAATCCTCCTGCAGCAAATCTTCGGTTCGTACGAGCCAGTAACGAAGCACTTCGAAGAAACCAGCCTCTCGGACTTCCGCCGGCGCGTCCAGATATTTTGGAAACGAACCTACCGCGCGCTTGTACACCTCGAAGAACAGGCCATCCTTACTGCCGAAGTGCTGGAAGATCGACCCTTTGGCAATACCAAGCGCCGATGCGATGTCGCCCACGCGCGCGGCGTGATAACCATGCTCAGCAAAGTGTTGCATGGCAACTTCGATGATCCTGGTGCGCTTGGCCTCGGAACGCGGACGCAAAGGAGCGTATCGCTGGTACGGCGGCGGCGTAATCCGGTTGCTGGCAATACCGCACATAGAATGACTTGTAGTCATGAGCGTTATACAAGAGGCTGCGCTGGATTTCAACTTTATTGGCGACAGTTGCGGTAGTGTTAGAGGATTCGAGATGCGTTTCGTGACCACAAGTCATCTCGGCACCTTACGCGGAATGAGGTGGCGGATTATGCGATTTGAGGAGCGCGAGGCATTCTCCGGCACGTGCACTGGAGCGGGCCCGGAGCCGGGCCCGCTTCACTACGCTGTTGCATGGAACTTATCCCACGTTTCGCAGACGTGGCTCTTCCGCGCGTACCAGCGGAACATCGACTAGATGCTCGCTCAGGAACCACACTTGCAGTTCGTTGGTCCGCAGTACATCGCTCACCACCAGGTCATTGGTCCCTTCGTCTCCAAGTTTTGAAGCTCGCTGCGACAGCGTGCGGCAATGACCAATGATGATCTGATGGGCATCGAGCAGACGAGAAATCTGCACCGGAACCTCTTCCCTGCCGCGAGGGGGACGTTCGATGCGGGTGGTTTCGGCCACATCCGCCGCCATTGCCAACGAAAGCCCGCCGAGCAACTGGATTCGCTCTGCAATCTCATCGACGATCTCTGCCTGCTCTTCGTGGTGCTTGTCGAACAAAAGATGAAGCTGATAAAACGTAGGCCCCGCGACCTGCCAGTGAGCCTTCTTGTAAAGGTCGCGCAGTGTCATGGTATCGGCTAACAGCTGATTGAGTTGTTCCGTCATTTCCAGGCGCACCGGCTCTTCCAAGTCCAGCGGCATCAAGTGAGACACCGTGCCGTATGCTTGAATCTCGCCGGCGCGCTGATGTAGCCGGGGCTGCGCGTTAATTTTCCCTCGCATCGTGGAATCGTCCTTCTTCGACATGTCTATAACCTCCCTGCTTATGGCAGATCCTGTTTCAAAATTCCGACCTACGCCTTTGAACTAATGCCCTTTAGTTTTGGATGCGGTGCAACGATATAGGATGCTGCGTTGGTTCCATTTGAGACGGAATGTTTTCACGAATAAATCGCCCTACTCTGGTGCAGCCCTTCGACACCTGAAGTTTTTCAATTCAGAATGACCAGCGACGCTCGAAGCGAAGGTGAAGTGCCAGTTTGCAAAGAGAGAGCAGTTCCGTACGTGCCTGATTGCACGGCCAGAATGGAATTGAGTTTGGATCCCGAGTTTCGCCGCGCTGAATGTATTTCCATCGTTGACATCGTATTCGCATCTTGCTCCCTGCATCATTTCGGCGTCAGTGGCAGGCCGCGAACGCGACGAACTTAGTCACGCGAGGAGTTCCGCCTGTTTGACCTCGCCAGCCGTGGTTGCTATGATCGAAGTGCGGGGTGGAGCAGTCTGGTAGCTCGTTGGGCTCATAACCCAAAGGTCGGTGGTTCAAATCCACCCCCCGCAACCAATGGGATTGCTGACCAAAACGGTCGGTAATCCCTTCAGTCTTTTAGGGTTATGAGCATTGCAATTCACGAGAATTTCTCCTAATTTAGCATTCCCTTTTGACCTTCAACCCTGGTTTTGAGCACAGTTGAGCACAACTCGCTGAAAAAAGTTTCCTCCAGCTTCTTCATTGACTCAACCTCCGAGTCGGGCTGCAAGTGAACGTAGACATCACTCGTAATCCCGATACTGGCGTGCCCAAGAAAGCCCTGCGTCTGCTTTAGATCACCCGTGACCTCCTGCATCTGTGACCCAGCTGAGTGCCGGAACAAATGGAAGCCGTAGGACCTCGCAACTTTGCGCTCAATTCCAGCCTTGTCCATAGCCGGATAGAGTACCCGCCTGCGTAAATCGTCCGGATCGTAAGAACGCCCGGCACCATTCACAAACAGGTAGTCTTCGGGTTTTCCGCCAATGCACAACTGACGATGGCTCTGGAGAATTCGTTTCAATCCACCCAGCAGGTGTTTTGCGCGAACGCTCCTTCGGCTTTTTGGCGTTTGTTCCTTGCGACGCCAGACCGAACGTCGGACGTAGAGCTTCGATTGATCAAAGTCCACATCAGACCATTTCAGAGCCAGGGCTTCCCCGATTCGCAGTCCTGTCAAGTACAAGAGGACAACCAGAGCTTTGAGATTCTCCGGCATGTTGTCCGCAATGCTCCTGACTTGACCTGGGGCAAGAGCAGGCTTTTCGATTCGTTCCACTTTGGGCTTTGGGACACGCTGAATAGGATTCGAGTTCAAAAGCTCCAATGCGACCGCGAGGTTGAGCATCTTCTGCAAAAGCACGTACAGGTTCAGCAGAGACTTCGGCTTCAATCCAGCAGCAGACTTCTGCTTGAGAAAATCCATTATCAGCAGAGGGCTGATTTCCGAGAGTCGAAGTTTGCCGAACATTGGCAAGAGATGCGCCTTCACGTTAGAGCGATGCGACGCCTGAGTTGAGGGTTTAAGGTTTTGAGAGATGTATGTCTCCCAGTGATCAGCGACATACTCGGCAAAGCTGGTTTCAACCGGAAGCCTAAGCCCCCTGTTGACCTCCCGCAGACGCTCGGCCAAGATTCGTTCCGCATCCTTGCGTCTTGGGGTGTTAACGGTCTCGGCTTTGTGTCGCCATTTACCGTCCGCCGAACGCACCCGATAGCGAATCACATGGACTGTTCCACGCTCCGTCACTCGGGTAAACACATACCCCTTCTGGAAACTGCTGCGAGTCATGTACGGCCTCCTTATCCGTGTGACTCGCTCTTTCCTTTCTCCTTGTTCCAACGCGCACTGGCCGCTTGGCGCCCTAGTTTGGTCCGTTGCTCGGCTGTCATCTTCTTCATCCGAGCACGTCCACCCTTGCGTCCGAGGGCCACTGCCGCTGGGTCTTTGCGCTTCATCAGAAGTTGTATATGCCAAGCGGTTGGTATCTGTCAACATTTCCGTGTTCATCTTGTGCGCTCTGCCAGCCACTCCTGCACTGTGGCCAGATCGAAGCGGACATACTTCCCCAGCTTGAAATGGGGAATGGGATCAGGGGAGTTCTGCCGGGTCCGGTCGTAGACAAACGAGGTCGGTACGCCGAGCAGGTTAGCGAGTTCCTGGGGCTTCAAGAGTTGGTTCAAAGGCGGGTACTCCTTGGGTATGCGGGGATGGAAGGGCGGCCAGATGCGGGAACCGTGCTCAGACTGTGCTCAGGGGCTCCGAGGGGCTTGGGAAATGAACAGGTTGGCAGCGTCCGTTGGGTTTGGAACCCAAAGTTCTGCCCTCGTATAATTAGTTGCCGGAGAAGGGCGGATTCCGTCGCCTGTCGAGGTATTTTTTTTTACTGAGTCTAGGCAATTTTCGTCAAGCCGAGTGGCCTTCTCTCTGGAGATGGCCAGAGCCATGGAAGTTTTCCCAGTCCCAGATGGGCCCAACAAGTAGCCAAGCGCTGGGATAGGGATTAGCGCAAAACTTCTCCATGATGCGCTTCGGTTTTTCCAGTCCCACAAACTCTGATACCGTTTGCGGCTGATATCGCTCGGCCAAAGGCTGAAAAAGGGCGAGGGCGAGGTTAGACATAAAGAACCTCCGCGCCAGTAGTCGTCGGCAGAGCAGATATGGGGATACGGGCTGGCTCCGATTGTTCTCGCGGACAACCGTCAAGGATTGTCTTGACGGTCGCCGCAATCGTTTCCACAGCCTCAAGCAGCATGGCAGGCGTGACGCTGTACGTTGCCAAGTAGAAGTCTGACGGTGATTGAACCCCGAAATAGGAACAAACCACGTAAGCAGTAGCCTCAGCCTCAAGTTCGCGCTGTTGCTTGCCGATCTCCTGACCGTCACGCGTGGTGATCCTTTTGCCGTCTGCCGTCCAGTGCAAAAGCGAATGAGCGATTTCATGCGCCAAGGTTGCGGCTTGTGTCGTTACGTCGGTCTCGGTCGTCCGAATCTCGATTTCCGTTCCCCTCGATGTGCCAGCCACGCCATTAAGCTTGCACTTCTCGACGAACCGCACAGTCATGCCGCGCGATGCCGTGAAACGTAGCAAGCGAGTGAGCATGTCTTCTCCGCGTTCGCCTACAGACTTCGTTGGCAGCTCAGGCAATGGCGTACCATCCGTTTGTGAAATGTCGAAGACGTAAACGACTTTAAACCAGATGCGCTTGCTTTCAGTCTCGCTACCGTCTGACATCTGCCGTTTGTCCTTGAAGAACATCGGCGCAAGGATGGCAATACCCTTCTCGCCCTTCCGGACATAGCGTCCACACTTCAGCCAGGTATTGAATCCGCCCACGAAGCTCGCGTCTGGCTTCTGTCTCCAGATGAGCATCTGGTTGTGCCAGGAGTAATCCCAGAAAGCGGCAGACGTTCTCAGATAATCGCGAAATAGCTGAGACTGCCGTGCCGCGTCGGTCTCTTGAGCAAGTTGTTCTATGGTGCGTCGAATGCCAGCGTTCAATTCAGTTGCTTTGTTTTCCATGCTGCCCTCCTGCGAATCGGGACGGCAACCGAATAACCACTTCGTTTTTACCAATGAATATGGCGGGAGAGTTCCCTCGGAACGGAGATGACGTGAATTTTTTTCGGCCCGGTTTAAGCTATCGTCAAGGGGGTGGCCTTCGAAATTGGGATGGGACCCGCGCGGCCGAAAATTTTAGAAATTTGAACGGGGCCGCACTCAGCATAATGTCGATGAGTGAAATGGCCTGTTTTCGACAGCTACTCAATGTAGTATGGGCCGGACACTTTGTAGATGTACCAATTGCGGTCTAGCCTCTCGTAACGGAATGAACTCCATCCTCCCGAATCATTCCCTTCCGTACACGGCAGATAACTGCGGAGGATCGTCGAAGGCTCCGGACAGTAGACATATCCATAGTAGCTCCGGATTCCACCTACACCGAAAGTTTGCGAACCGATGTACACTTCGCCGCTGCCGCTGCGGTTGAACGCGGCTTCGCTCATATGCAGCTTTCGCAGGTTCCGTGTGTACTCGCCCCAACGGTGGCTCGGAAGAACCATCTCGCCGTCGCCGCTTCCGTATAACTTGCCATTGACGACCTCGAACTGAGCGAAGGTTATCCTGACAATCTCGGAGTCCTGCTTTGACATCTCTACAACTTGCTGTAAAAGCGCTTGTTGTTGCTCGAATCGTCTCCTGAGAGCTGCATCCGAGGGAGGCAACAACAACCAAGCTGACATCGCGAGTATGAACAGAACGAAGATAAAGCCCCGACGAAGTGCTCCAGCGACTGCGCCAAACAGCAGTGCATTCCCTAGAAGTGAGAGCAACAGTAAAGCAGCCGGATACTCGAAGCTGTTGATGACAATGAGGATGGTCGGCCAGAACAGATACTTTACCGCTGTGGGCACCGTGCTAAGCTGCACAACCTCGTAGACACGAATGGCAACAGGAACAGCTATTCCCAAGGAAGCGCCCGCGAAGGCCCACTTCTTACTTAGGTTCTGCAATACAGACCTCAATGGATTAGACACCGATGCCACTGCGGATGCTCCGTCGTTAGTGTCGAAATATCGCCTTTATACAATCAAAGTCAATGAGCGAAATGGCCTGTTTGCGACAGTCATGGTGGAATGGACGGACAACTGCTATACTCCCGCGCATAAATGGACAGCAGTGATGCCACTAAGCGAGCGGTTGTTCTCGGCCATCTGACCATCACCATCCCTGTAATCGCAGTCATTTGGATAGTGGTCCGTTGGGGCTTATACCAATTCGGCCCATCGCTGTGGCCGTATTACGTGACAGGCGGAATAGCCCTCGCATGGCAGTGGTATTTGATGGCACTGCCCCGATGGAAAGGCCTGCTAACAAGAAACGGCCTTCAGGTTAACCAGACGGAAGATGTAGCAGAGCGCAGTGGTTTGGTGTGGTCCGGAACTGGAGCAATAGGCTCGTTTGCACTTCATACCACTGCTGCAGCGATTTGTGGAATACACTTCGGTCCGTGGCTGCTCAGCCGCTGGTACACTTGGATACGGCCTCTCTTGGGAATGTCGAGCCACACTCCTACGGGCAACGATTGGCTTCAGCATTTTGAATTGGCAAGTATTGTTCCGGCCGTTGTTGTTGGTTATCTCGTGTCTAAGCGTTTCGGGAGGTTGGCGACCTGCGCTTGGATTCTGCCCACGATCATACTCGTTTATGAATTATTGAGGTTCACCGAGCCTCATGTTTCGGTCCTTGCAGCACCCCATCCTTCGACCCGATTCCAATACTTTTTCGTGATCCAGCGAACTGCGCCCACGTTTACTCCAGGCTTCGGTGGTGTTGATCCGGTCCGCGTTGCGCTACAGATGTCGGCAGTCGCACCTTTCTATGCGGGCCTGGCGTACAGCGCCGGAGCAATCGCAGCAAAGCGCGATTTATTGAAGAGAATCTTTGGCAGTGGCCCGCTGCAGCCTGAACCAGAGAGGACTCAGACAGAAAAGCGCGCTGAAGGTTCTGTTGCGGATGAATCGGAAAAGCCAGTCCACGAACTCGATTGACCGCCCCTCCACGCCAACTGTTGATAAATCCCCATTTCACTCATCGACCGTACCCGAAGAGTATGCGAGCAGTCGCCTAGAACACTCGTTAGACGCGATTGCCTGCTGCCTAGCGCGTGATCTTGACTCGGGAGTGTCTAGCCACTCCACCCGCTAAGAAGCCGCTCTGGGACGGCTTGGTAAATTCGACTCGGAGTGGCAGCCATATACTAGTAGGGTGAATCAGAGTCAAGCCCTCGAGAAAGCGCGGCAGTTTGCCCGCACCCGATACACCGGCGAGATAGAGAACATAGTCAGGGAACATCAGCAGAAAATTGGTGAGATGCGCAACCAACTCGCCGCACGAGGACTCCTCATGTCGGGAGCAATGATCAGGGAGACAGCTAGGATTGACGCGGAACAGGTTCGAGCCATGACTGAAGCCAGACTGGACGCGATCTTGGAGGGCTATGAGCTGCACGGAATCGCCATCGATGATCAGATGGCGGTCGATATCTGTGATGAAATCATTCAGGGCATGAACCAGCTGGCCTTTAACTGTAAATGTCCTACTTGGGGGGGCAGCGTGCCCTCTGGCCTGGAATCCGACTACCCGAGAATGGTGGCGCAGGCGGTTGGGCTCTCGGCTAACTTGGTAAAGACTCAGATCGACCGAAGGAGGCTTATGGTGAAGAAAACTGAGGGCTCCACGACGATCTACAACGTGCAGGGAGACAATGCGCGATGGAACATTAACAGCGCGGACCACTCCGTGAACGTGATCACGAAATCAAGCGCCGAGTTCTTCACCGCGCTGCGGGAGCGAGTGGAGTCGGGCGTCCCTGACGGAGACGAGCGGAAGAAGATCCTCGACGCTGTGACGGCGCTCGAACAAACCCATGGTAAGCCAACCTTCGCACAGCGGTACACGGATCTCATCGCGGCGGCAGCGAATCACATGACCCTGCTGGCGCCGTTCATTCCCGCGCTGAGCGAGATGCTCCACAACGTGCTGAAGTAGAGTTTCCTGTTGAGTTGCCATTATGCAAATCTCTACTCACCACAGGGTGGCTGGCACAACGTACTTAGCAAGACTGGTGTCCCGAAGGTGTCTCCCAAACTCATGAGACTACCGGTCTCGGAGAATCTCGAATACAAAAGAACTCATTAAGGCAGCCTAAAACTTAATTGTCCGGTAAAAGCCTTGGTGGAACGTCTCCCTTACACACGCAAGGGCGAGCTTGGAACGTTTCTTTTATGCGGCGATTTGCGCCGGGCGGAAATTTCTTTGCAACCCAAAAGTTTTGTTGACTGTCCTCCCCAATGCCGTCATCGGTAATGAACTCAAATCCATTTAGCAATTCCCCGAACCCTGAAATGGCATCACTGTCTGTGGTGATTGCGACCGTGCCATTGAACACAGAATCCGCCATCCGCGAGATGCGCCTTCCGCGGAACAAAAGCTTTACATTGTCGAACGTACAGTGCTCGAAGTTCTTACCGTCTAGCTCTACTGTTTCATTAACGAAGTGTCGATCTGCCACTCGTTCTAGTTTGTCGAGTGGAACTTGATAGACCTCTCGGCTCCATGCTGCATAGATCGCTATCGCTGAAAAGATGAACGACGCTACAAGCGAAACAGCGACAAATCGAAGCCACATCGGAACCTTGGCGACTACGGATTGACCCTCGGTTCCTTTCTTTGCTTTGATCTGAGGCCCAGGCCATACGTTGATACCCATAGCTATGGCTGTCAGTACTCCACATACCACCGAGGTAGTCGCTTCCACTTTAGTCCAATCCATTTTGCGGACCCTCCTCGCTCAACCGAGAAAGGCTACGCTTGTGGCTCAATTCAGTCACGCAAAAATCTCGAACCAAGGGGCCGTCATGGTTGCTCATTGTGTCGCTCACAGTTATGCCAAATCGGGTGAGTGTACAGGTCCGGGTTTTCGCCGAGTCTTTGTAGCCAATGGCAGTAGTTGGCGTAGTGCTCCCCGGCTCCGTCGCTATATTGGGCTTGTCCGACTACAAATAG
>Ga0137391_10001252_pt1 | contig 18365 bp, 15 predicted proteins | sample 15con2h24BmetaG_FD_101399 | JGI IMG/M metagenome (GOLD analysis project Ga0137391, IMG submission 101399) | Vadose zone soil microbial communities from Angelo Coast Range Reserve, California, USA - 15con2h2.4B metaG | ecosystem: Environmental > Terrestrial > Soil > Vadose zone > Saprolite...
GGCCGGGCGAGGTGCCTGCGCGGTTCGAGCAGCGGATCGAGTACCAGGGGGTGTCGTTCTCGTACAACGGTCAGGCGCCGGTGCTCGAGGGCGTGGACTTCGAGGTGCGGCGCGGGCAGGTGGTGGCCGTGGTGGGCCCGTCCGGCGCCGGCAAGACGACGCTGGTGGACCTGCTGCCGCGGTTTTACGAGCCGAAATGCGGCGCCATCCTGATGGACGGCGTTCCCATCACCCGGTTCACCCGCACCAGCCTGCGCGGGCTCATGGGCATCGTGTCGCAGGAGACCATCCTGCTGAACGACACCGTGCTCGCGAACATCTCCTACGGGCGGAGCGACTTCACGCTGGAGCAGGTGCAAGCGGCGGCGCGCGCCGCCAACGCCCACGACTTCGTCTTCCAGCTCCCCGAGGGATATAACACGTTGCTGGGCGAGCGCGGCACGCGGCTCAGCGGGGGCGAGCGCCAGCGGATCGCGATCGCGCGGGCGCTGCTGCGCGATCCGCCCATCCTGATCCTGGACGAGGCGACCAGCGCGCTCGACATGGAGTCCGAGCGGCTGGTGCAGGAAGCCATTGACCGCCTGATGGCGCGGCGCACGACGTTCGTGATCGCGCACCGCCTCGCCACCGTGCAACACGCCGATCTGATCGTGGTGCTCGCCGAGGGGCGGATCGTGGAGCGGGGAACCCACGCGACGCTGTACGCCGCGGGCGGGCTGTATCGCCGGCTGCACGCCATGCAATTCCGCACCTGACGTGATCTCCGGTTTCACCATCGTCCGGAACGCGGTCAAGCTCGACTATCCGATCGTGCCGGCTATCCGGTCGATCCTCGACCTGTGCGACGAAGTCGTCGTGAACGTGGGAGCCTCAGACGACGAGACCCGCGACCTGGTCGTCGGGATCGACGATTCACGGATTCGTGTGCTCGACACGGTGTGGGACTTCTCGCGCGGCGGCGGGACGCTCGCCTTCGAGACCAACCGCGCGATGGCCGCCTGCCGCGGCGCCTGGGGCGTCTACATCCAGGCGGACGAGGTGTTGCATGAAACCGGCGTCGTGGCTGTGCGGGAGGCACTGCGCCAGTGGGAAGGGGATCGCCGGGTCGAGGGGCTGCTCGTGGATTACCTCCATTTCTATGGTGACTTCGACACCCTTGCTACGGACCGCCACTGGTATCGCCGCGAGGTGAGGGTGGTGCGGCTCGGCCAGGAGATCCGGTCCTACCAGGACGCTCAGGGGTTTCGTGTCGGCCCCGGCGATCGACGCGTGCGGGCACGCGTGACGGGCGCGCCGATGTTTCACTATGGCTGGGCGCGCCCGCCGCAGTCCATGCGCCAGAAGTTCGTCGCGTCGAAGGAAGTATTCCACGAACGGGCGGACCAGCTGGAAGCGCACGCCGAGCTGGAGGCGCTCTATTGGACGCCCCTGCTCCGTCCGTTCGGGGGCTCGCACCCGCGCGTAGCGCAAGCGTGGGTCGCGGCGCGGCGGGCGGGGGGGACGCAGAGGGCCGTGGGGCCGCGACGCTTCAAGCCGGCGCACCTCCGACTCTATCTGTCCGACTGGATCGAGCGGCTGACCGGCGCGCGCCTGTTCGAGTATCGGAACTACGTCGAAGTATGACGGCGCGCCCCGCCCCGTTTGCGGGTCTGCGCGTCGTGCTGGTGGCGGCATTCAATCGTCGCTACCACCGGAGCGGACTGGCCCTCGCCGCGGCGCTCGCCGCGCTGGGATGCGAGGTGCGCCGCTGCGAGGAGCGGCGGCGCGGCTGGAACGCCATCCTGCGACGTTCGCCCACCACGCGGCTCGCCGCTTTACTGCGAGACCAGCCCGCGGACGTCGTGCTCGTCTTCAAGGGCGCAAGCCTCGCGCCCGCCGACGTGGGCGAGCTGCGCGGTCGGTTCGGCGGCCGCTGGGTCAACTGGTTCCCCGACGACCCCCACCAACTCGATCTGTCAACGCGCCTGGCCCCCGCGTACGACTGCTTCTTCACCCACGACAGCTCGAGCCTGGCGCGCCACCACGCGGCCGGTGCCCGGCCACATTATCTCGCGTTCGGCTGCGACCCCGAGTACTTGGAGGCGCCGCCGCCCGGGCGCCAGGACGCGCACTGGGCGGCGCCGCTCGTGTTTGTCGGGTCCCGAGACGACGTGCGCGAGCCGGTGCTGCAAGCACTCGCCGGCGCAGGCCTCGTCGCGTGGGGGCCCGGCTGGCCGCGCGGGCCATTGTACGGCGCGGACTTCGTGAGGGCCCTCGCGGGTGCCAGGGTCGGGGTGAACGTCCATCAGCAGTTCGGGGAGCGCGGCGACCCCGCGCGCTACGGGACAGGTGCGAACATGCGGGTGTTCGAGCTCGCCGCCGTGGGCACGCCGCAGCTCTCGGACGCGAAGGCCGACATCGCCCGCCACTTCACGCCCGACCGCGAGATCGTATTGTACCGCAAAGTGGCTGAGCTCGTGGATCGCGCCCGTGCGTTGCTGGCGGACGACGTCCGGCGGCGTCAACTCGCTGCCGCCGCGCGAGAGCGAGCGCTGCGGGAGCACACGTGGCGCCACCGGCTGGAGGAGCTGCTGACCGTCACGCTGCGATAGCCGGAGGGGGAAGACCCGATGACACGGATGACGCCGCGAGAAACGCGACTTCTATTGCTCGCGGCAATCCTCTACGGGGCCGTCGCCATCTACACGGGCATCCGCCGCGGTGGCGACCTCGAAGCGCACTTCACCGCCGCGCGACTGTGGATCGAAGGCCTGCAGCTGTATGCGCACCCACCTAGGGTCGGCGTGTGGTGGCCGCCCTTTGCGGTGTTGCTCGTCGTGCCGTTCGCACTCGTCGCCCAGCTGAGCGCGGCGGTGGCGAAGGGCGCTTGGGCTCTCGGCAGCCTGGTATGCCTCGGCTGGAGCATCGTCCGACTGCCGCGCGATCGCTGGAAGCCCGTGGCCCTCGCCCTGGCTGCCGTGGCCGCCCCGCTTCATCGGAACTTCGAAGACCTGAACCTGAACGCCGTGTTGCTCGCGCTGCTCGTCGCCGCCGCGTGCGACCTGGGGCGCGGACGTGAGGGCCGAGCAGGCGCCTGGATCGGGGCCGCCGCCGCCCTCAAAGTGTTCCCGGCGGTGTGGCTGCTCTATCTCGCTTACCGCCGGCATTGGCGGGCACTGGTGATCGGAATCGCCGTCGCAGCCGGCTTGAGCCTCGCGCCACTGTTGCGGTACGGAGTGCCCGGGGCGTTGGACGCGGTGCGCGACTGGCTGGCGAACAGCTCGCCGGTGGCCTGGACCCAAGGGGGCAGCAACCAGTCGCTCTCCACGCTGGCGACCCGGTTACACCTGCCCGGCGCGGGACTGGCCTTCCTGGATCTCGGTTGCATCGCGCTCGGCGTCGTTGCACTACGCCGGCCGAAGGTCGCGGACGCGGCCTTCGAAGAGCTCGCCGTCGTCGGGCTGGTGGCGGTGCTGCTCTCACCCATCGCGTGGGTGCACTACTTCGTATTCGCGCTCCCCCTGTGGATCATCGCGCTGCGGCTGCCGTGGCAAGAGCGGGCGCGGGCGTGGTCCATCGCACTGGCTCTGGCGGGCCTGGCGACATCCGGAATCGCGACGGTTTGGTCCCTCTCGCTGCGCGACGCCGTGTTTAAACTCTCACTCTACACCTGGGGTGCGTTACTACTATTGGTCGTGGTCGCGTTCGCCCCCCGACCACTCAGGGCGTCGCCCGCCCCGGGGCCAGGCTTCCGGTCTCGAGGACCGAGCGGTACATCCGGAGGTACTCCTCCGTCATAACGAGATGCGAGAAGCTCCGCTCGGCGCGGGCACGGCAGGCGCGCGGATCCCAATCGGACAGACGACCGCGCAGCGCCACGAGCTCCTCCAGGGTGGTCCCCAATCCTCCCGTGTCCGGGGAGATCAGCTCTGGCAGGGAGCCGCGCGGCGACCCGATGACCGGGGTACCGCTGGCGAGTGCCTCGAGGATATTGACCGGGCACGGATCCTCCCATCGGACCGGCATCCAGAGGCAGCGTGCTCCCGCGAGCAGTTCGCGCTTCCGGACGCCGCCGACCTGACCGACGAACTTGACGTAGCGCGAAAGGCTGGGCCGCCATCCACCTGCTAGCGTGAGCCGCACGCGACATTGTTTCGCGGCCGCGATCGCCACCTGCCATCCCTTGACGCTGTGCAGCCGCGCCAGGAAAAGGTCGTACGCCTCCTTCTCGGTCCTGAATTCGTACTCGTCCAGGCGGACGCCGTTGCGCACGAAGGCGTGGGTACCGTGGCGGCGCGCGTGGTCCCGACTCACGCAGATCGTGCGGGCATCGGCTCGCCACCCGCCGCCCATGTTGCCGTGGAGCGTCCAGACGCTCGGCACCTGGGGCGGCGGGTGATGGATCTCGCAGTGATAGTGCATGACGTCGACGTGCTCGCTCACGTACTGCCGTAGATCGAACCCCGGGGACAATACCTCGCCCGGTGACACCTCCACGACGCGCACGCCCGCGACGCGACTCCCCTTCGGGGCGAGGAGCGTAACCTGATGACCCAGCTCGACCAAACCCTGGCTTAACCACACCACGATGCGCTCCGCGCCCCCGTATTGGGAGACGGGGACCCGCACGTGGTTGAATTGCACGATATGCATGGGGAGTCGCGAGGGCCGGCTCGACTTACGGGGTTGCGCCGTGCGTCGATCCTCCGGGAGGGAGCGCTCCCGTTTCGAGCACGTGTGTGTACGTCCGCGCGTACTCCTCGGCCATCACGACGTGAGTGAAGTGGCGCTCGGCATGCGCCCGGCATGCCACGGGGTCGCGGGTATGGATCGACTCTGCTGCCGCGATCATGTCGTCCACCGTGTCGCACAGGGCTCCCACGTCGGGGGTGATCAGCTCCGGCAGCGCCCCGCGGTGGGTTCCGAGGACCGGGGTGCCCGAGAGGAGCGCCTCGATGGTGACGAGGCCGAACGGTTCGTCCCAGGCAGCCGGGTTCCATAGGCACCGGGCACGCGCGAGCAGCGCCGCCTTGGTCGAGCCATCCACTTCTCCCACGAACTTGATCGATCCGGTGAAGCTCGGTCGCCAGCCGCCCGCGACGATCAGCGCGTGGCCCGTGCGCTTCGCGGCTTCCACCGCCCAGTGATAGCCCTTGGCACTGTGCAGCTTTCCCAGGAACAGGTCGTACTGCGAAGCGCGTCGCGGAAAGCGCCGAAAAACGTAGTCCGCGGGATCGAGCCCGTTGTAGACGAACACGTCGCTGTTGTGACGCCGCGCGTGGTCGCGAGAGAGAAAGATGCTGTTGGGATAGGGCGGCGTGCCGGGCTTCAGGTTTCGGTGGACGGTTTGGACGAACGGCAGAGGGCCAGGTGCGGAGCGCAGCGGGAAGTGCGCGTGTACGATCGCGGCGTCGCGGGGGACGTACGGTGCGAGCGTCGCGGGATCGGCCAGCTTGCGTGGCGGCACAGCCACCACGGCTGCCTCGGGAACTCGCGTGCTGGGTGGCGCGAGCAGCGTGATACGATGGCCGAGCGCCGCAAGCCCCCGCACCAGCGCCACGATGACGCGTTGCGGGCCGCCGTAGCCCTTCGCCGGCAGCGGCTGATGGGAGACGACGACGACGTGCATGCGACGGACAAGATAACTAGCTCGAGGGGGCGCAGAACACGTCGTACACGTCCCACCGCATCAGGTTCTCCGGCGTGATGCGGTCGCCGAGCAAGTTGTCCGTGCTCTCCACGCGATGCACTTCGTAGCCATGACGAACGAGGAACTGGTACAGATTGAGCCGATACGCGGCCGTGTACTTGCGGAGGCTGAACATTTCCACCTGCAGGAAGGGTCGCTGGTTGCGGACGAGATCCTGGAGCGTTTCGAGGATTGGCAAGTCGAAACCTTCCGCGTCCACCTTGATGAAGCGGAGCCGCGGGATCAAGTCCGGGTGGTTCCGCCTCAGGAAGCCCGTCACGTTCTTCCCCTCCACGCGCACCTTGAAGGCGCTGCCGTGCAGCCACTTACTCATCCCCTCGTGGAAGCCCCCGTTGCAATACCCTGCTTCTCCGTACTGGAACTCATAGAACCCGTCCGCGCGCATCGCCGCGAAGTTGAGGGGGACGATGTGGGTCTTGTCGCGATTCAAGCCGGCGGTGTGCTGGAGCACCGGGAACACGTATGGGTTGGGCTCGAGCGCGAGTACGACGCCCGACGGTCCGACCGCCAGCGCGATGGGAATCGTCGTGTCGCCCGCGTGGGCGCCGATGTCGATCGCGACGTCACCGGCACGTAGGAACCGACGCAGCTGATCGACGGTCGCTTGGACCTGGAGGGGCGTGATCCGGTAGGCGCAGGGGTGGAGCCAGCGTGCGACCTCCACCCGACCCTCTTGAGAGAGGTGGTGCGCCTCGACCACGAAACCGAAGGTCTTCGGTTTCGGCTTGAGGCCCAGCAGGTAGATGAACTCCTTGGCTTTCAGCTGGCGTGTCCTCGTCCCGGCCGAGCGCAATAAACGGGAGACGGACGGACTCCGCAAGCAATGCCATGGAAAGGCGCACATCGAGTCACTAGCTTCGGGCCATGCGAGATCGGCCGCTCACCATCCTGCAACTCACACATGAAGGGCACGGTGCCGGGTCGACGATGATGATCGCCTCCCTGAGCCGGCAGCTCGCCGGGCGCGGTCATCGTGTGCTGGTGGGATGCCGCGCCGGCAGCGTCCTCGCGAGGATGGTGCGGGACGCGGGGCTTCAGCATGTGCCGCTCGACTTCGGTCGACTGGCCGCGCTGGCCCGGGACTTGGACGCCCTCATGACGAGCGAGCGCGTCGATCTCGTGAACAGCCATGGAACCGGCGACCGCCGGGCGCTCACCTGGCTGCGGTGGCGGCGGCGCTTGGCACGGCCGTTTGTCGTGACTCGACACACCATGCCGCTCACCTCTCCCGCTGAGCTGCTCGCCGTGGGACTCTCCGCCGACCGCACCATTGCGGTGAGCCACGCGGTGGCCCGCGCGCTGCGCCGCCGCCTGTATCCCGCCGGGCGCCTCCGCGTCGTGCCGAACGGGATCGACCTCGCGCGGGTGGACGCCGCGCCGTCCGAGGAAGACATGGCGGCCGCGCGCGCCGCGCTGGGCGATCTGGCCGGACGGCCCGTCGTCTTGGTGCTCGCGCGTCGCAAGGACCAGCACGTCCTGCTGCGGGGACTCGCCGGCCTCGAGCGGCCCGTGGTCGTTGCGTGCGTCGGAATTGAAGCCGATCCCGAGCTCCGAGGCATCGAGCCCACGCTTCCGGCGCGCCATCGCGTGGTGTACGTGCCGTTCACGGACCGCCCACTCGCGTTTTGTCGTCTGGCCGCGGTCTCGGCCCTGCCGTCGCGCATCGAGGGGCTTTCCATCGCGCTACTCGAGACGATGGCGCTGGGGTTGCCGGTCGTCGCGTCGCTTGCCGGGGGAAACCCGGACCTGATCACGTCCGGCGAAACCGGTGTGCTCGTACCGCCGCTCGACCCCGCGGCCTGGACGCTGGCTCTGGCGCGCGTGCTGGGCGATCGGGAGTTCGCCGGGCGGATCGCACGTCAGGGCCGCGAGCTCGTCCGGAAGGAATTCACGCTCGAGCGCACGGCCGAGCGGACCGAAGCGGAGTACCGGGAAGCCCTCGAGCGGCGCCGCTCGCTCGATGGCAATCGCTCGCACGCGCGTTGAGCACGACGCTGCTCCTGGCCCTCAACTTTCCGCCGTTCGGCGGCGGGATCGCTCGGATGATGGGCGAGGTCGCGCTGCGCTACCCCGCGCACAGTCTCGTGGTCTCCACGGGAAACTGGGCCGGCAGCGCGGTCAGCGACCCGAGCTTCCCCCAGACGATTGACCGCGTGCCCATCGGCACCAAGCGGCTGCGGACGCTGAACGGTCTGTGCCTGTGGACCTGGCGCGCTGCTTCGCTGGTGCGCCGGACCCGACCGGGGTTCGTCTGGTGCGACGAGGTCAAGCCGGCGGGTTACCCGGCGGCGTGGCTGCACGCCCGGCGCGGCCTGCCGTTCGGCGTGATCGCGCACGGCGCGGACCTCTTGCTGCTCGAGGCGAAGATCCGGCGGTCGGCGTTCAAACGCTGGACGGCCCGTGGCATCTTCGCGCGCTGTTCGGTTGTGGTGGCGAACAGCGGTTGGACGGCGGATCTCGCCCGATCGGTGCTCGCCTCACTGGGCCACCACGCCCTGGCGGCCGACGTCCACACCGTGCCACTCGGCACGACGCCCTCTCGCTTTCACGCTGGCGTCGACGCCGGGCCGGTGCGACAGAAGTACGGTCTCGATGGCGGCCCCTGGCTCCTCACCGTGGCCCGTCTCGATTTTCACAAAGGGATCGACACCGTGATCCGCGCCCTGCCCGCCATCCGCGCCGCCTTTCCATCCGCGCGCTACGCCGTCGCGGGGATCGGAAGCCGGCGCGGCGCGCTCGAGGCGCTGGTCAGCGAGCTGGGGCTGGCCGACGCCGTGCGACTACTCGGCTTCGTGCCGGACGATGACCTTCCCTCGCTGTACAACGCCGCCGACCTGTTCGTGCTGGCGTCCCGCCGATACGACCTGCTCGTCGAAGGATTCGGTATCGCCATCGTGGAAGCGTCCGCGAGTGGGCTGCCGGTCATCGCCAGCCGCTCAGGGGGGATCCCCGAAGCGGTACGCGAGGGCGAGACCGGGTTCCTCGTGGATCCCGACGATCCCGCGGCGGTCGCGGCCAAAGCCATTCGCCTGCTGGGCGATGACGGGCTGCGGCGACGCATGGGTGCCGCCGGGCGAGCGGCGGTGGAATCCCACTACAACTGGGATCGGGTCACGGCCGACCTGATCCGGATCGACCGGGAGTTCCGGAACTCCTGATCTGGCAGATTGCTCGGGGAGGACGCTTTCCATTACCATTCGGAACCCTCGTGCGGAAGGGAATCGGGGACCTCGTGATGACCACCATGCTGCTGGCGCAGGACTTCCCTCCCATGGGCGGGGGGATCGCCCGGATGCACAGCGAGCTCGCGCGCCGATTCCCCCGCGGCGAGTTGATCGTCTCGACGCCGGCGGATCCCGACGCGCCGGAGGCGGACGGCCCGCTCGACGCCGTCATCGACCGCCTCCCCATCAGCGCCCGCCGCACCAAGAGTCTCCCCGGTCTGCTGCTCTGGGCCCGCCGCGCGGCGAGCCTCGCGCGTCAGCACCGCATCCGCTACGTGCACTGCGGCAACATCAAGCCGGCGGGTTATCCGGCCCGGTGGGTGTTCGAGCGCTGCCGCGTCCCCTACGGCATCTATTTCCACGGCGGCGATTTGTTGAGCGAGCAGCACAAGATCCGCCAGTCCGCCTTCAAACGCCGTACGGCGCGCGTGATCTTTGGCGGCGCGGCGGTGCTCATGGCCAATAGCGCATGGACCCGTGACCTCGCGCTCACCGTGCTGAGCGAGCTCGGCCTCGACGGACAGGGCCCGCGGGTGCGCGTGGTTCATCTCGGCACCGATCCGGACCATTTCTGTCCCGGCGTCGAGACGACCGCACTGCGCGAGCGCGCGGAGATCCCCAACGGCACCAGGCGCTGGCTCGTCACGGTCGCGCGCATCGAGGACTACAAGGGGTTCGACACGGTGATTCAAGCGCTTCCAGCCATCGCCGCCCGCGAGCCGGACGTCGGCTATCTCATCGCGGGCAGGGGGCCCGACCGACCGCGCCTGGAAAAACTCGCGCAGAAGCTGGGGGTCGCGGATCGGGTGCGATTTGTCGGCGCGATCCCCGACCGCGACCTGCCGGCGCTGTACAACCTGGGATCGGTGTACGTGGGGGCGTCCCGCCGCGGTGGGCGCATCGATGTCGAGGGATTCGGCATCTCGCTCGTCGAGGCATCCGCTTGCGGACTCCCGGTCGTGGCGGGGAACTCCGGCGGAATTCCCGATGCCGTACGCGAGGGCGAGACCGGCTTTCTCGTGCCCGCCGAGGACCCGGCCGCGCTCGCCGACACCGTGTGTCGGGTGCTGGGCGACCGCGAGCTCGCGAAGCGGCTCGGACACAACGGGCGGCGCGCCGCGGAGACCTACTTCAATTGGGACCGGGTGGTCCGCGACCTGCGGGCCATCGAGTCCGAGGTAGCCTCGTAGCCGGCCATTTCCTGCCCATCCGCAGATGGATGACATCCGCTGGTTCGCGCCGAATCGCTACTGCACCCTCGTCGTCCCGCGACTGCGCGAGCGTGGGCTCGAGATCGCTTTGGATGGAGACCGGCCGGCGCGGCTCGCGATCGCGATGGACGCCCAGGTCGCGGCGGAGGCGGGCCGCTACGCCGCCCGGCACCGCTGTTCGCTCATTCACTACGTGTGGGACCTGCCGCCCTGGTGGCTCGGGCGTGGCCGTCATGACTGGGTGTGGCTCGTGGCGGGTCGTTACGTTTGGCTCCCCCGCCTGGGCCGCCGTTATGCGGCACGGCGCGGGTTTTATAGTCGCCTCCGCTACGTCGCGGCGCATGCCGCGGCCGTCTGGGTACCGAGCGCGGCGACGGCGACGAGCGTGCGACAGCGGTTCGGCGTGGAATGCCGCCCGGTGCCCTTCTGCTTCGATTCAGACCGGTTCACGCCCGTTCCCACGGCTCGAAGACCAGGATTGCTCACCGTCTCGCATCTCACACCGCACAAGAACCAAGCGGCGGTGATTCGAGCGGCTGCGCGCCTCGAACCGAAGGCCCCCGTGCGGATCATCGGGAAAGGTCCGGAGCGGCCGTCTCTGGAACGACTCGCGGCCACGCTGGGCGTACCCTGCACCTTTGACTCCGACCTCACGGAAACGGAGATGGTGACCGCCTACCGCACCGCCGAAGTGGTGGTGTGCCCCAGTACGTTCGAGGGCTTGGGACTCACGCCCCTGGAGGCGATTGCGACCGCCACGCCGGTGGTTGCGTCCGACATCCCCCCGCACCGTGAGTTTCTCGGCACGTCACCCCATTTCTTCACGCTCCATGACGACGACAGCTTGCTGGCGGCGATCGTGGCCGCGCGCGCGGGTCCGCCACCGAGCCGGGACGTGCTCTCGGGGGTGACGATCGATGCGGCAGTCGAGCGGTTTTGGGTCGGCCTGACGCCGTATCTGCTCTGAGGAAGGCGCTAACTGGCGGCGCCGGCGGCCTTCGGGGCCGCCGCCGGCCGCGCGCTGATGGCGTACGTGGGGCAGTGCCGGATGAACTCGCCGTCGATGGGCGACCACTCCTGGTCCGGCCGCGTGACGACGGCCTTCCCTTGCGCGTCGAGCACGAACATACCGGGTGGCGCCTGCACCAGACACGCCCCGCAACCGATGCAGCGCTCGCGCTGCACGCGGACGGTGACGGGGCGCCGCGGGTGAACGCCGGCGTCGCCTAGGCCGGGCCATTCCACCGGCCGATCGAGCGCGGCGATCGTCGCCCGATAGCCTTCCTCCACCACTTCCCGCAGATGATCGAAATCGAACGCCGAGATGTGCTCGACGCGGGGATGGATATAGTAGATCGGGGGCGTAGTCCATTCGCGCAGCCGCAGCTCGAGGATGACCTGCATCGCGATCTCCGCCGCCCGGGCGAACACTGACGCGAAGCCTTCCTCCTGGGTGTCCGCCCGAAGGGCGTTCGAGGCGGACACGTCCACCGCGATGATCACCTCCGAGCCGAGGATGCGCGCCGTGCCCACGGGCAAGTTGTCCACCGTGGCGCCGTCCATGTAGAAGCGCCCGCGGATCTCGCGGGGCGGCAGATATCCCGGCAGCGCGCAGGAGGCGAACACGGCGTCTCTCACCAATACCTCGTCGAGTCCCTCGAGTCCCCAGAAGACCTGCATTCCGGAATTCAAGTCCACGGTGTTGACGATCAGGGGGTTCTGCAGGTCCTGGAAGGTGACGTCGCCGACGAGGCGGTGGAGCAGCTGGTCGAGCGGCTCGCGGCGGAACAGCGCCGGGGAGCGCATCCGCTTGAACGCCATGTCGGCGTGCGCCACGGCGAAAATGTCCTTGCGCACGAGGCCGATCGCAATCTCGCGCAGCTCGGCGATGCTCTTCCCGGCGGACCAGGCGGCGCCCACCAGGGCGCCCACGCTCGAGCCGACGATCTGCGACGGCACGAGCCCACGCTCGGTCAGTGCCTGGAGCACGCCGACGTGGGCGACACCTTTCATGCCCCCGCCGCCCAGTACGAGGGTGAACTGGGTTTGATTGTTCACGTGGCCGCCGCTTGCCCGGAAGGTGAGCCTCCGAGTAACGTAGTCGTGGCCCCCAGCCCCGCGCTACTCATGCCTCATCGCGTCGTACGGAACCGTTGGACACTGGCTGGTCTCGCCCTCGTGACGCTGCTCGGGCTGGCGGCGCTCGCCGCGCCGTGGCTGGCTCCCGGTGATCCGACCAGCGGAGACCTCACCGCCGCGCTGCGCTCCCCCTCCACTACCTACCTGCTCGGCACCGACGCCCAAGGACGGGACGTGTTGAGCCGCGTGCTGTTCGGGGCCCGGCTGTCGCTCGCGGTGGGGCTCGCGAGCCAGGTGATCGCCCTCGCGGCGGGGCTGGCCCTCGGCCTCACGGCCGGCTTCTATGGCCGCTGGGTGGACGCCGTGGTGATGCGCGCCGCGGACGTGACCCTCGCATTCCCTTCGCTGCTCCTCCTCATCGCGGTAGCTGCGGCGGTGCGGCCGTCGCTCCCGGTCGTGTGCGTCGTCATCGGCCTCGTGGGCTGGGCGGGGATGGCGCGGCTGGTGCGCGGGCAGGTGCTCGTGGCGCGCGGGCTCGACTACGTGCAGGCGGCCCGCGCGCTGGGTGCATCCGACGCGCGGCTCGTGGCGCGGCACGTGCTCCCCAACGTGCTCGGGCCGGTGATCATCGCGGCAACCCTCGGCGTGGGCGGCGCGATCATGGCCGAGGCGGCCCTCTCCTTCGTGGGCCTGGGCGCGCAGCCGCCGACGCCATCCTGGGGCGCCATGATCGCGGAGGGACGGGACCTGCTGCGCGTGGCACCGTGGGTGTCCCTCTTCCCCGGGCTCGCGATCGGTGTCACGGTGCTGGCCGTCAATCTCGTGGGCGACGGTCTGCGCGACGCGCTCGACGTCAGAGCATGACCGACATCGCCTACCATCCGACTCGGCTGCGCGCCTTGCGCGATCAGTTCCGCGCGCTGCGCGCCGCGGAGTTCCCCTGGACCGCGGACACCGTTTATCTCAACAATGCGTCCATCGGTCCCATCCCCGAGCGCACGCGCCGCGCCCTCGACGAATTCACGGCGAAACGGACCGCTCCCCACCTCCTCCCTGACCGCGAGCTCCAGGCGGGACTGCAGGCGGCCCGGGTGGCCGTGGCGCGACTCCTCAACGCCGACCCCTCCGAGATCGCGCTCGCCACCAACACCAGCCACGGCCTGAACCTCGCCGCTCGGGCGCTGCCGCTGCAGCGCGGCGACGTGGTCCTCATATCGGACCGCGAGTTCCCGGCGAACGTGTATCCCTGGATGCTGCTCAAGAAACAAGGCATCGAAGTCGAGCTCGCCCCCTGCGCCCCCGAAGGTTGGCCCGACGAGGACTACCTCGTCGAGCGGTTGCACGACCCGCGGGTGCGTGCCCTCGCGGTGTCCTTCGTCCAGTTCTCCAACGGCTACCGCGCCGATCTCGGCCGGTTGGGCGCGGCCTGCCGTGCCAACGGCACGTTTCTCGTGGTGGACGGGATTCAGGGGGTGGGGAACTCGGTGCTCGACGTGCGCGAGACGCCGGTAGACATCCTGGCGTGCGGCGGGCAGAAGTGGCTGCTCGCGCCCTGGGGATCCGGGTTCGTCTATGTGCGGCGGGAGCTCATCCCCGCGCTCGAGCCCGCGGTCACGGGGTGGATGGCGTTCGAGGGGACCGACGACTTCTCGCGCCTGACCGAGTACAACCCCACGTTCCGCTCCGACGCCCGCCGCTTCGAGATGGTGACACTCCCGTTCCAGGACTTCTACGGGATGACCGCCTCGGTCGGCATGCTGGCGGAGCTCGGCATCGACGACATCGCGCAGTATGTCCGCACGCTGCACGAGTCGGTGTTCCGCTGGGCGGACGAGACCGGCGTCCGCGTTGTGTCACCGCGCGCGGAGGGGCACCGCTCGGCGATCATCTGCCTCGCCCCCGCGCACCCCGTCGAGGCCTACCACGCGCTGAAACGGGCTCACGTCGTATGCTCGCTGCGCGAGGGTGCTATCCGGCTCGCCCCGCACTGCTACAACATCGTGGAGGAGTTGGAACGGGTGATGGATGTGCTGGATCAGCTCGAATAAACAGAAGCGTTACACGTTGCAGGTTACACGTTTCACGAGGTCGTGTAACGTGTCCCGGGCAACGCCGCTCATGCAACGCTTTCCCTGTGTTTATCCCCCCACGCCGCCCAGGCCACGAACAGCCATCCGAAAATGATGCCGAAGATCGCCAGCGCGACTCCCATCGCCGGCGGAGGGCTGAGGAGCGAGCCGACGTACGAGAGGACGAGCACCGCGATGAGCGACCAGAAGCCGTAGATCCCGATTCGGTCGCGCGCCCGGGTGCCCCTGGCGTAGAGCCACACGCTCGCGACAAACATCACTCCCTCGACGATGAGGGTCCACGCGACGGAGTTCCAGAGCCCCAGCCCCAACCCGGGCCCGCCCGGATAGAGCGGCATGTCAGGCCGATGAGTGACGAAGTCGAGCAGCCAGTGGCTCACGACCAGCAGCGCCACCACGAGCGCCGCGTGTCCGTCGCCGGTGCGCACGCGGTACAGGTAGGCAAAGAGAGCGCCCCACGCGATGAGCGTGATCAGGCTGTGCGAGATCGGGATGGAGTCGAGCCACAGGTTCAGGAACGGGTTCGGCCCCGGCACGACGTGCGCCCGCTCCCACCCTAGCAGCAGGAACACCGGCCACAGCAGATCCGCGAGCGACGTGGCGGCGAACAGCGTGCCGAGCGAGGTGCGTGGGGCGGCCCGTTTCGCCGCCAACGCCAGTGCATAGTGCCCGATGAACACGTCACCGTCTTCCTGTTTCCACGCGCACCAGGGCATAGTCCTTCTTGCCCTTGCGAAGCAGCAGGTTTCGGCCCGCCAGCCAGTCAGACGGATCGATCTTTCGGTCGACGTCCTTCACCCGCTGCTGATTGACGTAAACTCCACCCTGCTCGATTTGCCTCCGACCTTCACTCTTTGATTTCACCAACCCGGCCTGTACCAATGCATCGACCAGCCCGAGATTGTTCGCCGACACCGAGGCCGTAGGAATCTCTTTCGCCATTTCATCGAAGACACTGGCCTTGACGTTGCGCGGGTCGAAGTCACTGAAGAGGATGGCGCTCACTCCGGTAGCGTTGTACGTGGCCTCTTTCCCGTGTACCATCGTGGTCACTTCAGCCGCCAACTGGCCCTGAGCCTCGCGGCAACTCGGGTCTTTCTTGTGCCTCTTCATCCACTCTTCGATTTCCTCGCGCGGCAGCAACGTGAAGAGCTTGAGGTACGACGCCACGTCCCGGTCGTCGACGTTGTACCAGAACTGGTAGAACTTGTACGGCGAGGTGAGCGCGGGATCGAGGTAGATCGCGCCCGCCTCCGTCTTCCCGAACTTCGCGCCCGATGCCATCGTCACCAGTGGCGCCACCAGCCCGTGCGCCTCCCCTCCCTCCACGCGGCGAATGAGATCGATCCCCGCGGTGATGTTCCCCCACTGGTCACTGCCTCCCACCTGGATGGTGCATTGCCGCTCGCGAAATAGGTGCAGGAAGTCGTACGCCTGCAGCAACATGTAGCTGAATTCGGTGTAGGAAATGCCCGTGTCGAGCCGCGCTTTCACCGACTCCTTCTGCAGCATGATGTTCACGCTGAAGTGTTTTCCCACGTCCCGCAGGAAGTCGACCAAACTCTGCTTCACGAGCCAGTCGGCGTTGTTGAGGACGAGGGCCTGAGCCGGTCCGTCGAAGTCGAGAAGCCGCGCCATCTGGTCGCGCTGGCGTTGCAGGTGCTCGCGGATCTGCTCCTTCGAGAGCAGCGGCCGCTCGCTGCGCTTGCCGCTGGGATCGCCGATCAAGCCGGTGCCGCCGCCCATCAGGACGATGGGCTTGTGGCCGGCGAGTTGGAAATGCCGGAGCAACATGATTGGCATGAGATTGCCGAGCTGCAGACTGGGCGCGGTCGGATCGAAGCCGCAGTATACGGTGCGGGGCGCCGCGGCGAGGTGCGCCCCGATCTCCTGAGTGGCGTGGTGGACGAAACCGCGCCACGTGAGCTCGGCGAAGAGGTCTGACATGGCGCGGAATCGTACGAGATGCCTCCACCGCTGGCAAGCGCCGAGCGGCCTTACTAGGTTGTAACGCGATGGCGTCTATTCCAGCACCGCCCCCCGTGACGCTCCCGGGGCCCATCTCCTGGTGGCAGAAACCCAAGGTCCGCCGCCGCGTGATCGCGGTCGCGGTGCTCGCCGGCGCGTACGTGCTAGGCCTCTCGTACGGTGCGTGGACCCGGGTGTGCGCGGGCGAGCACTGTCCGAGCATCTCGCGCCTCTATCCCCAGGGAGCCGGCGGCAAGGTCCAGGTCCAGACGTCCAAGATGTACGCGGCGGACGGACGGCTCATCAGCGAGCTCGGGGCCGAGCGGCGTACGGTGCTGCCGCTCAGCGAGATTCCCACGCCGGTGCGTCAGGCCTTCATCGCGACGGAAGACAAGCGCTTCTACGATCACCACGGGATCGATTACTGGCGTATCGTCGGCGCGATCAAGAACGACCTCCTGACGATGAGTTTCGCGCAGGGGTTTTCGACCATCACCATGCAGCTGGCGCGCAACATCTTTCCGGAGGAGATCAGCCGCGAAAAGACGCTCACCCGCAAGCTCAAGGAGGCGCGGGTCGCAGTCGAGATCGAAAGCAACTTCCCCAAGGACACGATCCTCCAGCTGTACCTGAACCAGATCAACCTCGGGGCAGGGGCTCATGGCGTGGAGGCCGCCGCCCAGATCTACTTCGGGAAGCATGCGCAGCAGCTGAACGTCGCCGAGGCGGCGACGCTGGCGGCGCTCCCCAAGCTGCCAGCGTTCTACAACCCGCGGACCCATCCGGAGCGCGCCGTGCGCCGGCGCAACGTGGTGCTCGGCCTGATGCGCGACCAGGGCTTCCTCACGCCTGAGGAAGTGGAGCTGTGGCAGGCGTATCCCCTGGTGCTGACCGCGAACCGCACCAACTACGGCGACGTGGCTCCCTACTTCGTCGAGTGGCTGCGGGTGCAGCTCGACGCGCGCTTCGGGCGGGACTTGTACGAGGGCGGCTTGCGCATCTACACGACGCTCGACCTCGACATGCAGGAAGCGGCGGAGCGGGCGGTACAGTCGCAGCTCGACGCCATCGAAGCCGGCGTGTATTCGAACGGGAAGTTCCCGGGGCGTACCACATATCGGGAATACCTCGAGTCGTCCAAGGCCTCGGGTGAGGACCATGGACCGTTCACGCCCTACATCCAAGGCGCGCTGGTCTCGCTCGAGGCGAACACCGGATACATCCGCGCGATGATCGGCGGCCGGGACTTCGATGACTCCAAATACAACCGCGCCACCCAGGCCATCCGCCAGCCGGGCTCGACCTTCAAGCCGTTCGTGTACTCGGCAGCCGTCCGGGCGGGCCATCCGGTGACCGAGATCGTCGACGACACACCGCTCAACCCTCCGGTGATCCAGCTCGACTCGACGCTGTGGCAGCCGAAGGACGACGACGACACGACCCTCGGCCTGATCCCCATGCGCGAAGGGCTGTACCTGTCGCGCAACCTCGCGACCATCAAGCTCGGCATGGCGCTGGGCGAGCAGACGGTCATCGGTGAAGCGCGTCGCTACGGCATTACCACGCCCCTGCCGCCCTATCCCTCGATCCACATCGGCGCCCGGGGCGTGCGGCCGATCGAGATCATCGCCGCCTACACCGCTTTCGCCACACTCGGCACGCGCGCGGAGCCGGTCGGGATCCTGCGGGTGGAAGACCGGCAGGGCAACATCCTGTGGCAGCCCGCGATCCGCCGCGAGCCGGTCATGGATCCCGAGCACACGTGGCTCATGGTGGACATGATGAAGGACGTGATCCGCCGCGGCACCGCGTTCACCGCCGTCTGGAAAGCGGGGTTCACGCTCCCGGCGGCCGGCAAGACCGGGACGACCGACGACTACACCGACGCCTGGTTCATCGGGTACACGCCCGAGCTCGTGACGGGCATCTGGGTGGGCTACGACATCCAGCAGCGCATCCTCGAGCACAACGCGGGAGGAGGAAAGATCGTCGCGCCCGCGTGGACCGCGTTCATGCGCGATGTGTACGACCGCCGGCCCGCGCCGCCCGACTGGGAGCGACCCGACTCGCTCATCACCCGCGAGGTGGACTGGTCCAACGGCTA
>Ga0137391_10001255_pt1 | contig 18361 bp, 18 predicted proteins | sample 15con2h24BmetaG_FD_101399 | JGI IMG/M metagenome (GOLD analysis project Ga0137391, IMG submission 101399) | Vadose zone soil microbial communities from Angelo Coast Range Reserve, California, USA - 15con2h2.4B metaG | ecosystem: Environmental > Terrestrial > Soil > Vadose zone > Saprolite...
ATTGTAGCCGGACAGGACCGAGATCGCGAACGTGGTCACCGGCACCACGTTGATGAACAGGATGCCGTTGATCGGGCCGAGCGCGCGGTTGCCGGCGTTCCAGCTGAAGATCGCGAGCACGCCGGAGATCACGATCATGTAGCCCATTTCCCAGCGGATGGTGGCCGCGGTTTCGACGTCGGGAACTTTCAGGTAACCGGCGATCGTGGCCAGCACCACGATGACCAGCGCGCTCGCGGTACCGAGGATGCAACTGAGCGTCGTATAGACGCTACCGGCAATGGGAAACTGAGCGCCCCAGGCGACCCCGGCCACGAGACAGTACAGCACGCCCATGATTGTCTTGTCGCTCATGACGGTCTCTTTCTCCAATGCAGCAGTTGCGATGACACTTCCTTGAACCTTCAGCGCTGGCGCACCGCGCATTCGGCCGGCCGTGTGCCGGCCCCACGCGGCCGCCCCCGGCCTCCCTTCCCTTGTCCGTCTCGACGTTCAGCTCCTTGCGGCTGGCGGCCAGCGCCAGCTGCACCAGCTTGTGCAGCTTCTCGCCTCTGGTGCCTTCCGCGAGGGCTGGCCGTCGGCATCGTCTTCTCGGGGTATACGTTCGACCAGGATGGTTCGGGTGGAAGGCACAGGTGGGTTGCCGATGCGAAATCCTGAAGCCGCGGCGGGCGGCCGATCTCCATCCGACGGAGCAGCTGGAGAGGAAAGACGTGCCTGCCTGCCGCCCGTCGATTGGGCTGACCCCCTCTCGAGGGGATCGGGGATAGGACTCCGCAGTCCGGGTCCGATTGCCGCCGGCTGATTGATGGATCGGTAAAGGGGGACTAGAACGCGACTTTCAGTCTCCCCAATGGGCGCCTGTACCTATCCAGAAAGCCGCGCGAGCACCCCTGGACTCAAATAGGGGGAGAAGGGCCGACTGGCGCGGCCTCGTCTTCTCCGGCGGCGAGCTGGTAGAGTTCACGGATCTGGAATGGACGATCGGGACAAGAATGGCAGTGCGACGCGAGGAGGGCGAAGACATGGCGGCGATGGTGTTGAGCGAGGACGAGGCGCTGGAGCTCCTGGCCTTTCTGGTGACGGCGGCGCGGACCCAGGTGGACGAGGCGGCCGAGTACGGCTCCCTGCGCCTCTTGACCGCAGCCGGGCGGCTGGCCGACGCGATCGTCGACCGGGTGTCGCCGGACACTCGCGCGTTTCTCACCGGCCCGCTCAAGCAGGTCCCCGACCTCGCGGTCCGGAGCGCCGACCCCGCGGGGTACGCCGCCGCGCTCGACGTCGTGTGCCGGGCGGTGGGCCAGCTCTTGGTCGCTCATTTCGGCCTCGATCGGAGAGCGACGTGACGAATTCCGTGCTCGAGGCCATCCGGACCCGGCGCATGGCGCGCGCGCTGACCGCCGAGCCGGTCGATCGCGCGGAGCTGGAGGAGCTGCTCAAGGCGGCGCGCCGCGCGCCCAGCGCGGGCAATCGGCGACTGCACCGCTTCGTCGCCATCCAGGATCCGCTCACCCTCAGGCTGCTTCGCATGGTGACGCCGGGAATGTTCCAGCGGCCGACGGCCATCGTGGTGATCTGCATCGACGGAGGCCGGGCGCAATCGTTCGGCATGCGGCCGACCGCGAAGGGACTCTACGTCGACGTCGGGACCACCGCGCAGACGATGCTGCTGGCGGCCCACTCGCTCGGGCTGGGGGCCGGGGTCGTGACGTCATTCAGCCAGGCGGCCGTGAGCACGGTGCTGAACCTGCCCGAAGGATGGAGCCCTGAGATGTTCATCTGCCTCGGCCACGCCGCGCTAGTGCAGCCAGCGGGGATGCGGCCGAGGGGAAACGTCACCTGGCAGGCGCTCACCCAATGGGAGCGCTTTCCCGGGGAGGATTGACGGCGCCGGCAGACAAAAAGATTGACAGCGCGTGGCCGCCAAGCCGAGGATGCCTCAACCTTGGGGTACAGGCCGGTGCAGAGTACGCATGCGGTTGGAGGGCTGTGCCGTCGGCGTCCGAGTCGGGCACCCTATGTCTGAGTCGCTCAAAGGCTGAAGGGGGACGATTTCTCGGTAGGGGACTTGAACGCGACTTTCAGTCCCCTGGACCGAGGGCGAGCATCGCCCGGAACCGGCTGGAGGCCGAGAATGGCGCTGAGCGCAACCACTCCTATGCCAACTCGCGCACCTCCGCCTTCGCCTGTTCCAGCCAGAAGCGCATGTCCATTTCGCGGTACATCGTCGTCGCCGTCGCCAGATGCTGTCGAGCCTGCTCGTGCTGATCGGTCTTCCGGAAGAGCCTGCCGAGGTCGAAGTGGCAGTGGGCGGCGAGCGGACGCATGCTGAGGTGGCCCGCCAGGGCCAAGGCCTCGCGGTAGCAGTCTTCCGCCGTCTCGAGAGCCGGAGGATCGCGGCGAGAGGCGATTTCACCGAGCAGGCGGAGACCCCACGCCTCGTGACTGCGCTCCTGGTGGCGCTGCGCCAGCGACACGGCCTCCTGCGCGCGTTGCAGAGCGTCGTCGAGCCGACCCTCGAGCAGGTATGCCTCGCCGAGCCACGCGAGCTGCATCGCCCGTCCCACGCCCATCGAGCTCATCGTCGTTGCGTTCTGTATCACCTCTTCGAGAAGATCCCGACCCTGGGCCGGCCGCGCGGAGAGCGCGCACGCGTATCCGAGACGGGCGAGGATCGCCCAGGGCTGGAGGTTCGACGTACGGGTGAGAACGCGCGCGCGCTCCAGCGCATCCATGGCCCGGTCGAGATCACCCTGAGCGAGGCATACGCTAGCGACGCCCGTCAGGGCCTCGGCCAGAGTGAATGGGTGGTCAGCGCCTTCGGCGATCCTGAGTGCCTCCTGGGCATGCAAGCTGGCATCAACGAATCGCCCTAAACTCGAGAGGGTCAGGGCCAACCAACTGTGTGACCAGGAGGCGATGAGTGGAGACTGCTGGCCGCTGCCCTCACGCGCGCCCTCCGCACAGGGGGAAAAGAAGTGAAGGGCCTGAGGGAAGTCGCCGATGGCGAAGTAGGCCTGGCCCGTACGGTACTGGGCCTCGCGCTCGAGCTCTCGATCGCCACTCTCGGCCGCGATCGCGAGGGCGCGCTGTCCCACCTCGATGGCTTGAAGGTGCTCGCCGGCGACGTTCCTGAGCCGCGCGCAGATATCGGCCAGGACCCGCCCCAGGCGAGCAGGATCGCCGAGCCTGGTCGCCAGGCCCTCGGCTTCGCGCATGACAACGAGAACGTCCTGGTATCGCCCGAGCGGTACGAGTGCGATCCGCAACTCCAGTCGTATGTCGATAGCCTGCGCGAGGGTGTCAGGGGTCTCGGGCAGCCGCTCGAGTGCCCGCAGCGCCTCCCGCAGTAACCCGGCCGCCGCGCCATACGAGGATCGAGCCATCGTCCTTCGGGCCGCCTGCCGAAGGTACCTGGCCGCCTTGTCCCACGCCTCGGCACCGAGCGCGTGGCGAGCGAGACCCTCGACCTCCTCACTCGGCTGGTCGGCGGGCCGGCGCTCCAGCGTTTCCAGAATTCTCAGGTGAAGCGCCATCCGTCGCTCCTGCAAGAGGCTCCCGTAGGCAACCTCGTGCGTCAGCGCATGCTTGAAGGTGTACTCGAGCTCCGGGAAGAGGTGCGCCTCGTAGAGGAACTCGGCAGCCTGAAGGTGCGCGAGACCGTGACGGAGATCTCCCTCACCTTCCTGAACGATGGCCTCGAGCAGAGCGAACGGCACGTCCTTGCCGATCACAGAGGCCGCCTGGAGCAAGCGCTTCTCCTCTGGTGGGAGCCGGTCGATCCGCCCCGCCAGCAGCGCCTGCACGGTCGCCGGGACGTGGATCGCCTGGGCATTCTTGATCAGACGGTAGGCGCCGCGCTCGCCCGCGAGGGCCCCGGTTTCCACCAGGGTCCGAACACTCTCCTCGAGGAAGAATGGGTTGCCCTCGGTCCGTTCGATCAGCAGGCGCTTGAGGGGGGTGAGCGCGCTGCCGTCGCCCACCAAAGCCCGGAGCAGTTCCTCCGCGCTCTCAGGCGGCAAGGGGTCGATCCTGAGCTGGCGGTAGTAGCTCTTGCCACTCCAGCCGTGGCTGTACTCGGGGCGATAGTTGACGAGGAGCAACACAGGCGCCGCGGGCAGACTCTCCACCAGGCTGTCGAGCAGGGCTTGAGTCTCCGAGTCGATCCAGTGGAGGTCCTCCAACACGAGGACGAGGGGCTGGACCCGACTCTCGCGAAGGAGCAGTCGCTTCACAGCATCGAGCGTGAGCTGGCGGCGCTCGGGCGGCTCGAGATCCCAGAGGCCGTCCTCCTCGGGCACGGCGTCGAGAAGCCACAGAACGGGCGCGACCACGTCCTTGAGTGCGTCGTCCAGGGTGAGCTGATGCCCGGTGACCTTGGCGCGTATGGAGCGGGTGTCGTCACGCTCGTCGACACGGAAATAGGCCTTGAGGAGATCGATGACGGGGAGATAGCTGGTGGCCTGGCCATAGGAGACAGCGCTGGCCTGGAGGGTTCGGCACCCGGCGACACGGTGGGAGTGGGTCAGCTCGTGAAAGAGGCGGGACTTGCCCACGCCCGGCTCGCCCACAACGGCCACGACCTCGCCGTGGCCGTGCCGCGCCTCTTTCAGTGCTGTGCGGAGCTGCTCCATCTCGGCATCGCGCCCGACGAAGTGGCTCAAGCCTCGAAGGGCGGCGACCTGAAACCGTGTTCTCACCTGGCCGGCAGCGACCACGTCGTAGACCTCGACGGGAGTATTGAGGCCTTGTACCGGCACGGGGCCGAGGGGCTGGACCTGCACGAAGTTCTCGGCCAGCCGGAGGGTTTCGGCGGTGATCCAGATGGCACCCGGGGGGGCGAGCTGCTCCATGCGGGCGGCCAGGTGGGTGGTCTGGCCAACGGCCGTGTAATCCATACGAAGGTCCGAGCGGATGGACCGCACAACGACCTCTCCGGAGTTCAGCCCCACTCGTATCCTGACCGCCACGCCGTGAGTGCGGAAGGCCTGTTCGGCGTAACCCTTCACCAACTCCTGCATCCGCAGGGCGGCGTAGCAGGCGCGCACCGCGTGATCCTCGTGGGCGACGGGCGCCCCGAACAGCGCCATGATCCCGTCGCCCATCACCTGGTTCACGGTCCCTTCGTAACGGTGGACGGCCTCCATCATGCGCTCGAGGACCGGGTCGAGGAGCTTTCGCGCCTCCTCGGGATCGCGGTCGGCCAGGAGCTCCATCGACCCTTTCAGGTCTGCAAACAGAACGGTCACCTGCTTGCGCTCACCTTCCAGCGCGCTTCTCGAGGTGAGGATCTTCTCAACCAGGTGCTTGGGCGTGTAGACATGTGGAGAATGGAACTTGGGCCCCGCGGGGGCTGCCGACAAGGTGAGCGATCTGCCGCATCCGCCGCAGAACTTCTCGCTGCCCTCGTTCAGGAAACCGCACGCCGGGCACGTCGAGGCGAACGACAGCCCGCACTCGCCGCAGAAGCGGCGGCCGTCACGGTTCTCAGCCTGACACCGCGGACACTGCAAGCTGGAACTCCCTAAGCGCTCGACGGCTTCGCTCTGCCACCGGTCCAGGATTGAGCGAACTCTTCGGCCGTTCGCTGAACTCGGGTCCCGGGGCCGCCGGTATCTGTCCCCACGTAAATGAAGCCGACAATGAGGTCATCCAGCCCTATACCGAGAGCACTCTTCACCGCATTGTCGTAGGCGGGCTCGCCGGTTCGCCACATCGCGCCCAGGCCCTGGGCAAAGGCGGCCAGCATGATGCTGTGAGCGGCACAGCCGGCGGAGAGGGTCTGCTCGATGATCGGGATCCTTGCGGACCGATCGCATCGGGTTGCGACGATGATGATGAGAGGTGCACGCAATGCCTTCTCTCGCTCGCGAGCGAGGGCCTGTTCGTTGGCAAGGGGATCTCGCCGAGACAACGCCTCGGCGAGGACCTTGCCAAAATCGAGGCGCGCGTCCCCTTCGATGAGGATCAAGCGCCAGGGCTGGAGTCGGCCGTGATCTGGGGCACGAGCCGCGCTCTCGAGCATGGCCTGGACGGCCTTCGCCGAAGGCGCGGGGTCGCCGAGCTTCAACGCCGAGAAGCGCGTGCGGAGAAGCTCCAGGGCTTCCATGGCTCTTACCGCCCCGTGACGGGTTGATGCTGCTCGTTCGCACGGCAATAGGCAAGGAGGGCATCATACGCTGGGAACTGTCGCCCCATGTTCTCGAAGTCGTCCTTACTCGTCGCCTGGAACCCCGTGGCCAGAGCGTAGAGACCTTGCGACTCCGGCGTAAGGTCGCGCTGAGAGGTGTCCGCGCCTCGCACAATCAGGGCCAGCGCGCGGAGTGCAGGATCGTCGAGCTTGTACTTCTCGAGGAACGCATCGAACGAGCAGTGGTCGCCATGATGCCCCAGCTCCACGCCGGGGACGTCGTAGGGAATCGCCTGCTCGCGCTCGGCCACCTGCATGACGTCGGCGGCGGGAACGAAGAGGAATACCGGCTCACGGTCGACAAACCGGCTAATCAACCATGGGCACGCAATGCGGTCGACGCGCGCCTTTTCTCTGGTCACCCATTTCATGGCCTTCTCCTTTTCAGTAGAGGTTCGCACTGCAATCGGCTTCGCTCCAGGCGTCGCCCTCCGCGCGGCCCCATGACCGCGCAGAGGGCGCGTTACTGGCGATTGCTATCCCACCGCCGGCCGCAGGGCCCGCGCCCCCCCGGCCGCGTACCAGGCGGAGACTCCGCCGCGGATATAGCGGGCATCGAAGCCGCGCTCCCTGAGTGCTTTCGTCACGTTGCAGCCCACGTGAAAGCCATAGGCGCAGTAGACGGCCACCGGCTGGTCGGGCGAGAGCTCTCCAATCCACTCCTCCACCCGATCAGGATCGTGCCAGGTTGCTCCCTCCATCAGATCCACGGTCCTCGAGATGTGATGCCGCGGCCGGGCATCCACGACCTGCACCCTCTCGCCTTTCGCGATCTGCGCGGCGAGCTCTTCGATCGAGAGCGACGGAAGGCCTTTGTCAGAGGGGTCTTCCTGCGGCAAGGCACGATCCGCGCAGACGGCGGCCATCCGCGCGCTGACGGCCGCCCAGTCGACGTTCCGCATGAAGGCATCGATGTAGGCGGTGGCGTTCGCCCCGAAGTCCAGATGATACGCGTGCTCGTACATATCGAGCGCAAGGACGGGGGCAGCGTCGACCGCCGCCTGCGAGTGGTCCGAGGCGATCTGGTTCCACAGCCGCTTCTGTCGCCGCGAGTACGTGAGCAGAACCCAGCCGGAGCCGCCAGCCAGCGACTGCGCGGCCCCCACGAACTCCCGTCGCCAGGCGGCGACGCTCCCGAAGTGCTCCTCGAGCACGGTCCGAACCTGGTCCGGGATCTTGTTCCCTTCCCCGCCCAGGCTCCCGAAATACAGCTCGTGAAGCGCAACCGAGCCCATGGCGATCAGCTCTTCGCGCTTCAGGGCCCGGAGCCGGTAGCCGGGGGCTCCCGCATCGAGCCCCGCGAGCTCGCTCCGGACCGCGTTCAAGGTCCGCACGGCGCCGCCGTAGTTGTTCTCGTAGTGGCTGACGATGAGCCGCTCCGACATTCCATTCAACGTCCACGGCCTGACCGGAATAGGCGTGATCTCTTGGTACATGGTAAGTCTCCTCTCTCTCATTGGGATGTCTTTGCTTCCGTTGGCTGCCGTGCAGATCTCCTCCTCATGGCCTTCCCTCCTTGCCGGGCCTCGCGGCATAGAGCCCTTCGCCCCTCCCTGCGCTTACCCCCGGTCGACATAGACCAAGGCCCGATGCGTGTCGGGCAGAAACGCGTATACCGTGTTGCGGCTCGGATCGAACCCGAGCGTATGGGCGCCGGCCTCCGTACGAATCGTTTCCAATAGCCGCGTCTGGTCCGTTTCGAACACCTCGATCAGCCCGGGTTCGCCGATCGCCACGTAGAGATGGCGTCTTTCCCGATTGAAGAAGATCACGTCGGGAACACCGGAAAGCTCAGCCCGCGCCAGCTCTGTGCCTGATCGCGAATCAAGAACGATGAGCGTCTTGCCGTCACACGCGCAGAACAGCCGATGCGATATCGCATCCAGATCCAGCCCATGCGGACCGGCCGCGGCAACGCCAAAGGTACGGGCCACCAAGTTGGGATTCGCAGCCTCGATGACCACGATCTGAGGCGGATCGGCAATGTTGACAAAGAAGCAGCCGGCCTCTGCGTCAAAGACCACCCAGCGGGTTCGCCCGGACACGGGGACGTCGGCGATCATCGCTCGAGCGGACGTGTCGACCACCGACACACTGAATGACCCAGGCCTTGCCGGATCCCCCACGTTCGCCGCCAGCAGGAGGCGGCGCCCCGCATCAAAGGCGAGACCATTCGGTCTGTGGCCTACCTTCACCTTGATCAGCGCGTCCTCCCGCTGGGGCGGGAAGATCCCCACGGTGTTCTCCGCACGATTCGAGGTGAACACCAGATCGTGCTCCTCGGAGACCAGCGCCCCCGCCACGCCCTCGAGGCGTGAGATCGAGCCGAGATACGTGTTCGTTGCGCAGTCCACCACGTCCAGCGCGTCGTTGGCCGTGTGGGCGACGTAGAGTCGGCCCCGCGGGCCATGCACCGCCGCGTGATCAAAGCCGCCCGACTTATCGTGAGCGGGAAGCGGCACTTCCCCGATCTGCTCCAGAATCATAGATGGGCCCTCCCCTTCCGCAGCGCCGCGCTCGTCCCTCGCCTCTCCTCAGCCATTGAGCTTAACCTCCGGGCCGCGCCCGGTCGCAAGAGCCTTCTCGCGTTTGTCTTCGCCGCGAAATAGCTGCGCTCGCCGACGAGCCCGGCTGCCTTCATATGGAAGCCGCCCCCCGCGGCGGGCACGCCAAGAACGCCCGGTCCCAACGTGCGGCCCTCGGCATGGAGGCGGGAAGCCGCCTCGACCGCGCCGATACAGTCGCGAAGCGTCAGGATATCGAGCACGTCACGCCGTGAAAGGACGATGAGTGGCTCGGCCATTCCATGTGACGTCATGGTCTTGACTCCCTGCCCGTCAAAAGAGCCTTCGTCGATTGGCACCGCTTCGGCGCCGCTCGCAGGCTGGCGAGAGCGCGCAAGAGCTTGAGAGGTAGCTCCAGTGCTTGAGCCAAGACCCTACCGGCCAGGCGAATAACAGCGAGCCTGATGGAGTATGGGCGTCGCGCCGAGGGGGCGAGCTTCGGGATCAGGGCCCGAGTCCGCGCGGCCGCCCGCGCCTCGTTGAGCCGATCGCGAATCTGCTGTTCGACTGCGTACCAGTTCTCTTCCATGGGTTTCACTCCTTTCCAGGCACGGCGGCATAGAGCCCTTCGAAGAGCGTCAGGCCGTGCGCGAGCACTTGCTGGTCATCCGCATGCGCCGCGAGGAGCCCGCGGATCGCGAGATCGATCCCCCGCGCCTCATCGCGGGGGAACTTGCCGTCGCGAAGGTCCGCCTCGTGGACAATTTGCGCGAGGCGCGTGAGGCGGCGATCCCGAAGGCCGGCCCGCTTGAGGAGTGTCTCGAAGGTGCAGTCGTCCCCGACGTGGCTGAGCTCGGCGCCGGGGGTATCGAACGGGATTGCCTCCTTGGGATACTGCCGCGGGTCCGCGAACACGAACGTCGCGTCGGGATCGATGAATCGCTTGATGAGCCAGGCCGAGGCAATGCGGTCCACGTGGGGACGGCGCCGCGTGACCCACTGCCGCCCTCGGAGGTCGCGGAGATCGCCCGCGGACTTCTCTCTTCGTCTCGGTTCCTCGGATGGTCGTGTACGCATGTCGATGGCCTCCCTCAGCCGCTCGACTTCGGCGCCCTCCGGCGACTCGAAAAAATCGAGCTCGTGGAGCTTCTCGTAATCCCTCTGGAGCTGGGTGAGCTCCGCCTGGACCCGCGGATTGCTTGCCGCCGACTTCCGGTCGAGCGTTTGGAGGAGCTTTCGGTAGCGCCCTCCAAGTTGGCGATACTCGGGATTGCGGGCCTCGTGGAACAGGCGAATGACTTCGCCCGAGCTCATGTTCTCGATCTGCTCGACGCGGAGGAGCGTTGCCTCGCCGCCCGCCCGCTGAATCTCCTGGGCCAGCCACTGGAAGTGCTCGTAGTGGTCTGGTGTGTCGGGAAGTAGGTAGACCGTCCGCTTCAGGGCGACGGCACCGATCGCGCGAAGCCGGCGCCACACGCGCACGCGCAAGCTCGACGGATTCGGCGGCAAGCTAACTATGAGCAGAACGAGCCTGGTATTCATTGTGTTGCTACTATGAAACTACTGTTTCAATCTGTCAAGACCTAATGATGCGTTGCGGCGGAGACGGGGGCTCTACTCAGGTACTTCCAAGGAGAAAACCAGCGTTTACTCGGGCTTACGGAGGTATGCGAGCACTGCTCATCGCCAGGCCTTGGCCTCCAGCAGGTAACTGCCGGTCGGCGCCGTGCTTCCAGGAGCGGGCTCCTCAGTAATTGCGATCACGCGTGCTTCATCGAGTGGAACGGGAACGGTGATGGTCGCCCAGGCGCGCCCGCGTGAATCCACTCTGAAGGCGCCGCCGGTCACCGTGGGCGCGCCGGGTCGCACGAACCAGAGCTGGTAGGTCCGCTCCGCGGCCAGCGGGCTCAGTCCGGCGGTCGCGAGATGTCCATGGTGGCCGTCGATAGCCACGAGGAGACGCCCGCTCGCCCCCGGCGCGCCCGTCCCCGTGAGGATGACAAGCCGTCCCGGCCGGCGCGCCAGGGCTTCCACCTCCGGACCAGGCGGGCGACGTGTGAGCTCCAGTTGCAGCACCACGTTCCAGACCAACAGCGACGCGGCAAGCGCGGTCAGAACCGGCCACACCAATCGCCGCCAGCTCGGCAGTCCCTTGATGCTCGCCAGCTCGCGACCCCGGGGTCGGCGCCGCACGGCTTCTGCTCGGATCGCCGCCCAGGCTTCAGCCGGAGGCGGCACCGGATCGAGGCCGAGCGGCAGCGCGCCGACGACACCCCGGTACTGTTCCAGTAAGCCGGCGCACGTCGTGCATGTGGCGACGTGACTCTCAACGCGTATCTGCTCGGAGCCCTCGAGGGCTCCCAGGACGTACGCGGCAAGGTTCTCGATGGGATGCTCGTGCTCTTCAGTCACGGCCTTCCGACGCCTCCCGTTGTGGCTCGATGAGCGGCCAAAGCAAGGCACGTAGCCGATCCATCGCCTCGCGCGTCCGACTCTTGATCGTTCCCAGCGGCGTGCCTAGCTCGTGAGCGATCTCCGTTTGCGTAAGCCCTCCGTAGTAGGCCAATTCGATGGCCTGACGTTGCGCGATCGGCAGACTCTGGAGCGCGCGGACCACGGCGTGTCGCATCGTGAGGGACTCCGTCGCATCCGGCTGAGTGGGTTCGCCGATGCCCACGGCCAGCTGCTCCCTTTCCCGCAGGCGGGCCTGATGAGGCCGACTCCGCAAGAGATCGATGGCACGGTTCCGAGCAATGCCCATGAGCCACCAGGGCACTCGTCCTCTCCCGGCGTCGAATGATTCGCTCCCGTCCCAGCAGCGCAGGAACGTATCCTGCAGAACCTCGCGTGCCAGCTCGGGATCCCCCACGATCCGCAGCGCGAGGGTGAAGATGAGTCCCCCGTAGCGCGCGTAGAGGAGTTCGAGTCCAGACTCCTCCCCACGCCGCATCAGACGTAGGAGCTCCACATCTACCGGCTCCGGCGGACCGGCCCCAGCCACTGACCTCATGCGCCGAGAGGAAGATCAGGCATTACTCGAGGCGCAAAGCGGTCCGGTGAAGGGGTTTGTCCCCATACCAGTGCCTACGGAGTGGCCGTCGCGATCGGATCACCGGGAGCAGCTCATCCACGCGGGAGGATGCCTCCGTAGGCATGCATGACCGTCGCCGGCGACGCATCAAGAGGTCCGTCGAACTTGATTGCTTGTCCCCGTGAACGACATCCTTTCAGGGAGACGACCATGAATAGGCTCGTGATGATACGCCCGCTGCTTGTCGTGTGTACTGTTGCATCGCTGCACGTCCTCATTCTTTCGGCCGCGCCCGCGGTCCACGCACAGGAGAACACCGGCACTGGATTGGTCACTGCGGTCGATGTCGGGAGAAATACCTTAATGCTCGAGACCCGGGGCGGCTCAAAGACAGTCCTTGTGGTTCCAACCGCAGCAATCCGTGATGATCATGGTCAAGCGCTTGCGTTTGGTGACATCCGGCCAGGAGACGCCGTCGTCTACCAAGTGGGCTCTGGCTCTGCGGTCAGGCTTCACGTTGCGCGGCAGTTCTGGGCCATACCAACCGAACAATGAGCGGCGTGCAAACGCGTAAGGCACCAGCTCGCTCGGGAGGCGCAGCAGCTCACATCGACCATTGGAGGCTCACATGACGAAGCGAGCAGTAAGCCTGGTTGCGCCGCTAGTCGTGGTCCTGGTGGCCCTCGGTGCTCATTCGCTGAGCGCCCAGCCGGCCGCGTTCAAGCGCACAGTGCTGCAGAAGGCCGATCTCTCAACCCCTGGCCGTGAGCTGGTGCAGGCCCTGGTCGAGATCCCGGGCGGGGTGAGGCCAGGCAGGCATATACACCCTGGCGAGGAGGTCGGCTACGTGCTGGAGGGCACGTTGGTGCTCTGGGTCCAGGGTAGGCCGACGGTCACGATCAAGGCTGGAGACTCGTTCTTCATCGAGGCCGGACAGCCACACGAAACCGCCAATGAAGGACCGACCATGGCCAAAATCCTCGCCACCTACACGGTGGAGAAGGGTAAGCCGCTCGCCACGCCCCTCCCGTACTGAGGTCCGGTCGTGGATGTGCGGATGCTCGTGCTCGAGCGGCCCGCTCGCATGCCACTCTCACCCTTCTCGATCGCCCTCGCTGGCTTCAGGAGGTCATCAGTCGTCCCGCCACCTTGAATCCCCAAATGACAGGGAGGTAGCTCCTCAGAACGCCCAGCACGGCGCCGGCGATCATGAGCTTGAAGGCCCCGAAGCGGAGCGCCATCAGGGCGACAAGGGTCGCGGCGAGGATCACGATTGCGAATAGGTCGGGAAGCGCCGCCGGGGCAAGCCGGATCAACGACACGGCGAGAACTCCAATCACAGCCGGTCCCATGCCCTTCATCACAGCTCTCATCCATGCGAGTTTCCTGACGCGGTCGAGCACGGGAAGAAGGATCAGCATGATGACGAAAGACGGGAGAAAGGCCGCAGTGGCAGCGACCGCGGCGCCCGAAGTTCCCGCCACCTTGTAGCCGACGTAGGCCGCGATCATGAGGACAGGCCCCGGCGTGAGCTGCCCGAGCGCCAGTCCATCGATGAATTCTCGCGGCGTCAGCCAACCGAACTGCCCCACGACCTGGTCCTGGATGAATGCGATCATCGTCAGGCCGCCTCCGATCGTGAACGCGCCGACCTTGAGAAAGTAGCCTCCGATGTCCAGCAGGCTGTTCGGATTCGGGATTCGTCCCGCGACAGCCGAGCCGGGAGCCGACATGTTCAGCCACCAAGCGATTGAGAGCACGGAGAGAACCAACGCCGACGAGAGAACCACAACCAGCGCTCCAGGCCTCCTGGGCTGAAAGAGCACTAGCCCCGCGCACCCAGCCAGAACGAGAATGGATACGATCCCCAGCGGAGTCCAGGTTGACGCGACGGCTGCGATCACACCAATAACCGCCTCCGGTACGGTGCTCATCGCAGACCTGCCGAGGCGATATATCGCGACCGCGAAAAGGGCGATGACTACCGGGCCCAGCCCGTATAGAGCGCCACGCGCAATCGGCGTAACGCCCAGCGTGGCGTAGGCAATCGTGAGGGCGAGCATGATGAAGAACGCCGGTGCCACGAAGCAGAGCCCTCCGATCAGCCCACCCCACCAACCCCCGCGCGCGTAGCCCAGGAATATGCCGAGTTGGGTCGCCGTCGCGCCCGGCAGCATGTTCGCCACCGAGAGGCCTTCGAGAAAGCGGTCCTTCGATACCCATTTCCGCTTCTCCTGCAATTCGGCCTGCATGATGCCCATGATCGCCGGTCCACCGTAAGACGTGGCGCCCAGCCGGAAGAGTGCGCTCCCGATCTCCTTCCATTCTCTCGTGAGCTCCGGGTGTATCGTGCCGGGCATCTCGGTCTCCTGAGCGCAGGCCGGGCACGCACTGAGCGACGAACGCTCACGTTCCCGGGCCTGCAGCCAAAGTTCGAAGCACATGAGCCTCGCCGGGGTCAGAGCCGCGTCACAGGCGTCACTTCGCGGGAGTTCCGGTGACCTCCAGGTCCGCGAACTCTGTGACAGAGTCCGCCTTGGTCCAGAGACCGACCCAGCCTCCAGAGAAGGTCTTGTCCTCGTGGTCGAGAAAGAGCAAGTCGTCCAGGTACGCCTGGATTCTCGGTCCCTTGGCCACGACGCGGATCTTGTGCCACTCGCCCAGCTTGGGCTCAGTGACTCTTGCTGAAGCGATCGTGCTCCGCTTGCCGTTCACCATCGCGTAGAGCCGAAAATTGTTCTCGAGGGCATTGGCCCGGACTAGCAGGTAGTTTCGGCCATCCTTCGCCCGGAAAATGACCCCTCCGCTCGCGTCCTCCTTGCCGGAGACGGGGCGGAAGTGGACGGTGACGTCGACGTCATCGAATCTCTGGTCCTCGAGGATCGCGACTGCCCACGGCTGAGTCTCAACGACCTGAGCGAGCGCTTGGCGGCCGCCCGACGCGCGGCGGACCCACTGCCCGGCCACGAACTTCCACTTGGGGTTCTCCTTGCCGAGATCGTCCTTCATGCTGGTCTTCTCCGGTGCTGTGATCGAGAGCCGTGGAACATCGGTAGCAGCGTCGACTTCGTGAACGTTCATTGCCAGTAGCAAGAGAACTACGAACGCGAGCTTCATGAGCTCTCCTTCCTTTGACTGGATCTCTCTGCAAGTGATCATGAGGCAGGATCGCGCCCACGCCACTGAAGATTGTCTGACGTTTGTGTCAGGTTCAGTTTCGCTGGCCTTCGGGGGCGGCCCTATACCCGCCTGCACCGAGGGCCCGGGCGGGTCACAGTCTGGCTACGTCTTCCTGGCGGGTGGCACAGAGAGGAATATAGGCAATACGATCCTGAAGCGACTTCCCTTACCCTCCTCGCTTTCTAGCTCAATTCGACCCCCATTCACTTCGACGGCCCATCGCGCCGTCGCGAGGCCAAGCCCGGTTCCCCCCGATTCTCTCGAGCGTCCCCGGTCAACCCGGTAGAAGCGCTCGAAGATTCTCGCGTGATGCGCCACAGAAATGCCCAAGCCTGTATCGTCAACCTCGATCACGGCTTCCCCGGAGGGCGTCTCTCTCACGCCCACGCGAATCGTCCCTCTGGTGGGCGTGTATTTGATCGCGTTGTCGAGGACATTGATCAGACCCAGCCTCAGGATCGCGGGATCGCACGCGGCCGAGACGTTCGCCTCTGCCTCAAAGCTCAAGCTCTGCTCCTTCTCTTCCGCGAGAACCCTGAGATGCTCCACGACGCTCACGGACAGCCCGTTCAGATTCACGATTTCAAGTGCCGGCTGGATCCGGCCGGACTCGCCCCGGGTCAGAGTGAGAAGACTTTCCACCAGCCGCGTGAGCCGCTCCACCTCCTCGAGCATGCTCCCGATGACTTCGCGGTAGCCCGGCCCACTCAAGGATCGCTGAAGCGCCACTTCGCCCACACTACGGATTGCCGTGAGCGGCGTGCGAAGCTCGTGCGAGGCGTCAGCGGTGAACCGGCGAAGCTGTTCGAACGCCTGCTCGAGGCGAGACAGAGTGTCATTGAACACCCGCGCGAGCTGACCGAACTCGTCCCGAGGATTCCCGACGGGGAGTCGTTCCGTCAGTGACTCCGCCGTGATCTTGCGCGCCGTCTCCGCCATGGCGCCGACGGGCGCGAGCACCCGACCCGCGAGGAGGTAGCCACCTCCGATCGCCAGGCCGATGGCGCAGGGTACGCCCATGGCCAGGATGACGCCGAGAGTCCAAAGGGTTTGGCGCAGCGCCGTCTCGTCCCGAACCGCGGTAATGCGATGAGAGGCGTCCCTAAGCGCTCCTAGGCGATACGGCGTCGTCCCCCCCGGCGGCCAGCCGGGCGTCTGGTACAGCACCGTGCCACCCTCGACGACCTGGAACTGTGTGATGCCCATTCGCTGAGCGAGTTCCCCCAGGTCGCCGGTCTCCTCGTGATAGACCTTCTCGATCGTGGCAAGGTCGTGGCTGATCTGCTGGTCCAGCGCACCGTACAGCCGCGCCCTCACAAAAAGCAGGATGCCCGCGGAAAAGATGCAGATCACGAGCGCCAGCGCGCCCACGTGCCACAGGGTGAGGCGCGTCCGTACGCTCGGGGCCAAGAACCTCATCCAGGCTCACTGCGCAGGACGAACCCGACGCCGCGCACCGTGTGGAGGAGCTTCGTCTGGAACGGATCGTCGATCTTGCGGCGCAGTCGGGCAACCGTCACGTCGATCACGTTGTCCAGCGGAGTGGCGCGCGCGGTAACCCGCCAGACGTCGCGTGCGAGCATCTCTCTCGACACCACGTGACCGACATGGCGGAGCAAATACTCGAGCATCTCGAATTCCTTCACGGTGAGCTCTAGAGACTGCCCTGCCCGCACGACCTTTCGCGTCACGAGGTCCATCGTCAGGTCGTCTTGCTGCAGCTTCAGGATCTGATCCGGGCGGCCGCGGCGCAGGAGCGCACGGACCCGGGCGAGCAGCTCAGGAAACGCAAACGGCTTCACCAGATAGTCGTCAGCGCCACTGTCGAGTCCGTGCACCCGATCGTCCACGGTGTCCTTGGCCGTCAAGATAAGCACGGGCGTCTGGAGCCCATGCTTGCGAAGCGTCGTGAGGACCTCCAGGCCGTCGCGCCGCGGCAGCATCAGATCCAAAACCACAAGATCGAACGACTCGTGATTTACGAGGAAAAACCCTTCCTCCCCCGTGCCCGCGACGTGGACGTCATAGTGCTCCGCCTCGAGCCCTTCACGAAGGGCCTTCGCAACCTTCCGCTCGTCCTCGACGATCAGGACACGCATAGCACACAGAAGTATAGCGGCCCCCCTGGCGCCGCCGCACCTGACATGAATGTCAGGGACTCTTCAGTGGCGCCGACGCGATCCAAGATCATGATTGTGATCGGAAGTCAGGACATCACGGATGCCCATGTCACCAAGGAGGCGCAGGCCATGAGACGTACCATCACCTTCGCGTTGATCGTCTATTTCATATCTGCCGTGATTCCATTCCCCGCTCTCGCCCAGCCGGGCCCCGCCACCGGGAGGGAGACGTTGGCTCGCGAGCTGCGAAATACATGGCTTCCCCTCGAAGGTGGAATGACCGTGAGCAGGAGTGAAGGCACACCCATCTCGGCCAAGTATGAGATCGACAACGGCACGTTCCAACTCTCCGTTTACACCCTCCAGGGAGATAGATTCTCGGAGGTCATCGTTGACTACAGCGTAGGGACCGTCATGAAGGTCGGCGTAATCACGGACAGCGGCGACCTGGCCGCCGCCCAGAACCAGAAGGAGATCATGGCGAGGGCGACACGTACGCTCGAGGCAGCCACCGCAGAGGTGGTCAGAACAAATCCCGGGTACCGGGCAGTCAGCGCGATGCCTGGCCTGCACGACGGCCGTCCTGTCGTGGAGATCATTCTCGTCAACGGCACTGACTGGAGGACCGTGTTCGGAAGCCTCGACTAGCGCGTCATGCGGGCGAGTGGGCGCGGCCGTCGCGTGCCATGTCCGCCTCCTCGGTATCGTTACGCCTTCAACTGACGCGCGATGAACGCCTTGACCATCTCTCGCGCGCGATCGGTCTGCGGTCCCGGCTTGGCGACCCATTCGTGCTCGCTACCGTCGAAGACGGTCAGCTCGCACACACCGCCCGCGGCCCGGTATGTCGCGGCGAACTTCTCCTGGGTCGCCGGCAACACGTTGTCGTCGAGCGCGCCCTGCATGATCAGCATCGGCACCAAGGTGGCCGCCTCGCGGCGCTCGAGGATCTCCTGCGGATTACCCTCGTGGATCGTCTCCCACGGGTTGAAGTAGATCCGGTTGTTCTCGATCATCCCCTCGCGCTTCATCCGCTCCGCCTGCTGGAAGCGCGCGTACGTGTCGCTGATCGGCGAGCGGGTCGCCACGTAGGCCACCGTCGCATCGAGGTGCGGGGCCGCGGGCAAGGGCAACGCGTTGTAGCGCGGATCGCGCGGGCGCATGGCCAGCACCTGGGCGACGTGCCCGCCGCTGGAGCTGCCGTACACGCCGATCTTCGACGGATCGCCGTTCCATTCGGCGGCTTTCGATTTGAGCCAGCGGACGCCGTGGTTGGCGTCCTGCACCGAGGCCGGGTACGGCGCTTCCTCCGAGAGCCTCAGATCGATGGCCACCA
>Ga0137391_10001258_pt1 | contig 18350 bp, 15 predicted proteins | sample 15con2h24BmetaG_FD_101399 | JGI IMG/M metagenome (GOLD analysis project Ga0137391, IMG submission 101399) | Vadose zone soil microbial communities from Angelo Coast Range Reserve, California, USA - 15con2h2.4B metaG | ecosystem: Environmental > Terrestrial > Soil > Vadose zone > Saprolite...
TAGAATCGGCGGCGAGGGGCGCGTGCGGCGGGGGTCGACGGTGACGCGCCCGGATGCCGCGTGGTCCGGCCGACGCCTGCCGCACGCGCCCCTCGCCGCCGGCTCCACGCGGGGCCAGCCGCAGGGAACGCTAGTGCGCGCCGCGTATCGGGTAGCTTGGCGGCACGATCTCGTCGAGCGGTTTGCCGGTCCAGTGCCATTGGGGGATGGCCTTCCACAGGCGCTCGCCCTCGGCCTGCACGTCGTTCAGCAGCGCCTGCTCGTCGATGCGAGCGGCCCGGCCGCGCTCCACGAGCACCTGGCCATCGACGATGACGGTCTCGACGTCGCGTCCGCTGCCACAGTCGACGAGCGCCTTGATCGGATCGTGCACGGCGCCGTAGTGCAGGTGGCGCAGGTCGACGACAATGATGTCGGCCTTGGCGCCCGGCGCCAGCCTTCCGAGGTCGTCGCGGCCGAGATGGCGCGCCCCGCCGAGCGTGGCGGCGTCGAAGACGTCCTGCGGTCGGCCGACCCGGAAGCTTCCGTCGGCCAGGCGGCACATCAGCGCGGCCCAGCGCATCTCGTGGATGAGATCTTGCGGATACGTGTCGGTGCCGAGCGCGATGTTGATCCCGAGCGCGCGGTAGCGCTCGAACGACTCGAACTTGACGCCCATCTTGGCGTACTTGTACGGAGCGTGGACCACCGTGACGCCGCTGTCGGCGAGCAGCTTCAGGTCGTCGGCGTAGGGGTAGTGACACCAGGAGTGATCGTTGTGGAACACGCAGTGTCCGAGGCCGGTGCGCGGCTTGAGGAAGCCGATCGAGTGCAGGAGCTGGATCGGCGTCTGGCCGTGTTGCTCGAGAATGTGGTGAAACTCGCGCTGGTTCATCGCGGCGTGGAGCTGCATCGGGACGCCCAGGTCGTCGGCCCAGCGTCGCGCCTGACGCAGCAGCTCCGGCGTGCAGGTATCGAGCTGGCCCGGATAGAGCATCGCGCGGATGCGCCCGTTGTAGCCGCCGTCGTACTCCTTGATGTACGCCACGGCGCGCTCGAGCCCGGCGATGCCGTTGGCCTCGTCCCATTCCCAGACGATCCGGCTGCCGTCGAAGGCGTAGCCGGCGGACCGGAACGCCGGGCCCAGATAGGCCCGCACACCGAGCTCACCCGCGATGCGGGTGAACGCCGCGGGACCACCCGCCATCGTGCCGACGTCCATGATCGTCGTGGCGCCGGCGCGGAGCGCCGACCACAGGCCATAGGTCCCTGCCACGTCGGCGCGATCACCCGCGCGAGGCACCGCAGTACCTCGGCGTGGCGCGACGTAGCCGACGAAGTTGCTCCCGAAGTAGTCCGCCTTGAGCCCGTCGAGGAAGACCGCCTGGCCCGCGTTGGTGGCGGCGTGCAGGTGACAGTTGATCAAGCCCGGGGACACGAGCTTGCCGGTGGCGTCGACGCGGCGATCAACCGGTCGGTCGAACGTCGACCCGACGTGGATGATGCGGTCGTCCTCGAAGACGACGCACCCGTTCGGAATCAGCTCGTGCCCGCTGCCGCTGTAGCCGACCACCCAGCCGCCCTCGATCAGCGTTCGCATCGTCTCGCTCCTCCGTGAACAGGAATCAGGTGTCCTCGCAGCCACCGGGATGCTAGGCGGCACCGCCCGACGTGTCAACGCCGAGCCCGTGACCGCCGAGGTCGCGACGGAGAAGGCGACCGGGCCGCGACGAAGCCCCTACACGCTCGCAGCGAATCCCTGCGGGACCAGTCGGAAGGCCTTGGCGAACTTGCTGGCGAACGTCTGGTACCCCACGATGAACGTCAGCTCGACGACCTCGGCGTCCGAGAAATGCTTCCGGAGCTGCGCGACGCACGCATCGGTCACCTCCTGGTCCTCGCGCGTGACGCGTTCGGCATACTCAAGCGCCGCTCTCTCGCGCGCCGAGAACCGATCGCTCTGCCGGTAGCGCAAGAGCTCGTCGAGCTTCTCGCGCGGGATGCCGAGCGTCGCGCCGACGGCGCGACGGATGTCCATTCAATACGCGCTTCCGTAGAGCGCAGCGACGTGCACGTTCAGCAAGGCTCGGAGCGGCGCGTCGATCCGCCCGAACCACTCCAGCGCGGTGTAGAGCCCGCCGAGCCCCAGCATGAGCGGAATCCGATGGGCCATGAGCCGCTCCGGCGTGGGCACCTGGCCGAACATCGCCTTGCCGATCCGATAGAAGGCGCGGACCGCCAGCCCGGGACGTTCGACTTCGCTGATCGTTGGCATGGGCATCCTCCTGGTGTCGCGTGTCGGCCTCTCTGCGCGTATGGTACCTTGATGAGCAACCTCATGGCCGCTTCACGCGCGCGCATGCGAGCGAGCGGAGCGATGGAGCAGCGCCGACTCGGCCGGACCGACATCGTCGCCAGCGTTCTGGGCTTCGGAGGTTCCGAGATCGGCTACCAGGGCGCGAGCGGTCGCACGGTTGCGCGGGTGCTCGGGAGCGCCCTCGATGCCGGGCTCAACGTGATCGACACCGCCGAGTGCTACGAGGACAGCGAGAGTCTCATCGGGAAGGCGATCGGCTCCCGCCGCCGGGAGTTCTATCTCTTCACCAAGTGCGGCCATGCCGGCGGCTGGTCTCGCGCGGACTGGCGGCAAGCGCCGCTGGTTGCCAGTATCGAGCGCAGCCTTCGCCGCCTCGCGACCGACTACCTCGATCTCATCCAGCTCCACAGCTGCTCGCTCGCCACCCTGCGAACGGGCGAGGCCATCGAGGCCCTGGAGCGGGCCCGCGCGCGGGGCTGGACCCGGTACATCGGCTACAGCGGCGACGGCGAGGCGGCCCGCTACGCCGTCGAGTGCGGGCGCTTCGACACGCTCCAGACCTCGATCAGCATCGCGGACCAGGAGGCCATCGACCGCACGCTGCCGCTGGCAAGCGCCCGGCAGATGGGCGTGATCGCCAAGCGCCCGCTCGCCAACGTGGCCTGGCGCTATGAACGGAAGCCGGCCGAGCCGTACTATCAGACCTACTGGTCGCGGCTCCGCACGCTGGACTATCGGTTCTTGGAGTCCGCGCCCGACACGGCGGTGGGCACCGCGTTGCGCTTCACCCTGGGCGCGCCGGGAGTCCACACCGCCATCGTCGGGACCACGAAGCCGGAGCGATGGCAGCAGAACGCCGCGCTGCTCCGGGCCGGGGCCTTGCCTCCGCAAGAATTCGAGCAGATCCGCGCCCGCTGGCACGAGGTCGCCGACGGGTCGTGGGGGGGCCAGGTCTGATGGCGCTGACCGCCTCGCCCGGCGGCCGATCGATCTTCTCGCCCGCGACCGTGCGCGAGCGCGCCGAAAACTTCGAGAATTACTGGGTCTACCTTCGACACAGGGACGGCGATCTGCTCGAAGCCGAGAGAGCGCTGGCGAACAAGCAGCGCATCCTCGCCCGTTTCCAGGAGCACCCGGTCCGGTCGCGCAGGCCGCTCGCGGCTCCAGAGCGTTTCTACCGCAACTACGTCACGATGCGGGACGATCCGCGGACGCTTGATCGGACGACCCTGCTGTTGACCTTTCTCTACAAGTTCGCGCGTCACGAGTGGGTCGGGATCTCGGCCGCGTGGGACGCCACGCCGACCCTGGCCGACTCGGAGCACTTGACCGACAAGATCAGCCGCTATCATCTCGCCGAGGAGTTCGGGCACATGCGCCTCTTCCACGAGATGTTCGAGACGTTCCATCTCGACCGAGTGGAATGGGTCCCGCTGCCGAACTGGGTGAAGCGGGCCTACGGCGTCTTCACCCGTATGCCGCCGGCGCTCATGTCGTCGGCGGCCTTCGTGACCGAGTTGATGGGATTCACGGTGTATCTGCATCTCGACAAGATCCTCGACGAGACCCTCGCCGACGAGCCCGAGGCCCGGGAGCGGGTACGTGGGCTGCTGCATGAGATCGCGGTGGACGAGCTCGGCCACGTCGGCCTGCGCCAGAATTACATGGGCCCCCTCGGCCGCCGCGTGGCGAAGCGCATGGTGCGGCCTATGTTCCACGTGTTCTTCCGCGGCATTCCCGAAGCGGTGCTCCTGTTCGACCTTCGCCGGATGGTGAAGGACGCCGAAGGCTTCGACTACAGCACGATCCCCCCCGAGATCCTCAGAGGCGCCTGGGTTCCTTCGTACTTCTGACGTCGCCCGTAGGGGGTCGCGGCCTGCCGGCCGGTCGACCCTCGCTCCCGATACACCCGGGGGATGACGGGAACGTCAAGCGGGCCCGGTGTTCGTGACAAACCTGACATTTCCCTGGTCGCGCCGCGCAGCTTCATCTCCCGGATCCGGCCTAAACGCCGATCTTTCAAAATGAAAGTGATTTGGCTCGGGCCTTGCTTAACAGGGTGGATTTCTATGTCGACGGAGATTGGGGGAGGCCCATGAAGAAGTGGATCGCCACGGCACCACTCGTCGTCTCGCTGTTCCTGCTCCTGGTTCTGGGGACGCAGAGCTGGTCGCAGAGTCAGCCGCTCTCGTTTGGCGTCATCGTCTGGCGCAGCCCGATCTTGACCGCGCAATTCTGGAATCCGATTCTGCGCTACGTCTCGGAACGAGGCGGGGTGCCGCTGCAGCTCAAAGTCGCCCCAACCGGTCCGGAGCATACTGCGATGGTCCGGCGCGGCGAGCTGCACTTCCTGTACTCCAATCACAACTTCATCAAGGAGAACGAAGAGAGCGGATACCGAGTGTTTGGGCGGGCCAAGGGAGACGCGGAGCGCGGCGAGATCGTGGTCTTGAAGGACTCCCCGATTCAGTCTCTGGCGGACCTCGAGGGCAAGGAAATGGTGTTCCCGCACAGCGCGGCGTTCCTGGGCTATCACCTTCCCATGGATGCCCTGCTCCGCAAGGGGATCCAGGTCAAGCCGCACTTCGCCGGCAACCAGGAAGGCGCGATGGGGCAGTTGAAGGCTGGGAGCGCCGTCGCCGCCGGCGTGAATGGGGAGGTGATGCGGGCCTTCGCCCAGCGCGAGAACGTCGCCTACCGCGTGGTGTGGAGCTCCGACAAGTATCTGAACCTCGCCCTCTCATCCCTCCCGTCAGTCCCGCCGGAGACGGTCAAGGCGGTGCGGGAGGCGTTTCTCAAGATGGCCGATGACCCAGAAGGGGCGAAGGTGCTGGCCTCGAGCGCCGCCGTCCTCAAGCAGGAGGCGCCCCTTCGCTTCATCGCGTCGAAGGACAGTGACTTCGATAATATGCGGCGGTTCTATCGGACCACGCTGGTGAAGGTCGAGCTGCGGTAGTGAACCTGTCGCCCGGCGGACTCGGGCGGGGCAATCTTTCCCTCACCGTCCGCCTCCTGCTCGGCTCCGGCCTGGCCCTGGTGGGGTGCGGGATTGCGTTGCTCTACTTCATTCTCCAGCAAGAGATCGCGGATCAACGGACGACCCTGAGCGAACAGCTCAGCGAAGAGATGCAATTCGCCCTTCCGGCGATGAGCGGGCCGGCGGTGGTGGGTGACTACTCGGTGATCGAGCAGATGGTGAAGGCCCGCGCCCGGCAACCCGCTATCGCCAAATTCGCGTGGACCGATAACTCCGGCCACCCCGTCGCCGCCCTGGGGCCGGAGATCAGGACCGCCGCCCCGCGCTGGTTTATCAACCGGCTCCATCTTCCCCTCCTGGAGCAGTCGCAGGCCGTCGTCGTGGGCGGGGAAAAATACGGCACGGTGTTTCTGCAGCTCAACCCCGCCATGTCCATCAACAAGCTGTGGCGAGGCTTCTGGCTGCGGTTCGGCATGCTCTTGCTGGGGACCGGCCTGTCGCTCGGGGTGACGCTCGTCGTGCTGCGCAGCGGCGTGCGACCGCTCCGCGCCCTGGCGGCCAGCGCCCACCGTTTCGGCCAGGGCGACTACGCCGTCCGCATTTCCCTCGAAGGGCCGCCCGAAACCGCGCAATGCATCCAGGCGTTCAACAGCATGGCCGAGAACATCGGGTCTCTGCTGGCGTCCCTGCACCGCAGCGAGGAAAAGAACCGACTGCTCGCCATGCAGGTCGAGCAATCGAGCGACGCCATCTTCTCCCACGACCAGAGCAGCATCGTCACGTCCTGGAACCGGGGCGCCGCCCGACTCTACGGTTACAGCGCCGCGGAGGCCGTCGGCCGGCCCCTGCGCGAGCTCGAGCTGTGGGATCGCCGGAGTGCCCGGGACGAAAACACCGTGTCTCGCGACGGGAGCGCCCTGCCGGCGTCGTTCGAAACTTGCGCCAGGACGAGATCGGGACAGCTCGTCGAAGTCTCGGTGGTGGCCACGCCGTTCCTCGATGACGGAGGTCGCCCGCTGGGGGAGCTCACGATCGTCCGCGACATCAGCGTGCTGAAGCAAAAGGAAGCCGCCGCCGAGGCCGCCAACCGCGCCAAGTCCGAGTTCCTGGCCACCATGAGTCACGAGATCCGGACGCCGATGAACGGCGTGATCGGCATGACCTCGCTCCTGCTCGACACCGAGCTGAGCCGGGAGCAGCGAGACTACGCCGAGACCGTCCACCGTTCGGGCGAGGCGCTGCTGACCATCATCAATGACATCCTCGATTTCTCCAAGATCGAGGCCGGTCGGCTCGAGCTGGAGCCGGTGCCGTTCGCCCTGCGCGAGACGCTGGCCAAGACGATCAAGACGCTCGGGCCGCTCGCCCACGCCAAGGAGCTCGAGCTGGCGTACGAGATCCGGCCCGACGTCCCGGACGATCTGGTCGGCGACACGGGCCGACTCGGCCAGATCCTCCTCAACCTGGTCGGCAACGCGATCAAGTTCACCGAGCAGGGCGAAGTGGCCGTCCGCGTTGACGCCGAGGCCGTGACGCCCGACACCGCGATGCTCCGGGTGGCCGTGCAGGACACGGGCATCGGGATCGCCGCCGACAAGCGGGGCCTCATCTTCGACGCCTTTGCACAAGCGGACGCCTCGACCACGCGTCGGTTCGGTGGGACCGGTCTGGGACTGGCCATCAGCCGCCGGCTGGTCGAGCGGATGGGGGGACGGATCTGGCTCGACAGCGAGTGGGGCCGCGGCAGCACCTTCCACTTCACGGTGTTGCTGGAGCGGGCCCGGGGGCCGGTCCCCAAGCAGGTGGCGGCGCCCTCCCACGCCCTGCACGGGCTTCCCGTCCTGGCCGCCGACGACAACGCCACCAACCGCCGGCTGCTCGAGGCGATGCTCACCGCGTGGGGGGTCGCGCCGACGATCGTGGCCGACGGGCGGTCTGCCCTGGCTGCCCTCGAGAAGGCGCGGGCCGCCGGGCGCACGTTCCACCTGGTACTCCTCGACGCCCGCATGCCGGACGTCGACGGCTTCGCCGTGGCCGAGCGCATACGGCAAGAGCCGGCGCTGGCCGGCGTGACGGTCATGCTGCTGACGTCGGACGTGATGAACGGGGATCTCGCGCGATGCCGCACGCTGGGCATCGCGCGTCACCTGGTCAAGCCCTTCACGCCGTCCGAGCTGCTCGACGCCGTTCTCCTGGCCCTGGGTCAATCGCTCGAGACAACGGCCGCGCCGGCGGCGCCTGCCGACCCCGGCGCCGAGACCTCGTCTCAGCGCCTGCACGTGCTGGTGGCGGAAGACAACCCGGTCAACCAGCGGGTGATCGTGCGCCTGCTGGAAAAGATGGGTCACATTCCCATCGTCGCCCACAACGGCCAGGAAGCCGTGGAGGCGTACGAGAGCCGCCCGTTCGATGCGGCGCTGATGGACGTGCAGATGCCCGTGATGGACGGGTTGGCGGCCACGATGGCCATCCGCGAGAGCGAAGCCCGACATCCTGGCCGTCGCCGGCTGCCGATCATGGCCCTGACCGCTTACGCGATGCGCGGGGATCGCGAGCGATGCCTCGCGGCCGGGATGGACGATTACCTGACCAAGCCGATCAAGCCCGAGGATCTGTCCGCCGCGCTGGACCGGCTCTTCGGCGATAGCCGCGCCGCCACGATCCCGGTCGACTCAGCCCGGCGCGCGCCGACTCCGGAGGCGGGATTCGATCTCACGGCCGCCCTCAACTACGTCGGGGGAGACCGCGAGCTCCTGGACGAGTTGCTGGGCATATTCGCCGAGGACGCGCCGGTCCGGATGGAGGCGATTCGGCGCGCCATCGCCGGCGGTGACACACCTGAGTTGATGCGGGAGGCCCACACGCTGAAGGGCGCGCTGAAAGTGATCGGAGCCACGACGGCAGCGGGGCTGGCCGAAGGCCTGGAAGCGCTGGGGCGGGCGGGGGGCACGAACGGCGCCGACAAGCTCGGAGCGGCGCTCGAGCGCGAAATGGATCGGCTCCTGCAGTCCTTGATGGCGTCGAAGCGAGGATGAGGCCGCTACGACAATAAGACCAGCAGGTCGCGTGGGCCCACGGTCTCGCCCGGGGTGACGTAGACCTCGGCGATCATGGCATCGCGCTCGGCAATGACGTGCGTCTCCATCTTCATCGCCTCGATTGCCAGGAGCGTATCGCCCCTGGCGACGAGCTGACCCGGTCGCACGGCCACCGCGACGACGGTGCCGGCCAGGCCGGCGCTGACATGGGTGGGATTGCCGTCCTGGGCTTGCGCGCGTGTCGATTGGGCGCTCGCCGCGGCGGTGGCAAGCCGGATCAGCTGCAGCTGGCCGTCCAGCGTGAAGAAGAGCGTCACGAAGCCGTCCCGATCGGCGGCCGTTCGGGCCTGCAGACCGATCACGTGCCGCTTGCCGGGCGCGACTTCGATCTCGATGTCCTCCCCTTCCTGGAGCCCGTACAGGAACGCCGCGGTCGGCAGCACCGAGACGTCCCCGAAGCGGCCCCGATGCCGCGCGTAGTCGAGGAACAGCGCCGGGAAGAGCAGCCACGACGACAGCTCCCGCTCGCTCACGGGGCGCTGCAGCGTGGTTTCGACGTCGCAACGCTGCGCGGCCAGATCGACGGCCGGCAGATACGAGGCGGCGCGCCCGTAAATAGCCCGCTGGCCTTTGAGCACTTTGCGCTGCAGGTCCGCCGGGAAGCCCTCGGGGGGATAGCCGACCTCGCCGCGAAAGAGAGCCACCACCGATTTCGGGAAGGCGAGATCGTGGCCCGGATCGAGCACGTCATCGCGGCTCTGCCCGTTCGCGACCATGCAGAGCGCCATGTCGGCGACCGCCGTCGACGTCGGGGTGATTTTCACGAGGTCGCCGAACAGCAAGTTGACCTCCGCGTACCGCTGGCAGATCTCGTACCAGCGGTGCTCGAGCCCCATGCCCCGCGCCTGCGCGCGGAGGTTCGTGTACTGCGGTCCGGGCATTTCGTGACGGTAGACGTCAGCCGTTCCGGAGCGCATGTCGGCCTCGAACGGCGCGTAGTAGCGGCGCACGACTTCCCAGTAGCGCGACAGCGCCTGCAAGACCTCGGGGTCGAGACCGGGATCGAGCGGTGTCCCCGCCAGCGCCGATGCCATGGCGCTGAGATTCGGTTGCGACGTCAGCCCGCTCATGGCATCGAGGGCGCCGTAGACCGCATCGGCGCCCGCGTCGATGGCCGCCAGCACGCTGGCGGCGGCGATGCCGCTGGTATCGTGGGTGTCGAAATGGATGGGGAGTCCCACCTCGCCTCGCAGCGCCTCCACCAGCGCGCGCGCCGCACGCGGCCGGCACACCCCCGCCATGTCCTTGATGCCGAGGATCTGCGCCCCGGCCTTCTCGAGCTGCCGGGCGAGATCGACGTAGTAGTGCAGGTTCCATTTCGGGCGCGCCGCGTCGAACAGATCGCTCGTGTAGCACATCGCCGCCTCACACAACGCCCCGGACCCGCGCACGGCGTCGATGGCGACGCGCATGTTGTCGACCCCGTTCAAGGAGTCGAAAACGCGGAACAGATCGATGCCCTCACGCGCGGCCTGCGCGATGAAGTGCTGCACCACGTTGTCGGGATAGCTCGTGTAGCCGACCGCGTTCGAAGCCCGCACCATCATCTGCAAGAGCAGATTGGGCACGGCCGCGCGCAGGCGCGTCAGCCGCTCCCAGGGGTCCTCACGCAGAAACCGCAGCATGACATCGAACGTCGCCCCGCCCCAGCATTCGAGGGAAAAGAGCTGCGGCGCCAGACGGGCATAGGCCGGTGCGACGGCCAGGATGTCGTGGGTCCGGACCCGCGTCGCCAGCAGCGACTGTTGCGCGTCGCGTACCGTCGTATCGGTGAAGAGCACGCGCTTTTCCTGGCGCATCCAACGGAGGAAACGCTCCTCTCCGAGCTCGCGCAGCCGATCACGGCTGCCGAGGGGGATCGGGCCCTCCATGTCGCAGCTGGGCACCGGCGCCCTGGGCAAGGGCGCCGTGGGTCGCAGGCGCCCCTGCATCTCCGGATTCCCGTTCACGATCACTTCTCCGAGGAACTGTAGCAACGGGGTGGCACCGTCCCCGGACGGTGTGGTCTCGACGAGCTCCGGCGTCTCGTCGACGAATCGCGTGGTTGACTCGCCCGACGCGAACGCCGGATGCGCGATCACGTGCTCGAGAAACTCGAGATTGGATGCGACCCCCTGGACACGCGACTCGCCGAGGGCGCGAGCCATCCGTCCAATCGCCTCTCCCGGCGAGTCGCCCCAGGCGGTGATCTTCATGAGCAGGGAGTCGTAGAACGGCGAGACGACCGCCCCCGTATGCGCGCTCCCCGCGTCGATCCGGATGCCGAAGCCCGCCGGGCTCTGGCAGACGGTGAGCCGCCCATGGGATGGCGCAAAGCCTCGGGCCGGGTCCTCGGTCGTCACCCGGCATTGGAGCGCATGCCCGGAGAGCGCGATCGCTTCCTGGGGCGGCACCCCCGAGGCGGGGTCGCCGATCCGTGCGCCGGCGGCAATGCGGAGCTGCGCCTTGACGATATCGATCCCGGTGACTTCCTCGGTGACGGTGTGCTCGACTTGCAGGCGCGGATTGACTTCGATGAAGTAGAACTCCTGCGTGTCGGCGTCCAGGAGGAATTCCACGCTCCCCGCGTGCGTGAAGTGGGCGGCGCGCGCCAGCGTCAGCGCCGTCTGGCAGAGCGTCCGGCGCTGTACCGCGGTCAGAAACGGCGCCGGCGCCCGCTCGATCATCTTCTGATGGCGCCGCTGCACGGAGCAATCCCGCTCGAACAAATGCACCAGATTGCCGTAGAGATCCCCCAGGATCTGGACTTCAACGTGGCGCGCCCGCCGCACCAGCTTCTCGAGGTACACCTCGTCGTTGCCGAACGCGGCCCCGGCTTCGCGTCGCGAGGCCTCGACGAGCGCCGGAAGCTCCCGTGCCGACTCGACCACACGCATGCCGCGGCCGCCGCCGCCCCAACTGGCCTTGAGCATGAGCGGGTAGCCGAGACCCTTTGCGAGGTCTTTGACCTGCTCGCGGTCGCGCGGCAGCGGCCCGGTCGCAGGCAAGACGGGCACGCCCGCGGCCCGCGCCAGGGCCCGCGCCGCGACCTTGTGGCCCAGCGTGCGCAACACCTCCGGTTCCGGGCCGATGAAGACGATGCCGGCCCGCGCGCACGCGGCCGCGAGCTCGGGGCTCTCGGCGAGAAACCCGTAACCGGGATGAATGGCATCCACGCGCGCCTGGCGCGCCACCCGGACGATATCGTCCACATCGAGATAGGCCTCGATCGGCGTGCGGCCGGCGCCCACGAGATAGCTCTCATCGGCGGTGAAGCGATGGCGTGCACCGCGATCCGCTTCGGAGAAAATGGCGATCGTGCGGGTGTCGAGCTCCTGCGCGGCGCGCATGACGCGGATGGCGATCTCGCCGCGGTTGGCGACGAGCAGCCGGCTGATCCGGTGGTGCATGATGGCTACGCCAGCGCGGCCAGCATCTTGAGACCCAGCGCACCAATAACGATGGCGAAGATCCTCTTGAGCGAGCGCTCCGAAGTGCGGTGCGCCAACCGCGCGCCGAAGGGGGCCAGCACGATGCTGCCCACGGTAAATCCGATCAGGGCCGGCACGTAGATGTAGCCGACGCTCTGCGCCGGCAGGCCCGCGGTCCCCCAGCCATTCACGATGTAGCCGATCGACCCGACCACGGCGATCGGGAAGCCGACGGCCGACGCCGTGCCGATGGCCATGTGAAAGGGCACGTTACAGAAGACCAGAAACGGAATGGTCAGGGTGGCGCCGCCCATCGCCGCGAGCGCCGAGCAGACGCCGATCACGGCCCCGGCGATGAAGATACCCGCGGGCCCCGGCAGTCGGCGTGTCGGCTTCGGCTTCCAGTTGAAGAGCATGCTCGAGGCCATGTAGAGGACGAACACCACGAAGATCACCGCCAGCGGAAACGTCGGAATGTGCCGGGCCAGCAGGGTGCCGAGGCCCGTCCCCACGACGATCCCCGGGATCAGCCGCCACAGCACACCCCAGTTGACCGCCGCGTGCCGGTTGTGGGCGCGCAGGCTCGAGATCGACGTGAAGATGACGGTCGCCATGGCCGTCCCGAGGGCGACGTGCAGCATGTGCTCACGCGGAAAACCTTGAGCCGCGAAGACCATCGTTGTCAGGGGCACTTGAATGCCCCCTCCGCCCATGCCGAGCATGCCGGCGAAAAAGCCGATGAAGGCACCGATGGCCACGTAGGCGAACAACCACTGGTCCATGCTCTTCTCCCCGGCCGGTGTGCTCGGCGACAAGCGACGAACCCGGAGGACCGACGAATTCCTTCGCCCGCGAGTGGGTGCTCGCGACCTTCGCCCACCCGAGAACGGGAATCAATGTCCAGGACTGCTGAACTTGTGTCGCGGACTGCTCAGCTGGCCGATCGTCGGTAGGCGCTCGGGGGGTTTCCCGTGATCCGTTGGAAGACGTGGGCGAGGTGCGAGGTGTCGGCGAACCCCAGCCGCGCGGCGATGGACTCGAGCTTCTCGTCCGTGTGCGCCAGGAGATCCTGAGCGATCGTCACCCGGACGCGGGTGAGATAGTCGCGCACGCTCATGCCGATCTCCGAGCGAAAGAGATGGGCCAGGTGACTGCTGGAGATGTCGATCATTTCCGCTATACCGTCGACCGTCAGGTCCTGTTCGAAATGACTGCCGAGGTAATCAATCGTGCGACTCACAGATTCCCCAAGCTGCGGCCAGGGTCCACTCAGGCTGCCGCCCGGCGGGAGCACCTCGCCGATCCGGCTCACCAGATCTCCGGAGTTGACCGGCGCCCGCAGGACGCAGCGGATGTTCAGTGTTTCCCAGACGGGCGCGGTGCCCAGATAGGGATCGTCGCTCAGGACGAGCACGGGGCAAGCGGGCAACTGGGCGTTCAGGGCCCCGAGAAAGAGTCCCGCCTCACCCGCCGAGCGCCCGACGTTCAGAACCACGCAGGTCGGCCGGAATCTGAGCATGCGGTTCAGCCCGTCGACGAGGGCGCCGGTCGTCTCCACGCTGGTCGCGCGCGCGAGCGTCACGGCGAGCGCGGCGCGCCAGCCCGGGTCGCCGCCCACCAGGAGGAGGCGGTGCGTCCGGAGTCGCTGCGCCTCGCGGCCGGGCCGGTCCCGATGCACGGACCCGCTGACCCGACTGGTGCGCTGCTCGAGCGCCCGGCGAATCGCGGCCCGCAGCTCCTCCTCCTGGAATGGTTTCGTGAGGTAGTCCGACGCGCCGAGCTTCATGGCCGCGACCGTGGTCCGGACGGTCTTGACGCCGGTCAACATGATGACCGGAAGGTCCGGCTCCAGCGCTTTGAGCTCTTGCAAGATCTCGAGCCCATCGACGTCGGGCATGAGGATGTCGAGGAGGACGAGATCAACGCGCTCTGAGCGCACCATGCTGAGCGCCGTCCGTCCGTGCGCCGCGTCCACCACCGCATATTCCTCGTCGAGCGTGAGGTGAAGAGCGTCGCGAAGTCCGTCGTCATCGTCGACGACGAGCACAACGGGACGATCCCGCGGGCGTTCGTGAGGCGACAAGGGCGCGGAGGCCACTGAAGATCTCTCGGGCTGTCGTTGCACGCCCCGAGCCTGCCACGGAATACCGCAGTCACATGCAGAAATTCAGCAGCCCTGGACATTGACTGGGGTGTCTCAGTCTCCGACTGTGGGCCCGCGGGTGACCTGACGGACGGCGTCCCTCACTCGAAGGCCGTGAGCGGATTCAGAACGGAGAAGAACGTGGGGAGGTACGTCGCCATGATCAGACTGTCCGAGTTGCTCGCCCTCCTCGCCGCGGCGCTCGTGCTCGTGTCCGAGCCCGGGACCGCGCAGGAGACGATCCGGATCGGCATTGGCCACCAGAGCCTGTGCACGGACACTTACTCGGGCGGCATCACCGTCAAACAGCTCGGGCTCCTCGAGAAGCACCTACCGCGCGCGGGAAGGTACGCCGGCGCGAAGTACGACATCGTCTGGGAGGACTACACTTCGGGGCCGCCCATCACGAGCCAGATGCTGGCCGGCAAGCTCGACATCGGGGTGATGGGTGACTACCCGCTTCTCGTGAACATCGCCCGCTTCCAGGAGACCAACAGCCTTCGCTCGGTCATCGTTTCCATGACCGGTTACAACATGCACGGCTCCGGCAATTCCATCGTGGTGCCGGTCGACGCGCCGATCTACAAGTTCGAGGAGCTCCGGGGCAAGAAGGTCTCGGTGCCGTTCGGCTCCGCGGCCCACGGCATGCTCCTCAAGGCGCTGGTGGACCGCGGGCTCACTCCGGACTTCTTCACCATGATCAACCAGAGCCCGCCCATCGGCGCCACCAGCATCCAGGAGAAGAAGATCGACGCCCACGCGGACTTCTGTCCGTGGGGCGAGCTGATGGAGTTCAAGGGTTTCGCGCGGAAGATCTTCGACGGCAGCCAGGCGTCGGTCGCCTACCTGCACGGTCCCGTGATCCGCAAGGACTTCCTCGGCAAGCACCCCGAGATCGTCGTCGCCTACCTCAAGGCCATCATCGAGGCCAACGAGTGGATCACGAAGAACCCCGAGGAGGCGACCACGAAGCAGGAGCAGTGGACGTCCATTCCCAAGGAGGTGCTCTACCTCTACTTCGGGCGCGGCGGCTTCCTCACGCTGGACGCCACCATCAAGCCGAAGTGGGTGGAGGTGCTCAAGTACGACGCGACCGTGCTCCAGAAGATGGGGATCATCAAGCAGGCGGACGTCGAGGGCTTCATCGACGACCGCTTCATCAGGCAGGCGTACCGCGAACTCGGCCGCGACTACACGAAGGACCAGAGGGTGATGGTGGCCGGCACCTCTCCCATGGAGGGCAAGGACGCGATCACCGGTGTGCTGATCAAGGATCCGCGGACCGCGGGCGAGCTGTGGGTGAAGGGTGAGCCGATCAAGCCCTACGCCTCGCTGGCGACGCTCATGACCGCGCTGCGGGACGCGGAGCAGACGAGCCGGGCCGTCAATGCCGCCTACGTCTTCGATCAGTCGACCGGGCTCAAGCTTTTTGCCCACCGGGCGTTCTACGTCGCGGGTGGCAGCGGGAAGGCCGCGATCGCCTCGCTGGTCGCCTTCGCCTGGAAGGAAGAAGCGGAGACGTTCGCGACCAGGAACGGCGGGAAGGTCCTCTCGCTCGAGGAAGCGAAAAAGCTGGGGGTCGCGAAGTAGGTGGCCACCGGGCCGAAGGTGGAAATGGCGCCGCTCGTCGGCGCTACGATTGCGCAGGCGGAAACGCCGGCGCTCCTCCGGCTGGCGGGCTGGCGCCGGCCCGCCCTCCGCGTCCTGTCCATCGGGCTCTTCTTCGCGGCGTGGCATGTCGCGACGACGTGGGACGTGGATCTCTATGTGCGCTTCCAGAACATCCCCACGCCGGCGGAGGTCCTGGAGGAGGCGGTGGCGCTGTTCGGCAGTACGGGCTTCTACGTGCACATCCTCGCCAGCCTCGAGCGCATCTGGCTGGGCTTCACCATCGCCACGACGCTGGGCGTCGGGCTGGGTCTGCTCATCGGGTGGTTCCAGTTCGCCGAAGACACGCTGTTGCCGCCGATCGAGCTGTTTCGCCCGATCCCCGCGGTGGCGTGGGTGCCACTCAGCATCATGCTCTGGCCCACCGAGCGGTCGAGCATCGTGTTCATCACCACGCTCGGTGCGTTCTTCCCGATCGTGCTCAACACCATTCACGGGGTGGAGGGCATCGACCGCCAGCTCGTGCGCGCGGCCACCAGCCTGGGCGCGGGCCGGCTCGCCATCTTCCGCGAGGTCGTCATCCCCGGGGCACTGCCGTCCATCGTGACGGGGCTCTCGGTGGGCATGGGCGTGTCGTGGCTCTGCCTCATCTCGGCCGAGATGATCTCGGGGCAGTTCGGAGTTGGATACTTCACCTGGGTTGCCTACGGGATCGTGAAGTACTCGCAGATCGTGGTCGGGATGCTCGTGATCGGCGTGCTCGGCATGCTGTCGAGCGCGCTCATCCGACTGGTGGGGGCGCGTTGCATGCCGTGGCTGCCCCGTCGCATGAAAGACGGGACGTGAGCGGAGCGACGTGACCAACGGTGCCACCGGCCGCATCGAAATCACCGACCTCGGCATGGTGTTCGGCCGCAACGGCCGGGCGGTGGAGGCGGTCCGGCGGTTCACGCTGATGACGACGCCGGGTGAGTTCGTGGCGTTGCTGGGCCCGTCGGGCTGCGGCAAGACCACCGTGCTCAACGCGGTGGCGGGCTTCGTGCTCCCGACGGTCGGACGCATCGTGGTGGACGGCGAGATCGTCACCCAGCCCGGGGCCGATCGGGGGATGGTCTTCCAGCAGCACTCGCTGTTCCCGTGGAAGACCGTGCTCGGCAACGTCGAGTTCGGCCTCAAGATGCGCGGAGTGGGCAAGAAGGAACGGAAGTCCCAGGCCCATGCCTACCTGAGCCTCGTCGGCCTCACCGGCTTCGAGCACGCGTATCCCGGGGAGCTGAGCGGCGGCATGCAGCAACGCGTCGGCATCGCCCGCGCCCTCGTCAACCGGCCGCGCGTGTTGCTCATGGACGAGCCCTTCGGCGCCCTCGATGCCCAGACGCGGCTGACCATGCAGGAGCTGCTCCTCGGTGTCTGGCGTGAAGTGCGGACGACGGTCCTCTTCGTCACCCACGACATCGACGAAGCGCTCTTCCTCGCCGACCGGGTCGCGGTGATGACGGGCCGCCCCGGCCAGATCCGCGATCTCGTGGAGGTGAAGCTCGCGCGGCCTCGCGCCGCCGAGATAATCGCGACCCCCGCGTTCATGGCCCTCAAGGCGCGCGTCCTCGCCCAGGTCCGGGAGGAGAGCGCCCGGGCCCTACCCGGACCGCGCCCGTGAGCGCGCTGCTCGTGCTGAGCGCGCGCGTGCGCACGCGATGGTGGACGGTGGTGGCGGCGACGCTGACCGTCTTCGGTCTCTATCAGGCCTTGATCTTCGGCATCCTCGTCGCCGGCCTCGGGGGCGCGCCCAACCACGTCCGGCTCTACCCGGCGTGGGAAAACGCGCGCCGCATCGTCCGGCTCACGCCCTCGGCCGCCGACGTGGCCGTGCTGATCGCACGCGAGCCGCTCCTCGAGTACGGGCGGCGGCATCCGGTCTTCGGCGCGGCCGTCTGGAGCTTCGAGCTGACCTGGTCGAGCCTGCTCTTCTTCGCGTCTTTCTCGGTGCTCGTCGGGGTCTACCTCGGCATCGGTGGACCGGCAGCGCGTTGGGGTGCGGTGGGCTCGCTGAGCGGGGCCGGCGTCGTCGGCCTCCTCGGCGCCAGCGTGTCCTCGCTCACGCACTGTGGGCTCGGGTCCTTCGGCGTTGTGCTCGCAGTCGCCGGCATCTCTGTCGCCACGATCCAGTGGTTCGGGCGCCTCGAGCCCGTGCTCATTCCGGCCGGGTATGCTCTCATCGTGCTGGCCATCTTCGCTCGCGCGAGAGGACTCGTCCCGGCGCCGGTGGTCGCGGTCACATGAAGCCGCTGGCGGCCGTGCTCGCCGCCGTGCTCCTGTTCGCCTGCGCGAGGCAGCCAGGCGAGAAGATGCCGCCGTTCGCGCTCGTCGACCAGTCCGGCACGACCGTGAGGTCCGAGAGTCTCCGGGGCCGCGTCCTCGTCGTCAGCTTCGTCTTCACGACGTGCGTGGAGGCGTGTCCTCTGGTCACGGCGCAGCTCGCGCGGGTCCAGGCCCGGGCGCGGACTGAAAAGCTCGACGGACGGGTGCGCTTCGTCTCCATCACACTCGATCCCATCATCGATACCCCCGACGTGCTGCGTCGCTACGCCGACGCCTACGGCATCGATCTCACCACCTGGCACTTCCTGACGGGCACCTCGGATGACGTGGCTCGCGTGGTCCGTGCCTTCGGCCTCAACGCGGTCGCGCGCGAGCGGATCGTCCACGGCAGCCTCGTGGTGCTGGTCGACGGCCAGGGCCGGATCGCCGAGAGGCGGACGGACCTCGAGCTGGACCCGGACCGGCTGCTGGCCTCTCTTCGCAAGCTCCTCGGCTGAGA
>Ga0137391_10001259_pt1 | contig 18347 bp, 31 predicted proteins | sample 15con2h24BmetaG_FD_101399 | JGI IMG/M metagenome (GOLD analysis project Ga0137391, IMG submission 101399) | Vadose zone soil microbial communities from Angelo Coast Range Reserve, California, USA - 15con2h2.4B metaG | ecosystem: Environmental > Terrestrial > Soil > Vadose zone > Saprolite...
CAGCCCGGCGCCGGCCAGGGCCGCGCCCGCCCGCTGCAGGGCCAGGGCGTTCAGTGATCCCGCCGCCGCCAGGACGGCCGGGGCCAGCTGCAGTGACGGCGGCGCGGCGAGGCTGCCCGAGCCGCCCAGCCCCCCGCCCTGCTGCTGGCTGGCTGGCGCGGTGAGAGCCCCGGCACCTGCCAGGGCAGCCGCCCCGGGCTGGACCCCGCCGGCGAAGGCCGTGATGGCCCCGGCCCCGGTGAGCACCGATCCGGCGCCCTGGACAGCCGGGGATGTGACAGAGCCCACGGCGGCCAGGGCGGCAGGCGCCTGCTGCACCGCGGGGGCGGTGATGGATCCGGCGGCCGCCAGGGTGGCAGGGGCGAGCTGGACGGCGGCCGCGGCCAGCGACCCGGCACCCGCCAGGGCGGCTCCCGCGCCCTGGACGGCACTGGCGGTCAGTGATCCGGCGCCCTGGACCGCCGCCAGCCCGCTGCCTGAGGCGTTGAGTGCCAGGTTGGTGGGGAACGGCCCGAACGAGTCCATCACCGTGACGCCGTCCTGGCTGACGAACTTCCCGGAGTACGCCGCAGGCGTCAGGGTCAGCTGCAGGTAGCCGAACCACGGGCTGTTGAGCTGGTCGTAGGCGCCAGTCTGCAGGCTGTCCCCGGATCCAGGGTCATTGCGGGTCGGGGTGCCGGTATGCAGCCCTGATCCGCCGGTGCCGACCACGATCTCCCTGGTGCCCAGGGACGCCGGGTTCCCGCTGGAATCCCATTTCGGGAATCGCTGGTAGCTGTGGCAGTGCCCGGAAAAAACCAGGTCCACCTGGGCGGATGTGCAAGCCGACCAGAATGTCTGCACGCCGGCCGTATCGCCGGTGCTGCCGGTGTTCCCGTCCGACCAGCGCGGGTGGTGCCAGCAGGCGATGACCGGCTGGCTGGCGTGCGCGGCCAGGTCGGCGGCCAGGAACAGCATCTGGGGACTGCCCGCGGTATGGTCGATGCCGCTGGGCGGATCGTCGGAATCCAGCATGATCACATGCCAGCCGTTCGGCAGGTCAAAACTGTAGTAGGACGGCGGCCCGGACCCGGCGATGGTCAGCGGGTTACCGCCAAAATACGCGTTGTAGTCAGTGAGATTTGTGGGCACCCAGTCATGGTTTCCGGGAATGGGCGCGATCCGTGTCTTGGCTTTTCCGTACATGGTGTTGAAAAACCCATACTGAGCCGCGGTGCCATCATTCGCCAGGTCCCCGGGCATCAGGATATGCGTTGGGTTAGCAGCCATCACGACCCCGGCGACGACGCTCGGCGGCGGATTGACAGCCGCACCTGGCTGCATGTCGGCGACCACGGCCAGGGTCAGCGTCGAGAAGTCATTCCCGGACTTGCTGGCTATCAGCGGGGCCGGGACTTTCGGTGGCCCGCGCCAGGCGGCCCGCGTGGCCGTCCAGGACGGTGACGACGGCGCTGCTGAAGCACCGGCGGCCGTGACGGACCCGGCGGCCGCGAGCACCGCCCCTGCGGACTGGACGGCCAGCGCGCTGCCGATGGACCCGGCGGCGGCCAGGGCGGCGATGGCGCCCTGGACCGCCGGGGCGCTCACTGACCCCGTGCCGCCCAGGGTGGCCACATCCCCGGAGGACCCGCTGCCAGAGATGGACCCGGCCGCTGCGAGGGCGGCAGGTGCCGCCTGGGCAGCCAGGGCAGCGTCGATGGACCCAGCTGCTGCGAGCGCGGCGGGAGCGGCCTGCACCGCGGGCGCAGAGGCCGAGCCCGCGGCCGCCAGGGCAGCCCCGGCACCTATGGTAGCCAGGGCGGCGTCGATGGACCCGGCACCAGCCAGGGTGGCTCCCCCGCTGATCGTGCCTGCGGCCGGGGGGCTGAACCCGGCGTTGCTGGCCATGAACGGCGGTGGCATCCGCGACGGACCGCGCCAGCCCTGCGTGGGTGGTGACCAGGCCTGCAGAGGGGCGAACGGACCTGGGCTGGCAGTGTCGGAGTACCCGAGGTCATCCCACCAGGAGTCCCACGCACTGGTGAGAGTGATCGCCGACTGCGGCCCCCACCGGACGGTGTCGACGGTGCCGCCGATGGAGCCGTTCGACGCGGACACCGAGCCGCCCGCATCCGGGGTGTTGCCCTCCAGGTTCGCGCCGGAAAAGATCCGTGCGGCCACCGTGCCTGTCGTCCCGGAGATCCCGGTCAGCTCGAACTCGATGCGCACGAGCTGGTTGAGCGGAACCTGTTCCGTGGTCGTGCTGATTGTCGTGCCGGCCGAGTTGATGGTCCGCAGTTCCCCGGTCGGCTGGAGGACGACGGCGGCCCGCAGCGCCGCAACGCCGATGAACCGGCACACGCCAGCGGTCGTGCCAACACTGAACACCGGGTAGGCGGTCAGGTACAGGTAACAGCGGACGTAGGCGTTAGCCGTCGGGGTTGACGGCAGCACCGACCACGTCTGCTGAATCGAGGATGACACACCCGCCGCGATGTGATCCAGCAGCGCGGTGGTGCCCGAGTGGATGTGCGTGCTGTCCCACGTCTCGGTGGTCCCGGCCCCGGCTGCTGCCGTCGTGTTGAAGGCGCTGGGGGCGCCGGCGTTGGTGGTCGGGACCGAGGCGCCGCTGACGCCTTCACAAGTGTTGGTGAGTGCGCCCATATATCACTCACCTGCCTTTGAGACTGCGCTCGGTCAGTTCTCCGCGTAAAGGCTGTACTGGTGGCAGGTCATCGAGTTGCCAGTCAGGCTGAATACGCCCTGCAGGTCGATGATGGACGAGACCGTCGAGTCGAATCCGGTGCCGACTGCAGGGGCTGAGGCGGGCAGTTCCATCGCCGATGGCGTGCCGGTGTTCCAGCCGGCCACGGGGATGACCAGGGACTCAGACTCGAACCGGCCCTGGCCCATCAGGTTCGCCGCGGTGCCGTTGCCAATGGCCCGGCAGGTCAGCAGGAGATCAAGCCACCACGACACGTTGGTCTTCGCCACGATGTTCAGTGCGAGGGCCTGGCTGGTGAACACCGAGATGTTCGACGTCGGGCCGGCCATCACCGCCAGTGTCAGGGTGCCGGGGGTCGTGACGATGTTGGAGATCCGGCCGCACGCGGTGATGCGGATCTTTTTCCCGACGTCCCAGAAGTTGGTCGGCGTCGTGTACTTCGCTGATGGCGTGATCAGCGAGGCCTGCGATGTCGCGGTGAGCGCGGTGCCGTCGGCCTCCGACCACGCGATGCACTCGGCCCAGCCTTGACGGCTCATGCGGAACCTCCTAGTAGCGCGGCGATGGCCTCGTGATCCGCCTGCGATGGCCGCCAGGCGGCCATGGCCATGCCCGCGGGCATCAGGTGCACGTCCGTGTAGCCGCCGGGCGTGCTTGCCACCTGGGCGGGCAGCCTGGAGGCCTGGCCCGGCCGGTGCACGTAGTAGGCACGCGGCACCGCCCCGGAGAACGCGGCGTTCAGCTCGGCCTGGCTCAGCTCCCGGATCACCACGCCGAAATACAGGCCCTCGGTGTTGATGGGCACTGGCCCGGCGGCGTCCGGACTCCCGGTGCCGGGCACTGCCCAGCACACCAGGTCACCTGAGCGGCATTCCATGAGTACCTAGAACCCGCCTGCTGAAATGGCTTCTGCCGCCACCTGGAATGTGTTCAGGTTGGCCACGACGATTGGCTGGCCATTCCAGTTGCCATACCACACCCGGACCGGGACCGAGTCGGTGATCTCCAGGGAGACAATAGACCAGTTACCGCCTGACCCGTTGACCCAGGAAATTGCGGTGGTGTGCGGGCAGGTGACATTGGACCCGGCTGAGGACGCAGCGCTCTGCGTGGAGAACGCAGTGCCGCCGGAGACGTACCCCGACCCGGTGATCTCCGTGCCTGATGCTGAGCCGGTGGACGCCGTCGATGTCAGCTTGAGCTTCATCGCGCTGGCACCCAGGGACAGCGCGGTGCCAGGCACCCCGGCCGCGCCGGTCGGCAGCGTGGCGTTGAGCATCTTGCTGGACATCGCCGCGTCGATCGCCGTCTGCGCCATGGCTCAGGCCCCCAGTGCCGAGACGGGCTGGACCCTGGTGGACCCGGGCATGACGGTGATCGTCAGGGCGCGGCATCCGGTGCAGTCCTCGAGATCTATGTGGCAGTGCCCGCCGGGGCAGGCATCCGGGAGCTGTCCTGCGTCATCAGGATGTACTGAAGCCCGTGCCCCTTTCCATGTCCCGCACTTCCCGGGGGGGTCCGGGCAGGCTCCATGACCACCCGGGCAGGGCTGGGCGTGGTCGTGGTCTAGCTTGCAGCAGCCCGACTCCGCCGGGCAGGTGACCTGCGCGTCGATGCTGCCGAACGGGCAGGCCAGGTTGCCCTCGCCCTCGATCAGCACCTGCGGGACGTGACGCCCCTGCGCTACAGGGTCCCACCCTGGCGGGCAGCTGCAGTCGACATATGCCGAGGTGTGGCACCCGTTGCACTGCACGTGAAGCAAAGCTGCCCCCTCGGGACGGCGGGTCGGCTTGCACCGGCTCCATCCGTGCCCGTCAGGGGCAGCTACGGCCTCGGGAAAATGCTGTTATCAGACTACGCGCTCAAGAGCTACTACGGTGATCTTCCTGTTCTGCGGCAATTTTCTGCGATGGCGGTCTCATGGGGTATATTCAGAAGGCAAGCTGGACGAGGTGAGGCTGGGCGAGGCGCGGCCGGGCCGGGCGGGGTGTGGCTGGGCGAGCATGGTTATCGGGGCTTGGCCCAGCAGCCCCGGCGGCGTTCCCAGTCATCGTCCACGATCAGCCATGATGACGGCGGGCGGTCTTCCAGGTTCGCGCAGATAACCACGGACCCGTGCGCCGTCTCAGCCCAGACCTGCTGTTCGAGGGCAGATTGCATGACAGGGTCCCGGAAAGGCCGGTTGAACCAGATGATGTCGAACTTCCCGTAGCCGTCGTAATCGATCGCATCGGCATTTGTGACACGCCAGCTGAAATCACGGTCCGGCCCGAGAAGCGCGACCGCCTGATTCGAGTACTCCTGGACACGCTCAATCCCGTGCACTTCCAGCCCGAAGATCTGCCCGGCCAGCAGCAGCTTGGTGCCGATGCCCGACCCGATCTCGAGGAACCGGTCCCCTGGCGCCTCACCGATCGCCTCGATCAGCAGGGTGAGGAATTCCGCGGTGTTGAACGGCATCCATGGGGTATACGCGCGGTCACCCGTATCTGCCTTCCCCTGCCACTCCCGGTCCAGCCGGGCTGCCTGCTGCAGGATGTCACGAATCTCCTGGGACCGGCTCATCGCTCTCCTCACGCGGGGCTTCCGTCGGTGGCACACCGCCCGGCTCGCCGCCTTTGGGCAGCTCTTCCGGCGCTAGGTCATGCCTGGTCTTCCAGTCGGCCGGGCGGTCGCCGCCGCGGGTCTCCGCGTCGCTGTCAGGCACAGGTGTCCTTCCTGCCGCAGGAGCCCTGGTGCACGGGGAGCACCAGGGCTCCCGCGGATCTCACGTAATCAGGCAGCCAGGGCACCATCCGCACAGGCTGCAGGAGTCCACGCCGCACGTTCCGCATGGCTCTGCCGCCATGGTCTCCCGGCACATGCCGCAGTCCACGGCAGGCGTATCAGCATGCTGCTGGTCACGGCGCCAGCGCCGCCGCAGCAGGGATATCAGCACGTCCTACGGGATGGCGGACCACATGGAAACCGATGCCACGCCGGGAGCTGCGTGCACGGGCGTGCCGACCGCGGCGAGGCCATCAGGCGTGCCGGGGTGCGGGTCGAGCAGGAAGTTGTGCTGCTGGGCATCGGTGCTGGCGTGACCCGCCTCAAAGGCGTACCAGTACAGGCCGGTAGGCCCGGTCAGGTCCTGCATGCGCGGCGCATGCTGCGTTACCGCGAAGGCCTGATTGAACCGCCCGATGCAGTTCCCGAGCACGAGCCCGTTACTACGGAACTTGCTCGACACTGTCACGCACAGATTCGTGTCCACGCCGTTGGGGGCGTAGGCGACCTCGTAGATAGCTGAGCCGCCGTAGTTCTGGTTGTCGAAGCTGGTAAAGCCGTAGGAACCGGGGCCTGAGGTGGGAACATGGCCGATCAGGTCCCACTCGAAGTCCTCGGTGCCGTCACCGAGGGTGTTGGAGAAATTGATCCCGAGATCTCCGTAGGCCACGCCATCCGACGGGTTGGGACCCTCATACCGCAGGGCGAAATCAGCCGCCGGATTCAGGTCGTTGGCCGGGATGAGCGCCTGCGCGACGACAGGCGTGGAACAGCGGAATGACCATATGGCGTGGCAGGGCACAGTAGCGGCGCCAGCCGGCACGGCCGCCAGGCCGAGCCCGGCAAGTGCGGCCAGCGCGATGAGCGCGCTGGCGATCCTGGTCTTCAGGTGCATGGGGTTCCTTCCCCCTGAGGGAGCCCCGGTACTGGGGCTGCATGGTAGTAGATGTATACCAGGAAAGACGATCACGGTGCAGCCGTACCATGGGACGGCCAGGTCAGGTATGCGCCGCAGCCTTGCACGCTTCATGATCAGTGCACCAGTGCATCCCCGCGAAGGTCACCCCGCCCGGCTGGTAAGCCAGCGCGGCCAGTCCATAGCTCATCTGGGCAAAAGCCACAGCGCTGCGGCCGGGCCTGCCGCGGAACAGAAGATCATCCCCATGTTCCGCGATGAACTGGCCAGCCTCGCGGGCACGCTCCAGCCGCCAGGACTCCGGCTTACCGCGCAGCCCGGCGATTGCCATTGGCACGGACACCATCAGCAAGCCGAGTTCAGGGCGGTCATCGAGTGGGCTGGTCATGATGCGTCCTCCATACCCCGGGACAGGATCAGCAGGGCCATGGCCTGCGCCCGCGTCAGCGACTCCGTGGTGAACCGCTCATCGCTGCAGTACCCGCCGTCCTGGTGGCAGATCAGAAAATCACTGGTGATGGTGACCGCCTGGTGGTGGCTGGCGCACGTGATCATCCTGCCTCCCTGGAACACGGGTGACCATGGCAAGCCAGCTTCATCCGCATCCCAGGAACATCACGGCAGCGGGCCCACTGCCTGCAGGGCACCTGCATACCGCATCATACATGCCCCGGCCTGGGCGGTGCCCATGGCCACGCCATGCGCCCCGAAGGATCGGGCGGATCGCAGTCGTGGTCACCTGTGGCCCGGTGGACCCAGCCGGCATGACGGCAGCACGGAGCGCAGGGCCTGATCCCTTTCTGGCATAGATGACATACCGGGGCGGCGATTAGAAGAGGTCGGCATACGTGGCTTCCCACTTCCGCCAGCCCTGCTCGATCGTGTGCTCCTGGGCCGCTTGCCGCGCGGCCAGGCCCATCTTCTCTCGCAGGGCCTCGTCGGCGGCCAGCTCGCTCATCCGCTTCAGCCATTCGTGCTCATACCGGATCAGGAAACCAGTCTCGCCGTCGCGGATAAAACCTCGGTATGGCTCTACGTCGGAGGCGATTACAGGGATACCCAGAGCGGAGTACTCGAGCGCCTTGATGAAGCTCTTGGACCGGCTGAACTCGTTGTCATCCAGCGGTGCCAGGCCGACGTCAAAATCAATGGACCCGTAGTAGGCCCGCGGGTCGTCAGTGATGTGGATCCACGGGCTGAAGGACACCCGGTCGTGGCCGATGGTAGGCCGGAAATCAGTGCCCTTCACCTCGGCGTCCCAGCCCGGGAACCGCTTCAGGAACCTGCGCAGCGGGGACGCGATGATCCCGACGTCGTTGCCATGGCTGGCTCCGCCCATCCAGCCGGCGACGAGCCGTTCCCGCCGCGGCCGCTGGTGGTCGCAGACCCAGCCGGGGATGCAGTTCGGCAGGACGGCCACGTCCTGGTTGCCGGTCCGCTCGCGCATGACGCCAGCCAGGTGTTCCGTGGACACTGTCACCAGGTCGGCCACCTGCGCGGAGTGGGTGACCGCGTCCCGGATCTCCTCCTGCTTGTACAGATGGTGTGCTTGCCAGTTCTCCGGTCCGATGGAGAAGACGTCGTCGTCGAGCTCGTAGACCAGGCGGCTGAACGGGGTGCGGGCCCGGCGCCACACCTGCAGGCCGGTGTGATGGTTGAACCGCTGGCCGATGATGATGTCGTGGCCTGCCATGTCGGCGCCGGTGATCGGGGCCCGGACGCCGTCCTCGTCCTCCCCGCCCGATCGCCAGGTCACCTGGTGGCCGTGGCGCTCCATCTCCTGCAGGGGGAGAAACATCCGGTAAAAACGCGCATCCTGACCCGCCGTCATGCCCGGCAAAGATCTTCATTGATGCAACTCACCGGCATAATGCACCGACCTTTCAATTAAACCTGTCCGAGTGATAACCGCTTTCGCTGTTCATGCGCTCCCGCCCATACCCGTGTTTCCAGCAAGCCTGGCAGCAGTTCCGCGTCCAGCCGCCGTACACCCGGGCAGGCTCCCAGCGGTGGAACCACCGGCACCACAGCATGCGCTTGGCCCTCTTCATGACATGGTCCACGCCTGATAGTCCGCGTGGCCGTTATCGGCAGCGGCCATGTGCCCCACAGCGGCCAGCAGGCCGTCAGACAGGCCATCCCTGATACCAGCGGCATAATCCGGTGGGTCAAACGGTTTCCGGGCTGCATCTGCTGCCTGGTAAGCGGCCAGGATCTTCCGCCCGGCCTCTACCTCGCGTTGTATGCGCGCCGGGTAACCACAGTCACAATCAGGGTTGCGGGCAGCGTAGTCCGCCATGTCCTCTTCGTACAGCATGGCGTCGCACTTCGCCACGTCGTGGACAGCCCATGCCGACGCCTCTTTCTCGTCCAGCCGGGCAGCGCAGAACTCAGCCAGCGTCACTTCCTGGACCTTGCTCTCCGAGCGACGGCAACCAGCAGCGCCACCACTATCAGGCCCCCGATGACGGCCTGGATACAGGAGTGCAGGCTACTCACTGCCCGGCCCCCCAGTACGCACTCGGCCAGACGTCCGCGGTGTCCGCGTCGACGAGCACGTGCTTCACCCCGGCTTCCATCCAGCGGTGCACCAGCTCCCAGTCCTCGAACTGGCTGGCCGGGCCCCACGTCCCATGCTCTAGGATGCTGCGCCGGTGCATAACCATCGGTGTGCCTGTATTTCCCAGTGCGGGGCCACCATGACATATTGCCGTCTCAACGCCGGTGCTGGAGTGGCTGACCATCCGCGAGAGTGCGAATCCGGCCTCTGGATCAGCCTCCAGCGCCGCGGCAAGCAGGGAAACGTGATCTGGCCGCAGGGAATCATCATCGTCGCAGTAGGCGATCAGGTCTCCCATGGCGAACTCAATGCCATACAGGCGTGCATGATGACCGTAATGCGGCTGCGGATCGTGTTCCGGCATCTCGGCAAACCGGATCAAATGGCAATAATCGGGGAGCAACGCCCTGATCAGCTCAGCAAGGCCTGGGTCCGGCCCGTCAGAGACGATGATGTGCTCGACCGGTATGTATTCCTGCGCCTGCACACCCGGGATGCAGCGCTCCATCAGCAGCCGGGGCCGGTGCCAGGTCGGCGTGATCACGCTCACCAGCGGGACATTCAATCCGGCCACTGTGCCTCCCAGACCTGGTGCTCCGCGCTGACGCGGCGGGTGATCACGTAGACATACCGGCGCTCCGGGGTGGTTACCCGGATGATGTCGCCGATATAAGCACCGCCGGTGTCGAGAGGCTCCACGTGACCATGTCTTCCGTCCAGCACGCACTCGAAGCTAACCTGTGGATGGTGGTCACCGGCGTGCAGCATCGCGAGCAGCTGCCCGCTGCACCACACCACCGGGTCGGCGGCCTTGACCCTCAGTGATCCGTCAATCTGCATCCAGCAATGGAACATTCCCGGGGAGTTGAGCAGCGCCTGCCTACTATCAAACGCTTCGTCGAGGAAGAACCCCCGGTAACGGCCTGCCAGTGACATGCTCACCCCGCCGGAACCACTGTCATGATCGTGTGCCCTATCTTGATCTTGTCTCCCCGGTCAAGGCGGAATGGCCCGTAAATTTTCACCCCGTTGAGCCAGGTCCCATTGGTCGATCCCAGATCTGAGATAAGCCAGCCGTCACCATCCGGCCAGAATGCGACGTGCTGAGGCGTTACGTAGTCATCCAGGATGACCAGCTCACAATCCCTGCGCCCTGCTGTGAACCTGCTGGTGAATACATGAGGCTCAAATTGATCCGAAACATGCACGATAAGCGGGAAAATGTTCATCCGGGCCACCGGTCCGGGATGTTCAGCGCGGCATTGAATTCGCGCAGCTCCTGCACAGTGAACTGACGGCCGCCGAGTTTGCTGATGTCAGCGGCCAGCCCGGCCGGATCGGCGCAATAGCGATGATAGGCGTCTAGATCGGATGGAATCAGCGCGGTGGAAATGGCGTAGCTCTCATCGGCTGGGGCCTTGCCCGCGCTGTAATGCATGTGCTCGAGGATGACGTCGTCGAGATAGCTGATCCCGCACGCATGCCCCCAGGCCATCCAGATTACGTCAACGTACATATGACGCACGCCTGGCGGACCGAAATAACCGAGCTTATCGATAACCTCACTGCGGGTGAAAACGTGGCAGCACAGTGATCCTGGGGCCCGCGGGTACAGGTCGTTCCCGAAAGCAAATGGATGTTTCTCCAGGGCCTCCATGATCCGCACGTCCCAGCCGTCGGTGGACGGCACGTTGTCGTCACCGAAATGGCCGATGTACCGGTAATCGCCGGTACGCGGCACGGCCAGCGCGTTGATCCAGGCCACCACCTGGCGCAGCCCCGGCCGCACTTCAGTGAAACTCAGCACGCCCTTGATCCCGAACATGGCCAGGTACTCATCCAGCCAGGGATCGTCCTCATCCAGGCCCACGACCAGCGTGGTATCCCCCCGGCAGGTGGCGTCCATGGCGTCCAGCAGCCGGGCGATGTTGCGCGGGCGGCCGCGGCTGGGAACCACGATCAGGAGGTCTTTCACGGCTTCTCCGCGTGGGTCCGGCGCCCGCAGGAGCAGCGCACGATGACCCTGGTGGTCACCGGCGGCCCGGATTCGACCGTCCATCGCTCCATCAGCCAGAAGTAGTCCCGGTGGCCGCGCAGCGCGCACCAGGGCCAGCAGAGCCAGCGGCGTATCAGCCAGCTGTCAATGACCGTGCGCTCAGCAGGGCCGACAGAGTTCATGACACCAGCCAGGTGTACAGGACCAGGATCACGCACCAGATGAATGCAATTGCGCAGGGAGTCCAAAGGAGGTGGTCCAGGACCCTCAGCACCCCCCTCATGACTGGAACCACGCCTGGCCGTGCGCGCCCTGGTAGGCGCCCACTGCTGAGTTGATCAGGCTGGCTGCCAGCCCAATCGAGCACAGCGCGATGCCCGCCGCGGTGCCCCGGCGCGGGCCGCCGTGTTCCCGGATGCCGATATAGAGCCCCGGGACCACGGCGAGGTACCCGAGAACCGGGATGATCCACAGCAGCATGCCGGCCAGCCCCAGCCACAGCGACCGGCTGACCCGTCCAGGGGTAGTGCCCATGGCAGCTGGCTGCGCGAGGACTCCCGGATCCGCAGCCCGCACCGCGGCCGGCCCCCGGGTGTGGTTGGTGATCAGCGCGGCACCGATCGCGCTGGCGCAGCCGATCAGGGCCACGATGATGCTCACTGCCTGCGGGTTCACGGCTGTCTCCCGGAAAGCTGCGGAGGCCGGGGAAATGCCATCCCGCCAAGGTCACGTCCGTACCTGAAGCCCTCCAGGAACATCTCCGCCTCACGCCAGTCCAGAGAGGGGCCACCAGGCCACAAGATGATTCCCGGCAGCGGAGGCGGGTGGCTGCCACCAGTTCCCGCCTGCTGCGGCACCACGATTTCCGGCCAGCCTGCGTCCGCCGCCACGGCCATCACATACTGCCATTCCGGCAGTGCGCGGATCTCGGCCTCTGTCCATGTCCGCTGGTAGTAGTTCTTCCACGGGATCCTCATGGCTGGACCGCCGTCAGCCACGGATAGGAGGGCAGCTCCGGGATATCCGCTTCTGGCATCCGCACTCGCGGCGTCTTGAAGGTGTCGCCGCGGGAGTCCTGGTAGTAGTACATCGGCTCTTCTATCCAGGCTTCCGTTTTCACCAGCCCGCTGGCCCGGACCTGGTCAGCCCAGCGGCGCTCCGCCTCATACCCGCCTTCCCAGTGGCCAGCCAGGGCGATCTCACGCCGGACCGGGTTGAACTGCACGATGTCACGCTGCAGCATGTCCGGGGTGTCGTGCCAGCCGCCGTGGCGCAGCGAATGCTCCACCGGAATCTGCGGCACGCCGTCCAGTGTCCACCGGACCGGGAAGCCCACGTAGTCCGGCCGGCCGGCCAGCGCCTTCATGACGGATGACACGAAATCCGGCGCCGGGAGATCATCGTCGTCGAACCACGAGACGTAGTCCGCGGCAGAGGCGTCGAGCAGCGCCTGGCACTTGGCGCCGTAACTAGCCTCCAGGTTGTCCCGGTAGATGAGCACGCCAGCGCCGGGCTGCATCTGGGTGCCAAGCTCCGCGAGCAGCGCGCACAGGCTGGCGTGCCGGTGCGGAATCGAGCAAACCAGGATGTCGTAAGAGGGGGCCGTGGTCATAGCAGTGGCACGTCCAGCCTGCGGGTGTCCGTTTCGTACGCCGCGCCTGAGCGCGGGCCGCTGGTGAAAACCAGGACGGTGGTGTCCTCCAGCGCCTTCCAGGCGTGCGGGATGCCTGCGGGCTCCTCGATCAGCTCACCGGGCACGCACCAGCGCGATGACGCCACCCCGTCCCGCTCGGTGACGGCGAGCAGGAGGCCGGACACTATGTAGGTCCGCTGGATGGTCAGCTCGTGAACATGGTTTCCCCGGATGCTGTCCTTCCTGGTGAAGATCTCGGTCACGGCATCGACCGGGCCAATCAGATCCTGGATGACGCCACGCTCATCCTCAAACCGGTCAGGCATCAGCGGTCTCCAGCGTGTAGTTCTCCCGGAACCACCCTGCATCAGCCACCAGCGGCTTGCCACCGCGGACAGGGTGCACGCGGACGGTCAGCCCCTGGCCCGGCCAGTCCCACACCCGGCGCATTTCGACGACCTCTCTGCCTGGCGGATTTCTCTTCCAGCGAGATCCCGGGGCCAGGTCTTCAGTCATCTGCGATCCCCGGCTCCGGGAGTGGCATCCGCCAGCACCCCCGCATCCATGGCCTGCTGCCCGGTCCAGGGCAGCATCAGGCCGTCGCCAGGGGTCCTGGGCACGATGTGGATGTGCAGGTGGAACACCGACTGCGTAGCCTCAGCGCCCACTGAGGTCATGATGTTGCAGGGGGCCAGGTTCTTCCTCTTCGCTGCCAGCACCGCCTCCAGCATGGTGCGGGCGGTCACATTGACGTCTGCCAGTGCGTCCGGCACATGCCTGAGCGACACAACCAGCAAGTGGCCGGGGACTACCGGGTGAAGGGGCTCGAAGCTGGCCGCGTAATATCCCATCTCGCATTTCCCCGAAGCGATGATCTGGCAGAACACGCAGTCCCGGTCAGTCATCTACGATCCTTGGTTCGGGCAATGGGATGATGAAGCGCCCATGATACCCCATGAGACGCAGTTTTGGGATGATGATGTCCGCGATGTGCCAGGACAGCAGCAGAGCGTATGGTGGCTGATCGGCGATCAGCTTGTCCTCAGGCACGATGGGGATCGAGGTCCCCGGCATCGTCTTGCCTATCTTCTCGCTGCCCGCCACCTCGCACACGCAGCTGATGAGCGGCGCGATGTGCGCGTAATGGATCAGCGGGGTGGCCCGGGTCGTGGCGCCGATGCCGTATATCCCATGACCGCTCGCGGCCAGCGCGCTGAGCGTCCTGCGGAGGTCCCGTGCTGCTGACTGCGCCCGTGAGCTGAGATCTCCCCGCCGCTTCCTGGCCAGGGCCCGGAACGACCCGCCGTGGGCGGGGATGCGGTGCACGCTGGCCAGCTCCATCCCGTGCATGGCCAGCAGGTGCCCGAGTGACGCAGGGCTGTAGTAGCGCAGGTGCTCGTGGTAGACCGTGTCGATCTGCAGGCCGGCAGTGATGGATTCGAGGGAATGGTTCTCGGTGACGAACACGCCGCGGTCAGCCAGCAGGTCCGCCACGCCGTCCATGAAGTTGTGCGGGTCCGGGACGTGCGCCATGACGTTGCACGCGGCGATAATCCGGGCCGGCCCGCGGTCGGCCAGGATCGTCTGTGCCAGGGCGGCGGTGAAGAATGCCTGGGTAGCCAGCAGGCCCTTCTCCTGGCACTTGCGCACCTGGCCGGTGGGCTCGACCGCCAGCCGCACCACATCCGGCCGGAATGCCCCAAGCAGCGTCCCGTCATTGGCGCCGATGTCTACCACCAGATCACCCGGGGACATGTAGCCGCTCAGGGAATCCGCCAGTGCGCTGAAGTGCTCCCGCAGTGCCGGGGAATTGCCCGTGACATACGGATGGCCGGGTGGGAAAAGCTCCTGCTGGGGGACGATGTACGACAGCTGGACGAGGCTGCAGTTCCCGCACTGCAGCAGGGCCAGCGGATACCGGCGGTCACTGACATAGCGCTCGGCCAGCGGCTGGCTGCCCATGTCCAGGAGCGGGGTGAGCTTGCCAAATCCGCACACCCCGCAGCAGGTGACCTCGCCAGATCTCACCCGCTCAGCCGTTTGCCTTGTACCACTCCACAGTGCCGCGCAGGCCGTCCTGGAATGCCACCCGCGGATGATAGCCCAGCGCTTCCATCTTCGCGGTGTCTGGCAGCCGCCGTGGCGGTGACCCTGTTGGCAGTGTCCCGGGCACGAGCTTGATGTCCCGGCTGTAGCAGTGCGCGACGGCGTGGGCCACCTGGGAAATGGTGCGCTCGTCCATTGTGCCGATGTGATAAATGCCAGCAGATTGTGGTGCTTTCTCCAGCAGCAGCATGAACTGGTCTGTGCAGTCGTCAATGTGGCAGAACGACCGGGTCTCCTGCCCGGACCCCTGGACCGGAAATGGGATGATCCCATCCGGCTGCTCAGCGTCCAGGCGGTTCATCCGCAATGAGAATTCAGGGATGACGTGCTCACGGCCCATATCAGCGCCGTAAATGTTGTGTGGCCGGGCGATGATCAGCCGATCCAGCACGCCATTGCGCTGCCAGGCGAGGGCCATCAGCTCGGAGATAATCTTCCCGCCGCCGTAGCTGTACCGGGGGTTGAGCACGTCCGGTACTGACAACGGCACGGCCTCTGAAGTAGGAACTTCCGCAGCAACCTGGTACGCCTCAGAAGAAGACACGAGCAGCAGTTCCCCGCACCCGGTCTTCTCACATGCGGTAAGCACATTGATGATACCGCGGACAGCGACGTCGAGCACATCACGAGGATTGGCGTAAAAAGTTTGCGTCCCCTGCAGATATGCGCCATGCCACACCAGATCGCAGCCCTGCATGGCTTTGACAACAGTGTCCAGGTCCCGGATATCACCGCCCAGGACTTCGCAGTTCAGCCCAGCCAGGCGCTGTGATTTGCCCCGGGAGAAATCGTCCAGAACCCGGACTTCGTGCCCGTCATCCAGCAGGCGCCGGACTAGCGCACTGCCAAGAAAACCCGCACCACCGGTTACCAGGCAACGCACTAGCCCCGCTCCTCACCTGCCGACACCCAGCCAACCCATGCCTTGCCGGGCCCCGCCGAACCATGTCTAACCTGCCCGGCCTGGCCCCGCCAGGGCCAGCCAGGGCCAGCCAGGGCCAGCCTTATCGCGTCTAGCCTGCCTCGTCGCACCCTGCCGCGCCACGCCCAGCCCAGCCGCACCATGTCCATCCTGCACGGCTCATCATACGGCAAGAGACAAGCAGGTTCCTCACCGGCTACTTGGCGAGGTCACCGTAGTTGTGTGCCAGATTCGCATTCCCGGAATGAGCCAGTTCTTTTCCTGGCGGGTAGTGCCTGGCCAGGTCCTGGCCGCCCTTGGCAGGCTCCTGGCCATTGGCATAGACCTTGGCGATGTCACTCATGTTAGGCCTGCTTCCACTTGCCGCCGTCTGATGTGCCGTCGGATGCCCAGCCGCCGGTGACCCGGCCGGTGGCGGGGTCGGCTGCCCCGCCTTCCTGCACCTTCACCCACTGGCCGCCCCGGCCGCCGCCACCGGCTGAGTCGTAGATGGTGGTGGCGTCCGACTGGGCGTCCCCGGTGCCCGGGGCGGTCGCGTCGTAGGGCTGGAACGGCTGGGCGGGCGGGGACGTGACGGGAGATGGTACCTGCGGCATGGGCTGCCTCCTGGTCTATTTCTGCCGCACCACTTCAGGCACGGTAACCGGGCCCCACCTCGCCGGGGATGGCGTGTAGGACGTACGTGGCTGCGGCTTGCCGTCCGTGCCCGGCGGTGTCTCCGGGCCGATCTCCAGCTCAGGATCGCCCTGCTTGGACCGGTCGGGCACAGGATCCACCGGCGCCGATCCCGGGGCGGTCATGGCCAGCCGTGAGCTCGACTGCATGTTCCCGCCCGCCTGGCTCGTGACGGCGAGTGAGTCCTTAGCCAGGGCTGAGAGATCCTGCACAGCGCGCTCCTCACACCATCGTCACGGAGATGAACGCCACCTTTGAGATCCCGGTCCCCGCGGCTGTCCGGCCGTAGAGCACCGCGTCGTCGGTGTCCCTGGGGGGCGCCGGGACGATGGGAGTCTCCTTCACCACCGTGCCCTGGATCGTCTCCGAGGCGCCGGCCTCGACCGGGAATCCCGCGGAAGAACCTTCCGTGGCAACATCGGGTCCCCCGAGGTAAACGGTGGACCCCCCAAGGTTCTTCACCCTGACCCCGGTGGAGGGCACGGAGCAGACCGGCGTCACGTCCTCGCCGACGTCGGCGGTGCCCGCGGTGAAGCCCATCACACGTCTCTTACTTGCCGTTCATCCGGCCGCCGCGCATGACATGGCCGCCAGCCGGCTGATAGCGAGTGCCGCCGGCCTGCGGCTCATTGCCGGAAATGGCAGGCAGCTGCGGGCCGCCAGTGGCGTATCCCTGGTCGTTGGCCTGGGTGGAGTCATGCGGCCCGGAAAGGTCGTCGCTCATCGACTCGCTCTGGTACGTGCCCGACAGATACGATCCGGGCGCCGTGACGGAGATGGGGGTACCGCCGGTGGATTCCCCGGGTGCGGCTGGCGGCTGGGTGGCCGTCCCAGGGGCACCTGTGTCTGCGGTGTCCGCGGGCCCGAGCCCGGAGATGCCCTCGTTAAGCTGACCCGGCTGGGTGGTCGGGTCGGTAGCGCCCGAGTAGGAAGCTCCCTGGGTGCCCGGCGCGCCGGTGCCCTCGGGCAGCGGGCCGCCAAAGATCTCGTTGCCCCAGCCGCCGGGCGGGTACTGGCCCGCCATGCTGGTCGGGTCACCGTCGTGTGCTGCCGTGCCGGAGAATGCGCGGGCCGCGCTCGCGCCGGAGACGGCCCCGCTCCCGGAATTGTCGTCTGGCTTGTGGGCGGGTGCGATAGCCATCATGAGGTCCTTTCCTCTAACTGCAACTTCGAGCCTGCCGTACCTCGCTGCGTCTAACCTGCCTCACCACGCCCAGCCACGCCTGTCCTTGCCGGGCCTCACCGCGCCATGTCCAGCTTGCTATCTGCAGTCTAAGCCCCAGGCCTAATCAGAGCCTGCCGCCGAACTCCGCCATCAATCGTTGTTTTGTCCAGGCGCTTGCCATCGCTGGATCAATGCCCTGGCTGATGGCATAATCCGTCCACACTTGTTTCGGGTCCGAGGGCTGCGGCGGGTCGGCGGGTGCAGCCGGGGGCACATCTTCCTGTTCCCCGGGGGCGGGGTCTTCAACTACTGCGGCAGGGTCGTCAACTACGGGAGCAGGGTCTTCAGGGATCTCCTGCTCCTGCATGCGCTGGGACGGCGGGGCCTCCCGCCGTATCTCGACCGCGATCTTCGCCCGGACCAGGTCGGCGCCCTCCCAGTCCGGGACCTCGAAGTCGGTCCAGGCCGGTGGCCACGGACGGCCATCGTGCCGGCCGCCTGACACGTGGTCGACCATCTGAATGATCATGCGTGGCTCCTTTGCAGGTTCCCGGGCACTGAAGAATGCGGCGAGCACCAGATGCACTGCATGCCCCGGCCATTGCTGTCGGTGATGACGAGGTTTCCTGACGTGGCGCGGTGCCCGCAAGGCAGCCGCCTGGACAGGAGCCCGGCGTCACGGCATGCGGTGCACGCGATCCGCCCGCCCGCCAGCGGGATGCGCTCACGCCCGGCGCCGACCGCCCGCCCGCACACCCCGCAATGCGGGACGGCCGGGCGGGCGCCCGCGAGCCTGCGCCTGTTGCTCATGTCATGCCGCCGGTTTCCTGGAGACCCGCCCGCAGGCCTCCCCACGCGGAGCCTGCGGGCGGGTTGCTTTCGCGGTGCCGCTCGATGTACTCCG
>Ga0137391_10001264_pt1 | contig 18330 bp, 19 predicted proteins | sample 15con2h24BmetaG_FD_101399 | JGI IMG/M metagenome (GOLD analysis project Ga0137391, IMG submission 101399) | Vadose zone soil microbial communities from Angelo Coast Range Reserve, California, USA - 15con2h2.4B metaG | ecosystem: Environmental > Terrestrial > Soil > Vadose zone > Saprolite...
GATTTGCCGATTCCGGCAGACCCGAGCAGGGTGAAGAGGTGGGCCTGCCGATCTTCGACAACGCGGCTGAAGGTGTTAACCATAAATTGCAGCTCGCGGTCGCGCCCGATCAGCGGTGCGTGCAAACCGGGAACGCCACGAAACTGACGAGGGACGGCCGTCGTGGTCCGAATGGCGCGGAACGCCCGCAGCGGCGTCGTTTTCCCCTTTGCGGAGACCGGTGCGCGGCGCTCGTATTCCACCGCGGAACGGGTTAGCTGCTCGGTCAAGGGTCCGGCGATCACCTCGCCCGCGTCCGCGTTCTGCTGCAGACGCGCGGCAATGTTGACCGCATCGCCGACGATGAACTGGCCGTCATCACCCGATTGGACGACGGCCTCGCCGCTGTTGATCCCAACGCGGACGGCCAGCTGGGTGTCGAGCTCGCGGTTCAGCGCGGCCATCGCCTCCTGCATGGCCAGTCCACAGCGGACGGCTCGCTCAGCGTCGTCGTCGTGAATCCGTGGCACGCCGAACACGACCATGACCGCGTCACCGATGAACTTTTCGACCGTGCCGCCGTGCGTTTCGGCGACCTCTTTCATGCGTTCGTAATACCGCGTCATCTGCTGTCGCAGGACTTCCGGATCGGTTTGGGAGCCGAGCTCCGTGGAACCGACTACATCGGCGAAGAGCACGGTAAGCAAGCGGCGCTCCTCCCGCATGCTCGAATTCTGCCTGAATTTCCGTCGATCCGCAGTGCCCGGTAAAGTGGGACCGATGGCCAGCGATGAGCTCGTAGTGAATCGGGTTCACTCCTCCAGCACCTCGACCCCTGGGCGCGCTCTCAACAAGGTGCGGACTCACCAGCTCGTGATCGACGAGCCGACGCATCTTGGCGGGCCCGGTGAGCAAATCACGCCTGCCGAGGCGTTCCTGGCGGGCGTCTCCGCCTGCGGTGTGCTGCTAGTGCAGGGTCGTGCCCGGGACTCCGGTGTCCGCCTCGAGCAGGTCGAGGTCAACATCGAAGCGGTTCGGGATCGCAGGGACACGTCTGTCTTTCAGCGGATCGACATGCTCTTCCGGCTGGCCGGTCCTAGCGAGACCGAGGCGAACGATCTCGTGGAGCACTACAAGAACCATTGACCTCTCTATAAAGCGGTCGCGGTCGCGACCACGGTCCGGGTGAAGATCGAAGTAGCTCCCTAACGTTCGGCCCCACATGGCTGAGCTCGGCCAGCTGCATTCGATGATGGTCGCATCGAAGGGTTACGGCGGGACTGGGCTTGGAATACTCATGAGCCGCCGACGGGAAAAGCGGCCGTTGCCGGGACGCCCGCAGCCGGCTGCCCGGGCAGGACGAGTTGTCTATCAGTCGTCATCGCCGCGGTTTGACGCGGGACGTCTGGTCACGGCAGCACGCGAGACCTTCCGGTTCAAGCTTCCCCTTTTGAATTCGGTCGGCCCGTGGTTCGTCGAGCGGGTGCGTCGTCTGGGCGGTGCCCGCCAACGACCCGCGTTCCGGGTGCTCGCGGTCGCCGTCTGGGCGATCACCACGGTCAGGCTCATCAGCGTCCACTCGGGCGGCCAACTTCATGTCAGCTTCGCCTCGGCGTGGGCCATCCCGGCGGCCGGCTTCGTCCTCGGCGTCATATGTTGGGGGCTGCCATGGTTGCGAGTTTCGACGGATCACTTGTTGACCGCCATCGTTGTTGGGATCGCGTTGCCGCTTCTTTATTTGAGCTTTGCCGGCAACCTGCAGGGCGGCGATCTGCTGCCCGTCTACATCGTGGCCGCCGTTTTCACCGCGGCCCTTTTGCCGCTCCGGATCGCCATGGCGGTCGCCGTACTTGGCGCCGTCGCCGCCTCCGTGCCGCTCCTTTTGGGTTGGTCAGCTCTCTACGACCGCTCGCTGCTTGTCCTTGTGTCCGTGGTCGGCCTGCTGACCTACACGCAGGCGCGCATGCTGGGCAACATCAGCCGCAAGCAACATGAGGCTGAGGGCCGAAGCCGGCAAATCGAGGAGAGTTTCATGGCGACTCTGGCCGCGCTCGCGGCATCGGGTTTTGGCAAGGACCGGCCCATGGAAGCCCATTCCCGGGGCACCGCCTCGCTGGTCGTGGCGGTCGCTCACCAGCTCGGCCTCAACGGCGAGCCCTTGCGGCAACTCGAGCTCGCCGCGCTTTTGCACGACGTCGGCAAAGCCGGCCTTCCCAGCGAGTTGTTGAACAAGCCTGGACCACTGACCAGTGAGGAACTCGCCAGGGTCCATGAACACCCCGTGGTCGCCGAGCGCATCCTGTCCAGAGTGCCCGCCTTACAGCCAATCTCTCCCATCATCAGGGCGCAATACGAACGATGGAACGGCAGCGGCTACCCGGACGGGCTGGCCGGCGAGAAGATTCCTCTGGGTGGGCGGATCATCCATGCCTGTGCCGCCTTCCATGCCATGGCCTCGAACCGGCCGTACCGCCCCGCAATTCGGCTCGACCAGGTCATCAACGAGCTGCGCCGGCAGTCCGGCTCGCAGTTCGACCCGCAGGTCGTCGAAGCGTTGATCGCCGTGGTCGAGCAAGGCGAGGTGGATCTTGCCAACATCCGGCTCGAGGTAGAGGCCCCTCCGCCGACGCCGTCGCGCCAATGGCAGAAGCAGCTCGAGACCATCGACCAGGTTGGCGTGCGCCTGGGCCGGGAGAGCAGTGTCCAGCAGATTTGCCGGATCACCGCCGAGGTCGCCGCAAGCCTGCTGCCCCATGATCAGGCGCGCGTTTATCTGGTAGCCGACGACAAGCGGCGCCTGGTACCGAGTTACGTTAGTCCCCCTGATCGGCAGGAGTCGTCGCGCGCCGCGCTCGAACATCGGATCCTCTTGGCCGGAGAAGGGATCGCCGGGCAGGTGTTCCAGAACCTGCACGGCATTCTGCTGGGCGATGCCGATCCAGGGTTGGCCGGCTTCGAAGCGCCGGCGATGAGCGTATCGGCGGTGGCCGTGCCGGTCATGCTGCACGACGACATCGTCGGTGTGATCGAGGTCGTCAAGCTCGGCCCGAACCAGTACTCACGAAGCCATCTTCGCGTGCTCAAAATTCTGGCGAATCAGATGGCCCTGTCGGTGGCCAACGCCCGGTTGATCGACCGAATGGTCGCCTGACGCGAAATAGGGTTTAACCAGCCTCGACTTCGAGGTATAGGTGGTTCATGGCTCCCCGTCGATCTCTCGAAAAACTCTCCCGGCGGGCCGGCGTCGAACTCGGGCTCAAGGGGGCTCGCCAGGTCGCCGGCAAAAGCGCCCACACTCGGCGGCCGTATCCGCCTGGGCAGCAGGGCCGCGCCGGGCAAACGGGTCGCCGCCGCAAGCGCGATTCGGAGTACCTGACCCAACTCAGGGAAAAGCAAAAGATCCAGTGGTTCTATGGCGTGGCGGCCGGTCAGTTGCAGCGCTATTTCGATGCCAGCCGCCGCCGCCCGGAGGCGACCGGCGAGGAGCTACTGCGTCTGCTCGAGGAGCGCCTGGACAACGTCGTCTACCGTCTGGGCTTTAGCGGCACGCGGGCGCAGGCTCGTCAATTCGTCACGCACGGCCACGTCCAGGTCAACGGCCGGCGCACCGACCGACCCTCCTACGAGGTCCGGCCGGGTGACACGATCTCGATCAAGCCGGGCAGCTCCGTCGAGCCGTTAGTGCGCGACGCAATCAGCCTCGGTTTCCGGGTCCCGGATTGGCTGGTGTCGGATCAGCAGGCGCTCACCGGCAAGGTGTCGCACCGGCCACAGCGGGCAGAAATCGATGTCCCGGCCGACGAGAATCGCGCGGTCGAGTACTTCGCGAAGTTCTAGTTAACCCGGGCGTTCGACCGGCCTCGCATAACCGACGCGGACCAACAGGGTCGACGCCGCGATGGTCAGGACGACGGCGGCCAGCATCGCGGCGTACAGGTTGCTCGGAATGACGTTACGCGTCACGCCGATCGTGGCTAGCACGAAGCTGAACTCGCCGATCTGACCGAGGCCGATGGCTAGCTGTCGCGGCCGTCCGGGGAGGTGTCCGAAGCGAGCCAGCAGCCAGACGGGAACGACCTTGGCCACGACTAGAAGGCTCAGCAGAACCAGCAGCCACCCAAGCCCGCTTCGCAGTTCCCCCGGATCGATCAGGGCTCCGATCGCGACAAAGAACAGCACCGCGAAAACGTCGCGAAAAGGCAGCAGCCGTTGTCGCGCCTCGCTGGCTTCCCGGCTTTCACCGATGGCGAGGCCCGACACGAAGGCGGCCAGTGCGAGGGGAATGCCGAAGAAGCGGGCGCCAAGTCCAGCCAGGGCCAGGGCGCTCGCCACGGAAACAATAAGAAAGAGGTCGTGTTCCTGCTGGAGCTGCCGGAGGAGCCGCGGCAGCAGCCCGGTCGCAACCACCACCAGGATCACGTAGACCAACGCCAGCTCGACCGCGGTGAACCCCGAGCTCGCCTGGAGACCGAGCCCGATCAAGGCAACGATCGCGAGCGTGACGCCCGTGACATCCTGCAGCACACTCCAGCCGAGTAGCACGTGGTCCGTCGCCACATCGGTTGTCCGGCGACGGCTGCGGGTGATGTTGACCACGACCACGCTCGACGACAGCGCGAGGCACAGGCCAAGGAGGACGGCCCCCGCCAACGGGAGTTTGAGAAAAAGGCCGGCGGCCGTCGAGAGGAGGGCCGTGAGGACGGTCTGCAGCGGCGCCGCCCAGAACAACCGGCCGCGCTCGCGCTGCAGCTCGGCGAGATCCAGCTCGATGCCAACTTCGAAGAGGAGCAATACCACCCCGACATCGGCGAAGATCTGGAGTTGATGGCGGTCGGCGACATAGCCGGGAGTAAACGGTGAGACGACGAGCCCGACCGCGAGATAGCCAAGGACCGCCGGCAATCCGGCGCGCCGAGCCAGCCAGCCGGCGATGGCGGCGACCAGCAGGACGAAACCAATTTCGAAAATCGCGGGCGCGGTCGACTCCACTCAACGCCTCGCGGCGCCGCGTTGAATCAGGCGCGCGGTGATTAGCGGCCTGGCCTCGCGGGCAGCCGGCTCGGCCCGACTTGGGCGTCGAGCCAACTGGCGAGGGGCTTGCTCGCCTTGATCGCGTCCCGGACGCGTTGTTTCGCTTCGACGGTTTGCAACCAGGGACCGGGCTTCCATTGCCGGCTTGCCATCAGTCCCTTTGACCGTAGTAGCTCGCTGCGAGGGTGATCGGCGGGGTATCCAGCGGGCACGCGCTTGAAGCTCGGTTCGGTGACCCGGTAACCATCCTTTTGAAGGACGGCGACGATCCGAGCCAGCTTTTCGCCCTCCTTGCCTGCGACCGCGTCGCGAAAGCGGGTCAGTTGATCGGCGGCCAACTCATGGGCGCCGATGGCCATGTACAGGCCGTCGCCAGAAACCTGTAGATAGAGGCCGCCGGCCCGGATGCTGGACAGATAGGCGCCAAGGTGCTCCTTATACGGGCGCTTATCGGGCGAGAAGCGGAGGTCGCGGTTGAGGCGAAAGATCTTGACCTCGACGTCCGACCCCAGGTCCCGCTCGAGTTCGGATAAGAGCGCTTCCATCGGCTGCCGGACCTGCTCTTCGTAGACCGATCGGTGGGCCTCGAAGTAGGCCTTGCTGTTGTCACGCTTGAGGCCGTGAAAGAACTGTAACGCCGGCTTGGGCCAGCCCTCGAAACGAACTCGAACCGGCGAGCTCGCGGGACCCTTCATCGCTTCCCTCCTCCAGTTATATTCACGCCGCCTTTTCCACGCCGGAGGCGGCTATTTCACGCCGCAGGGTTTAGCTGGATCGTAACGTTTCACTGCCATGACCTTTCTTCGTATTGCCCTGAGCGTCTTCGCGATCCTCAACGTCGTCTTTTGGGCGCTGCTCGCGTGGACCTGGGCTGTCAAGCCCGCGTGGGCTGCGCGCCTACCGCTCGGACTTGGCGACAAGCACTACCAGAGCGCGGTCCCGGTGTGGGGGCGGCTTGCGGCCGCGATTGCCGGGTTCTGGGCCGTGGCGGCGGTGCTCTACCTGACGGTCTACTCGGGTGACCGGTTGGCCTTCGTCGCGCTCTTCACGATGGCCGCGATCTTCCTCATCCTTGGAATTGGCGCAGCCGCTCGCGTGTACACGGTGCTGCAAATGCCTAAGGACTCGATGATGGGGATGCCCCGGCGCCAGCAAGCGCGCTAGACCGCCGCGTCGCCAGCACCGATCCGACGAGAATCAGGCCGAAGCCGAGGATGGCTCCTACGGTCAACGGCTCGCGTAGCAACGTGACGCCCAGCAGCAGCGCGACCGCCGGATTGAAGTAAGTGATCACGGTCGCCCGCACCGGGCCGACCTCGCCGATGAGCGCGAAAAAGAGCAGGAAGGCGATCGCCGTGCAGACGGCCGCGAGGATCCCCACCGCCAGCAGGACGCGTCCGGACGGCGACGGCGCCGAGATCCCTGAACGACACGTTGAGCCCGACCAGGACCGCGACGCCAACGATGCCGACCACCAGTCCGGCCAGGCGTCCCGAATCCATCCGGTCATCGCCGCGCGTCAGGCGCTGCAGGACGGCGCCGATCAGGGGTACCGCGGCGATCAGGAGGCCGGTAAGCGAACTCGATAGCCGCCGCTCCGCGTCGGAGAGCAGGAACCACGGCAGCGACACCTCGACCACGGTGTAGGCGATCACCCATCGCCAGTAGGGGAGGAGCGGGGTGAGCCAGCCGCTGGCGGCGGCGATCGGCAACAACAGGACCGCGCCGCCCGCCGTTCGGAGCAGCACCAGGCTCGCCGGCGTCAGCCCGCCGACGGCGATCTTGATCAACAGGTAGGGGATGCCCCAGATCACGGCCATCGCCGCAAAGAGGGCCCAGCCGCGGCGTGTCACGCGGTCGGCGCGATATCCAGCTCGACGTCCTCGGGGAGGATGTCTTCGCCCGTGTATGCCGAGGCCTGTAGACGGAATAACCGCGCGTAGCGCCCGTTGAGCCGCATCAGTTGCTCGTGGGTTCCCTGTTCGACCAGGCGGCCGTGCTCGAGGAAGAGGATCCGATCGGCGCGCCGGACGGTCGAGAAGCGATGCGAGATGTAGACCGCGGTGCGGCCTCGTGTCAGCGAGTGGATTCGTTCGAACAGCTCGTACTCCGCCTGGGCGTCGAGTGCGGACGTCGGCTCGTCGAGCAAAAGAATCCGCGCGTCGCGCATGAAGGCGCGCGCCAGGGCAACCTTTTGCCACTCGCCGCCTGAGAGGTTGACACCGGCATCGAACCACATGCCCAGCGCGGTGTCGTAGCCCTGGGGAAGCCCGGCGATCAGCTGATCCGAGCCGGCCTGCCGGCTGGCGCTGCGAATGGCCTCGCGGTCGGCTAGGGCGCTCAAGCTTCCGAGGCCGATGTTTTCCGCGGCGGTCGCCTGGTACGTCACGTAGTCCTGGAACATCCCTCCGATTTGCGCTCGCAGCTCGGGTGGATCGTAGTCACGGATGTCGACGCCATCGATTAGGATTCGCCCCTCGCTCGGATCGTAGAGGCGGCAGATCAACTTGAACAGCGTGGTCTTGCCGGCGCCGTTGCGGCCGACGATCGCGATCGTTTCGCCGGGCGACACGGTGAAGCTCAAATCATTCAGCGCATTCTCACTGGCCCCCGGATAGGCAAAGGTCACGTGGTCGAAGGTGATCTCACCTACGACCGGGTTGGGAACCGGCACGGGGTTGGCTCGCGTCGGAAGCGCACTGGTGGTCTCCATCAGTTCGAAGAGGTTGCTGAGATACAGGTTGTGCTCGTACATGCCGGAGAAGCCGCCGAGGATGCCCTGGATCGAGTTCTGCACCGATTGGGCCGCGGTCGTGTAGAGGGTCAGGTCGCCCAGGGACAGCTTGCCGGCGATCGCCTGTAGCGCGACGTAGAGATAGGTCACGGAGGTCGCGATGGTGCTGAGGTTGCCCCAGAGAAATCCGGTCAGGTAGCGTCGCACGACCTGACGGCGCTGGCTGCCGTAATAGGCCTCGCCGATCAGGCGGTAGCGGTCGATGAAGTACTGGCCAAGCCCGAACAGCTTGACCTCCTTGGCATAGCTGTCCGTGGTCAGCAGGGTCACGAGGTAGTTCATGCGGCGAAGCAGCCGTGAGCCCCAGCGCGCGATGTTGTAGCCGCGCCACCCGTAGCGGGTGTCGGCGATGAAGGCCGGGACGGGGGAAAGGAGCGCCAGCAAGGCGAGCAGCGGGCTCACCAGCACCAGCAGCGCGATCATCGTCGCGAAGGTCAAGCCGGTCTGCACCAACCCGAAGGCCGTCGAGATCATCAGCACCGGACGGTTGATGGAGTCCGTCTGGGCCCGCCGCAAGAGGTCGTATGACGCCGGGTCTTCATAGAACGCGAGGTCGAGCGAGGCGGCCTTTTCCATCACCATCAATTGAATGCGCATGGAGACTGCGTTCTGGAGGAGCTGCTGGGTGATGTTGCGCGCCGTGCTAAGAAACGCGATCAGCGCGAAGATCAGCAGTTGCAGAATCGCAAGGAAGATGATCCCGTTGACGATGGTAAAGCCCGAGGTCTTCCATAGTCCGAAGTCGAACCGGATCACATCGGCGGTGGTCGGATGGTTGTGCACCAAGATGCCCTGCACGACGGCGTTGACGAGGAGCTTTGAGGTGTAGGCGGACAGGGCCGGGATGACGCCGGCGACCACCGTCACCGCGAAGAGGCCAATCGTGATCGCGGGGCTCGCGTCCCAGACCAGCCGAAGCACCCTCGGGAGCGCGGCCGCCGTGCCGCGGATCGACTCCTTGAGGTTTCGCCAGCGGCTGCGCAGGTCTTTTGGTCCCTGTGGCTCCTGCGGCTCCTCGATCACCGGGTTGCCGGTCAGGCCGCTGTTCGCCGGGCCCGTGTCTTTAGTCTTCGAGCGACCGCGGCCCCACATCCAACCCAACGACGGGCCGCCGTGCCCCGGCGGCATGATACCCACGGCGCTACCCTACCGCAGAAACGTCCGCGGATCGGTTTCCAAACCGAACGACTTCAGGCCTCGTCTACGACGGCGATCGCTTCGACTTCGATCAGATAGCCGGGCTCGGCCAGGGCCTGGACGCCGACCAGGGTCGATGCCGGCAAGGTCGTCGTGCCGAAAACGGCGGAGCGGGCTTCGCCCACCAAGGGTCTCAGCTCTGGCTTGTAGCCAACGATATAGATGGTGATCTTCGTGACATCCGCGGGTGTCGCGCCGGCGCCCTCGAGCGCGATGCGCAGGTTGGCGAATACTTGCTTGACCTGGCGGGCGAAATCGCCGGGGGCAACCAGCTTGCCGTCCGCATCGATCGAGACCTGGCCGGCGACGAAGACCATGCGGCGTCCCCGGGCCACGACCACCTGGGTGTAGGCCGTGGGTTTGAACAGTGCCGCTGGCGCGAGCCGCTCGAGTCCCATCCCAACAATCTTAGATCTCCCTTAGTGGTCGCTCAGAAACACCTCATCTCGACGCGGTTCAATCGGAGGACTGTCATGCCAGGGAGGGTCTCATGATCAATCGACCGCTCATCGCTCGCGAAGAAGTCGCGAGCCCCACCGAAGCCGCCCGTGAACTCGCGGCCCGCGTGCCGGCGCCGATCGAGCAGATTCTGTTCGAAGTCAAACGGCTGATCGTCGGCCAGGACCGACTCCTCGAACGCTTGCTGATCGCGCTGCTCTCCGGCGGGCACGTCCTGCTCGAAGGCGTTCCCGGCCTGGCCAAGACCGTTACCGTAAAGGCCTTCGCGCAGGTGATCGGCGGGGCCGCCGGCCGGATCCAGTTCACGCCCGACCTGGTGCCGGCCGACCTCATCGGGACCCGGATCTACAACCCCGGGCGAGGACAATTCTCCACCGAGCTCGGCCCGGTCTTTTGCAACCTGCTGCTGGCGGACGAGATCAACCGCGCACCGGCCAAGGTCCAGTCCGCGCTGCTCGAGGCGATGCAGGAGCGGCAGGTCACGATCGGCAAAGAGACCCATCACCTGCCCGACCCTTTCGTCGTACTGGCCACCGAGAACCCGATCGAAACCGACGGCACCTACCCGCTGCCGGAGGCGCAACTGGACCGGTTCATGCTGAAAGTCTTGGTCGACTACCCCACCTTCCAGGAAGAGGTGGTTGTGGTCGAACGGATCACAGGGCCCGATATCGAGCTCCGCCAGATGGTGACCCTCGATCAGCTCAAGGAGATGCAGAAGGCCGTGAGCGAGGTCTACGTCGACCCCGCCGTGCGGACTTACGCCGCCACGCTCGCCTATGCCAGCCGCCCGGGCAAGGTAAAAGGCCTCGAGGACCTCGCATCGGCGATCGCTTACGGGGCCAGCCCGCGCGCCTCCATCAACCTCGTCACCGCCGGCCGGGCGCTGGCGTTCATGCGCGGGCGCTCCTACGTCCTGCCACACGACCTCAGCGAAGTGGCGCCCGAAGTCATCCGTCACCGGCTCGTCCTCACTTACGAGGGGATTGCTGCGGGCGTCACGGCGGAAACCGTGGTTCGCCGCGTGCTCGAGCGGTTCCCGCCGCCTCGCATCGATCTCGGAGATCGGGTTGCCTCCTAGCATCGCGAGCGGTATCGCCATCGATGACCTGTTGCGCCGCGCCCGCTGGCCGGTCTTGCGCCGCCTCGGGTTTCACCCCGGCGGTGACGAACGCTCGTCGTTTCGGGGCACGGGCCTGGAATACAGCGACGTCCGCGAGTACCAGGCCGGCGACGACCCGCGCACCATCGAATGGAACATCACGGCGCGCTCGGACCGCCCGTATGTCCGTGAATCCCTGCCCGATCGAGGCCTCGGCGCCTGGCTGCTGATCGATGTCTCGCGGTCGTTGGACTGGGGAACGGCGCGCTGCCTCAAGCGCCAGCTGGCGATCGAGTTCTCGGCTGTGGTCGGGCAAATCCTGATCGGTCGCGGCAACCGGGTGGGGGCGCTGCTCTTCGACGAACGCGTCCGATCCATCATCCCGCCATCGGCGGGTCGCACCGCCCTGTTGCAATTGATCGCCCGGATTGAACGAGCGACGGACGGATCACAATTTCCCTCCCCCTCTGGGGGAGGGCAGGGTGGGGGCACCGACCTCGGCCGGGCGCTGACGGAGGCGGGCCGGCTGATCCGCCGTCCCTCGCTGATGGTAGTCCTCACCGACTTCATGACGCCCGGCGGATGGCAGCAACCGCTCGGCGCCTTGGCACTCCGCCACGAAGTCGTCGCGGCCTGGGTGACCGATCCGCGAGAGCATGAGATTCCGGACGTGGGCGTCGTCACCTTTGAGGACCCGGAGTCCGGGCGGCAGATCCAGGTCGACACCGGGAGCGCGCCGCTACGGGCCCGTTTTCAGGATGCGGCGAATGCCCAGCGGGCAACCATCCGGGCCGATCTCTTAGCGGCACGGACCGCCGTCGCCGAGCTGAGCACCACCGCCGAAGCCGTGCCGCAGCTGGTGGCGTTCATCAAACAGCGGGAGGCACAGCGCGGCCGGCGGCTGGCGCCGGTGACCGCATGAGTTTCCAGGCCCCCTGGCTGCTGGTCGGCCTGCTCGCGATTCCGCTGCTGGTCGGCTTTTACCTCTCGAGCCAGAAGCGCCGCCGCGCCTACACGGTGCGCTTCACGAATCTTGCCTTGCTCAACCAGGTCATGGGCAAGGGACCAGGATTCCGGCGCCATCTTCCCGCGATCCTCTTTATTGCCGGTGTCGCGGGGCTGCTCCTGTCGATCGCCCGGCCGCAGGCCACCATCCGGATCCCGAAAGGTCAGACCAGCGTCATGCTGGCCGTCGACGTCTCCGGATCGATGGCGGCGACCGACGTTCAGCCGACCCGGATCGAGGCGGCGATCGCCGCCGGCCGTACCCTGATCGACAAGCTACCGAGCAACGCGCAGGTCGGGCTCGTCATCTTCAACTCGCAAGCCGAGGTGATTGCGCCGCTCACCAGCGACAAGGGCTCGGTGAAAGATGCGCTGGGCACCCTCGCCCCCGGCGGGGGCACGGCGATCGGTGACGCCATCCAGGTCGTCGTCGCGCAGCTCGCCAACGTCGCGGACCCCAATGGCCCGAAGTCCCAGAACTACGCCAGGGTCGTCTTGCTGACGGATGGCTCGTCCAATACCGGCGTCGTTACGGCGACCGCCGCCGCTAACGCGGCGCAGGCCAAGATCCCGGTCGACACCATCGGCATTGGGGCGCGCAACCAGACGACGATGGTGCAAGGCAGGGTCGTCGATGGCGTTGACGAGCAGGCACTGCAGCAGATCAGCAGCGCCACCGGCGGCCACTACTATTACGCCGCCGACGAGGGCCAGCTGAGCAAGATCTACAGCGATCTTGGGCAACGCATCGGGTGGGTTACGACCAAGCTCGACCTGACGGTGCCCCTGGAGGCGCTGGGCGCCATCATCCTGGTCGCCGGCGGCCTATTCAGCCTCCGCTGGTTCCGGCTACTTCCCTAGCGCGAAACCGCCGCCGCGCGAACCGCGGGCAGATGTCGCTCGGTGGGTCCGGTGTACACCTGGCGCGGCCGGGCGATCTTCTGCTCCGGATCGAGCAGGCCTTCCTGCCACTGGGCCAGCCACCCCGGGGTGCGGCCGATGGCAAAGAGCACCGGAAACATCTCGACCGGGAAGCCGATCGCTGAATAGATGATGCCGGAGTAGAAGTCGACGTTGGGGTAAAGGCGGTGCTTGATGAAATAGTCATCCGCCAGGGCGACGCGTTCCAACTCGAGCGCGATGTCGAGCAGCGTACTGCGACCGGTGACCTTGAGGACATCGTCGGCCACCTTCTTGATGATCTGCGCTCTGGGGTCGAAATTCTTGTAGATCCGGTGGCCGAAGCCCATCAGTCGCATCTCGCCGGCGCGGACCCGTTTGACGTATTCGGGAACGCGGCTGACCGACCCGATCTCCTTGAGCATCCGAAGCACTTGCTCGTTGGCGCCACCGTGCAGGGGGCCGTACAGTGCCGCCGCGGCCGCCGCCGTGGCGCTGAACGGATCGGCATGCGAGCTGCCGACCTCCCGCATCACGTTGGTGGAGCAATTCTGCTCGTGGTCGGCATGCAGGATGAGCAGTACGTCGAGGGCGCGCTCCAGCACCGGATTGGGTTCGTATTTCAGTTCGGTGGCCTTCCACATCATGTTGAGGAAGTTGCCCGCATAGGAGAGGTCGTTGTCCGGATAGGCGTAGGGCATCCCGATAGCGTGGCGCGCTGCGAATGCCGCCAGGGTAGGCATCTTGGCGATCAAGCGAAGGATCTGCAGCTGGCGGCTGTCCGCATTGAAGATGTCCTTCGCATCGGGGTAGAAGGTGGAGAGCGCGCCCACGGTGCCGACCAGGATGCCCATCGGGTGCGCGTCGTGGTGGAAGCCGTCGATCAGCTTCTTGATGTTTTCGTGGAGGAGGGTGTGGTGAGTGATCGCATCGACCCACGCGCGATGCTGGGTGGGATCGGGGAGCTCGCCGTGGATCAGGAGATACGCAACCTCGAGGAACGTGCTCCGTTCGGCCAGCTCCTCGACGGGATAGCCGCGGTAACGCAGGATGCTCCGCTCGCCGTCGATGAAGGTGATCGCGCTGCGACAGCTCGCGGTGTTCAGGAAGGCCGGGTCATAGCTCAGTAGACCGGAACCCGGTCCGTCGCTCACAATCTTCTGGAGGTCGGTGGCGGCGACCGCGCCGTCCCGGATGGGGACCTCGTAGCGGCGACCGGTTCGGTTATCGGTGATGGTCAGCGTCTCGTCTGCCATGGCTCAGGGACATTATCGGCGTCTCGTCCTCGGCGTCAGGAGCCGGCGATCGCTTCATTCCATTCCCGGATGGACCCGCGGCGCACCACGCCGTTCAGGACGAAGGGGTCGCTCCTGGCGAAGGCCTCCGCGGCCTCGCGCGTGGTGAAGATCGCCATCGAGCCCTCGTCCTGGGGATTGGCAAAGGTGCCGATCATGAGCAGGGTGCCCTGATCCTGGAACTCTTTCCAGCAAGCCACGTGGGCGCGGAAGTACATGGGCGCCTTCGAGCGGACGTCGCCCGCCGACTCGTAGAGAAGGACATACTTCGGCATCCTTCAATTGTGTCGCGTTGGCCGGCCAGCGTCGATCAGGATGGCCGTCGTGATGGCGCCCAGGACCAGGATGCCCGCTGCCCATGCGGTGGCAGCGGCATACCCGTGGACGAGAGCCTGATTGACGACGCCCGCCGACGGCCGAAGGCCGACGAGATAGGCTGCGGTGGCACTTGCGGCGATCGTGTTGAGAATCGCTGTGCCGAGCGACGCGCCGATCTGGGTGGCTGCATTGACGGTCGCGGCTGCGACGCCAGCCTGGCGGGGATCTACGCCCCGTGTCCCGACATTGAACGCCGGCGCCATCACGCAGGCAATGCCGATGCCCAACAGGATCTCGGCCGGGAGGACGTGAGTGAGGTAGCCGCTTTGGACCGGGATCTGGGTCAGGAACAGCATCCCCGCTGCCGCGGTCAGCGCTCCCGGCGCCATGATCCAGCGGGCCGGAACCCGCGGCATCAGGACGCTCGCAATCCCCCATGAGCCAGCTTGCGACGCCAGCGTGAGCGGCAGGAACGCCAGCCCGGCTTGAAGGGGCGAGTATCGCAGCACAACCTGCAGGTAATACGTGAGGAAGAGAAACGCGCCGAACATGCCGGCGATGGCGAACGCCACCGCAAGATACGCACCACCCCGGTTGCGGTCGAGGACGATCTGCATGGGAAGGAGGGGTGCACTCGCGCGCGTCTCGCGCAGGACGAAGGCGAGGAGCAGCACCGCACTAACGAACAGGAACCCCATGACCGTGCTCGACCTCCATCCGGATGAGACCGCCTCGGTGCAGGCATAAACAAGCGCGACCAGGCCGCCGGTGGCGAACACCACGCCCGGCAGGTCGACCGGTTGGCCCTGGCCGCCCCCGCTGCCGCTCAGGACGCGCCAGCCTCCAATCGCGGCAGCGACTGCAATGGGGACATTGACATAGAGGCACCATCGCCAGCCGACGTATTGGGTCAGAACGCCGCCGAGCAGGAGGCCAAGCGCGGCGCCACTGCCGGCAATCGCGCCGTACACCGCGAACGCTCTGGCTCGGTCATGGGGTTTTGTGAAGGTGACCGCTAGCAGGGAGAGGGCGGTCGGGGCGAGCAGCGCCGCGAAGGCTCCCTGGGCGGCGCGTGCGGCGAGCAGCACGGCGAAGGTCCCAGCGGAACCGCCCACGGCGGACGCCACCGCGAAGCCGGCCAAACCAACTACAAACGTGCGCTTGCGTCCAAACGTGTCCGCGATGCGACCGCCGACGAGCAACAGTCCGGCGAAGGCCAGCGTGTAGGCGGTGATCACCCACTGTCGCTGGGCATCGGAGGCTCCCAGGTCGCGCTGCGCCCAGGGTAGCGCGATGCTCACGATGGTCGCGTCGAGCGCGATCATCAGTTGAGCCATGGCGATGATGGCAAGCGCCAGCCATTGCCGATCGACGGGACGCCGGGTGGTTTCCTCAGCCAACCGCATTGGCGTACTCATGACGTCTCCTCCTTGCCGAAAGCTGGCCCGCCAGCAGCCCGATGGCGACGGCGAGGGCGATGATGACCAGCGATGTCAGGCCTGCCGGCTTGAGTGTCATGAGGAGGGCGATACCCAGCACGATCGCCGACCGGACCCACAGTGATGTCAGCAAAATCGGATCGCGAAGTATGCTCCGCAGCTCATCTGACAGCTGACCCTGGGATCCGCCGACCGCTGGCCCAATGCGGGCCATCCGAATGCCAGTGCCGACGGCGCCGACGATGGCCAGCAGCACGAGGCTGGCCAAGGCAGCAAGGATCCAGCCGCGTGGTCCCCAGGTCGTGGCCGTCATGTAGAGCCCACTAAGGAGGATCAACCCGAGCGATGCCGGGGCCAGTCGCGTGACAATCCCACGCGAAATACCGAGCCACATCAGCGCGTCCTCCCTCCTCGTCGCGCCCCTAAGCCCGCGGAGGCCGATGGCCTCAACGGTGATCGCAGCGATCAAGCCGAACGCGCCAAGGATATGAAAGTAGAGTGCAGCGTGATATGCCATCTCGAGTCGACCTCCTACTCGATTCCGTTGACGAGGCGCTATTTCGTTGTATATACTGCATGATGAAATAAAGTCATGTCAAGTCTGAGATGAGCCCACGCCCGTACCGACTCGGGCAGCGGCAGGTGGCGGCGGATGAGACCCGCACGCGAATCCTCACGGCCGCACGCGATCAGCTCGCGCAGGACACCAGTTTCAGTATCGACGCCGTGGCCCGGCGCGCGGACGTCGCCCGCATGACGGTCTACTACCAGTTCAGCTCGAAGCGCGGGCTACTCGAAGCCCTCTTCGATGCGCTTGCCGCCCGAGGCGGGATGCTGCAGCTACCAAGCGCCTTTCAGCAGGCGGATCCTGCGGCTGCCCTTAACCGATTCATCGACGTCTTCGCGCGATTCTGGTCGTCCGACCGGACCGCGCTGCGCCGCCTTCGCGCAATGGCCGCGCTCGATAGCGAGCTGGACCAGGTCCTCCGCGAGCGCAACGAAGGGAGAAGGAATGGGCTGCGCGTGATCGTGTCGCGGTTTCCGGCGCGTGCTGGGCACATCGCGGAAACGGTCGATCTCCTGTTTGCGCTGACCAGCTTCGAGAATTTCGACGTATTGGCGGGACCCGACCGAACACCGGACGAGGTCTCGCCGCTGGTCAAGCGGGCGGCCTCCGCGATCGTTGCGCCTAGACCCGGTAGCGCTCCTCGTGGACGAGCTCGTTGAGTGGCTTTCGCGCCCCGCGCCGCAGTGGCTTGGACGGATAGCCGAGTCCGATGGCGGTGCGCAGGACGAGTTTCGCCGGCACGGCGAGCAGACGCTTCGCCTCTTTCCGCCCTTCGGGCGAAAACCATCCGATCGAGGACCCCACTTCGTGCGCCCAGGCCCCGAGCATGATGCGCTCCGCGAGCCGGCCCTCATCGAAGGTCTCGCCCTCCGGCCACTCGCCCGGCATCACGAGGAGCATGGCGAGCGCGGCGCCGCGCACGTGGCCGACGTATCCACCTAAGCCGGCAAGTGCCTTCAGCGTCTCTCGATCGCGGACGACGATGATCTCACCGAACTGACGGTTGCTCGCGCTGCCCGACCAGCGGGCGACCTCGAGGATGTCCTGAATCACGTCATCGGGAACTGGCTTGCGCTGAAATTCGCGCACGGCCCGAAGGCTGCGGAGAAAGTCAGTTAGCTGACCAGGCGAAGCTTCCGCGGCCATGCCGATTCAGCGTATCGCATCTCTTGTTTTCGTCACGGTTTAGAAAGGTGCCGACCTTCATGCTGCGTCCAGTACCAGTTAGAAGGAGGTGAAGAAAATGAATCTCATGAGCAGGTTGGTCATCGGTGCCGGCATCGCCGGCTCGTTGCTGACGGGCGGCGTCATTGGCGCCGCGATTGCGGGTCCGCTGGGCGTCAGTGCCGCCACGTCATCGAGTGCAGCGGCCACCGCGGCGTCCCCTGCCGCAGCCTCAGGCACGTTCGTGTCGAACGAGACCGCGGCGCATGAAGCCGGCGAGAGCGCAGCGCGCGAGGCGCAGGAGAACGCGGGCCAGATGCCGACCGTTCCGTAGTGCCGTTGGATCAGAGATGGGGCCGGGATTATCCCGGCCCCGGACTTGTATGGTGTCATCAAATCGAAAGGAACAGACTGCGAAACTGGGTGACGGTGAAAGGACGTTGAGTACCGCTCGGGTCGACCTGGCTCGTTCCGGTGCGCAGCGGGTAGCGCTGGCCGCGACCGGCATCGTTGCTGCGCTGTACCTGCTGATTGCTGTCGCGGTGGTGCTTATCGTCACCCATAACCTCACTTCCAACATCGACGGCACCCTCTCACAGTGGCTGTCGTCGATGGCCGCGGATCGGCAGACGGTAACCAGGGGTTTTCCCGGGCCTCATGGAGGACCACGACTCGGTGACGCGCCAGTCCTCTGGTGGATGTGGCATCCCGACGGCAATTTCAGCGATAGCAGTACGGAGGCGCAGTCCGTAAAGCTTCCGGTGCCGCCGACGAGCATCACGGGGGCGCAAACCATCACCGTGTCCGGGACTCAGCTCCGCGTCGAGGGCGGCCATGTTGGGGATGACTGGGCGGTCGTCGGACAGTCCATGACCAGCGTCGACCAGGCTCGGGTGAATCTGATCCAGGCGGAACTGCTGATCGGACCGGTTCTCTTGCTCGTCGTATTCCTGGGCGCGCTGGCCATCGGCCGGCGGGTGGCGTCGCCGATCGAGCAAGCCCGCCGGCGGCAGATGGACTTCACGGCGAATGCCTCGCATGAGCTGCGCACACCGCTGGCCGTCATCCAGGCGCAGACC
>Ga0137391_10001265_pt1 | contig 18320 bp, 12 predicted proteins | sample 15con2h24BmetaG_FD_101399 | JGI IMG/M metagenome (GOLD analysis project Ga0137391, IMG submission 101399) | Vadose zone soil microbial communities from Angelo Coast Range Reserve, California, USA - 15con2h2.4B metaG | ecosystem: Environmental > Terrestrial > Soil > Vadose zone > Saprolite...
CGGCTTATGCAGTTGTACCGGGCCCGCGGCGGTGGTGAGGATCAAATCGCCAGCGGCATTTGTGCGAATCTCTTTTGCCCCCTGAAATCCCAGTGCAATGAGTTTAGGATCTGCACCTGGGCTGACAACATAGTCAAACTCCAATTGCTTTGCTGCGCCATGGAAAGCAAGGCTTACTCCAGGGTAGATATTTTTGTAGTTCACGCGCCCGAATAACGGGATATTGGAGTGCCACTTGGCAGGATCGGTGCCGACGTAATAGTTGATTTTGCCTGGTTGCCGCTCTTGAGCAATCAGCTGCGTCCGAGAACTGGTTCCTAGAAAGTTCATCCGCAAAGCCGCCAGCGCAGGCTGTTTCACCTGAACAGCATTGCGATTCCTCAACAGTGCTCTGATGCCCGCCAGTCCGCGACGTTTGTTCATCATCATGTCGCGGACTTCCGAGAAGCCCCCTCTCGTGGGCATGGTGAGGATCGCTTGCGACGATGTCAGGTAAAGCCTGTAGCCGTTTCCCCGAGCCAAGTATTTCACCTGGGGGTCGGTCTGGCCCTGGTTGGCTTCAAAAGCAAGTGGAAGGGCAGCGTAGTTGGCCTGGAGTCGTGCACGGGTGGCGGGTGTCACGGTAGCGGGCGGTAACGTTGCTGCTCCCCGGTTTGCTACTCCTTGCCCGCTGTTGCGATGCTGCTCCGAACGTGCGGGACCGACGATCATCAAGGCCGCGATTATTACCACGACTAACGCAGCGATCCATGAGAACAATGCCTTATGAGCGTATGGCTTAGACACGAAGATCCTCCTGTGATGAAACCCTGAAACACCGATCGTTGGAAAAAGACTCGATAGGAGGGCCGGCAATCGCCAAGAAAACGCTCCTCACCATGAGCCTGCAAGATTGCAAACTTCTGCGGCTTAATCGGGAGTATGTGCTGGTCAATTAGGGTTGTCAACGAAACCCAAGATAGCAATGTAGATTCCACCCGGTCCCAGTTAGAGGAACTGGAAGGGCGGGGATTGGCGTAAGTTTAACACGCCTGCTTAGCGGAAAACTCTCCGAAATCATCTCCAGAGCGCGCTCAGTAACCCATGCACGGGTCACCTCTGGGCTAATGGAAAAGAAAGGCTTTATCGCCGCGTGGAAAAAGTGCCCACCCAAAATCAGAATTTTCGGCAAATGTGAAAGTATTTTCACCACCCACGTCGCGACGGAAGTCATGTCCTACGGGAATCCGACGGTTTTTCCGCAGCCTGCTATTTAGGTTTCTTCTTCTTAAACAGTCCGGAAAGCCCGCTTAGAGGATTCGTCTGGCCGGGGTTCGCTTTGTTTCCCTGCAGCGCCTGCTGCAACATGCCGCCGGCCATTCCCTTCACGTCGGGAACGAACTTCGGATCCGAAGTTGTGCCTTGAATGAAGAAAGGAATGCTGCCGCCCTTGGAACCGAGGCCTGCCATTTGAGCGACGCCGGTGACGGCGCCTCCGCTGAGGTTGGCGTTCATTTTGAAGTTGAGCGCGTTGCTCGAACTGACGGTGCCTGCGCCGGTGAGCACTCCAAAGGCGGGGATGGTTAGATTGATATTCTCCGCGCGCGTACCGTCGGGTGCCACGTGAACGTCGGAGCTGAAGTTCTGGATGGTCGTGTCGTTCCCTCCCGTGGTTTTGCCGGAAAGTGCGGAGACAGCTTGCAGCCTGGAGCCGAGATTGAAACCGGCGAGGGCGGAATTCTCCAGCCGGATCGTCCCAGTAGTGACAAGTTTGTTAACCGGGCCCTCGATCGCGAGGTTGGTGTTGAGCGTGCCGCCCTTCAGTGTGGACTTCGGCGGCAACACGACGCCCAGCGCGGGCAGCATGGCCTCCAGGTCGTCGACTGGCATGCCTTGGCCGCTGAGTTTCATGTTCGCCACGGTGGTTGCACCATGCGCATCGTAGGTTCCGGTGAGATGCGCGACGGCCTTGCCCATGGCCACGTCACCCTGCGTGAGTCGGCCCGATTGCTTCACCAGGTCGGCCACGACGGCATATTGGAGTTCTACCGGTTTTCCCGCCGGCGATCCCTTTTGAACCACCTGTAATTTTGTGGCCTTCAGTGTCCCGGCGGTCTTTGCTTCATGTCCGTCGGAGGTAATTGTGCCTTCAAAATCGGCGATCCCCGAGATGCCCGAGGCGGGATCGATGAAGCCTGACGCAGCCAGGTCCATGTGCTGCACTGAAACCTTGGCTTGTAGCGGAGTAAGAGCCGCATCGTTGGGATTGATGGGACCGGCTTTGCCTCCGAGTTTCAGAGTGCCCCCGGCTGGCAAGTTGGCCGTGACCGTAAATGGGAACGAGGAAGTGAAGGAAAAATCCTTTACTTCCATGTTTACCTTGTCGTAAACACGGGGCTTCTCCCCTGATTTGGCGCGGCTCACAGTGAGTCGGCCGTCGTTGACGACAAGCTTTGCCACCGTGAGACTCGGATTACCGCCCGAGGAAGGTTCGCTGGCGGGCTGCGTCGTTTTGCGCGACTCTGCCGGCGTCGGCTGCCCGGAGGGTGTCTGGGTAGCGCTCTTCATGCCCAGGCTCGAGAAATTCCACTTCTCTCCGTTCTCGGAGCGCACCAGGCTGATCTGTGGCTGGTTCAGCGTCAAGTCCGTCACCTGCAACGATTTTGAAAAAATTAAGGGAATCAATTGGACGCCCACCGCCAACGACTTGGCCTGCACGAAAGGAGAGTTGCTGAAGGCAGGATCGTCGGCGATCGAAATATCGTCCGCCTTTACGCCTCCGGAGAGCAGCGATAGCGAAAGATTTCCCACCTTGACCTGGCGCCCTAAGGTGGCGCTGAGGTCCGACTCCAGTCGCGGCCGGAAGACATTCGCATCGATGAAGAAGGGAATTGCGACAACGATGACGATTAAAATTACGATGACGATGGCGAAAATCTTAAGACCGCGTTTCATGGTGAGTTGCCTCCTGCCGGAAATTGCGACGTTCGGATTTCTGTGGCGCGGGGATTGGGCCGGAGCCGGAAAGTGTATCACTGCTGGTCATGGATGATCTCTGGTGAAGGGATGGCACCGCGCTCCACCTGTTTTTGTCGCTCCGCCCGGTGTTCGTTATCGACGCGGACCGCCGTTTCCAGTTCTTTCTTGCCTTCCTCCTTGCGTCCCATGTGCACGAGAACCTGTCCTCGCAAGTAATGGATGTCAGTGCGGCCAGGGTCGAGTTTTGCCGCCGAATCCATGGCTGCCAGCGACTGCTGATATTTTTCCGCACGCTGATAGATCTTGGCCAATCCGACGTAGGAATTTACCAGCCGTGGTTCCCGGCGAAGGGCCTCGCGATAACTCTTTTCCGCCTCGCGGTCCTGCTGCATCAGGGAATAGACATCCCCAAGCTCGTCATAGTTGAGCGCCAGATCGGGCTCGATGGCAGCGTCCTTGAGAAACTCATCTCGGGCGTGCTCGTAGTCCTGCTTTTTCAAATACGTCAAACCCAGGTTGAAATGGACGAAAGTCAGGTTCGGATTGGCTTGGGCCGCGGCTTGGAATTCAGTCAGTGCCATGTCGTATTGCTCGAGATTGAGATGCGATTTCCCCATAAAGAGATGGAACTCCGCTGAACCCCCGCCGACTTTTACCAGCTGCGTGAAGGCTCTCTCGTCCAACTCTTTCTGGCCTGCGCGGTTGGCTGCGATCATCAGCACATACAGGTAGTCGAGCTGTGTGGATTCCTGCGACCAGAGGGGTTCAAGAGTCCTGGCCGCGTCCGCCCATCGCTCGGTGAAGAAATAGCAGATACCCAGAAGATGCCGCGGTTGGACCGCGTCCGGCTGGTCGTGGACCACGGACTCAAACAGTGGAATCGCCTTCAGGAATTCGCTTTGGCGGTAGTAGGCGAGGCCAATGTTCAGCCGGATCCCGGCTACCTGCGGCAGCAGATGCTCGGCCTGGCGCAACATCTCCAGCGCCTTGGTCCACTGCTTGCGTCGCATGTAGACCACACCGAGATTCGCGTAGGCTCCGCCCAGTTGCGGGTTCAGCGCCAGCACCTGGCGGAAGTTCCGCTCGGCTTCGTCAAGACGTCCGCGGTTCAGGGCGTCTTGCCCCTGTTGAAAAAGCTGGGCCGGATCGGTTGCCACGGTGACGCCGGATTGCGCGTTGGACTTGCCACCTCGCGCCGTTGTTGCTGCGGGGGGCGAGGCATTCTGCGGTGCGGCGACCATGGTCCCGCATAGCAGCAAAAGCCCGATTAAGAATTCAGATGTGACTCGCGTGCTTGACACTGGTTGCACTCTCTGCTGTAGTGTCGGCCAGCGTTCGCCTTGAATTCAAGCGAGGGATGTGAAACGCGGGCGCGAAAATTGTTTTCTACAATTTTCTTGCGGATGCTTGCATAGCGATTTTTTCAGAATTGTTCAAAATTTCCCCTTCCCCGGTAAGGGATTCGATGGTCACCATTCGAGACGTCGCCAAGGAGAGCGGGTTTTCCTCGACCACCGTCTCTATCGTACTGAACAACGCGCCGCTGGCGCGATATATTCCCGCGGTTACCAAGAAGCGCATCGAGCGCGCGGCCGCGAAACTCGGCTACCGTCCCAACCAGTTTGCCCGATCGTTGCGCAGCAAGCGGAGCCATACCGTTGGCGTCATGGTCGCCGACATGACGGATCCGTACTGCACGCTGGTGCTGCGCGGCATTGAGAATACCCTGTATCAGTCGTCGTATCTGCCGATCCTCACCGACGTGCATAATGAACGCAGCCGGTTCGAGCGCTATCTGGAAATGTTGTTGGATCGCCGCATCGAGGGCCTGATCGTTCTCGCCAACTGGCTGTTTCTGGACATCAATCTGCTCGGCGACCTGGAGAAGAGCAGCATCCCCATCGCCATCATCGGCTGCGAATTGAAAACCGAGTCCATGAGTTCTGTGATCGTGGACAACGAAGTTGGGGGATATCTCACGCTCGAACATCTCCATTCGCTGGGTCACCGCAAGATCGCATTCATTCGCGGTCCCAAGGCGTTGACGGACAGTGCTCCGCGCTGGCGCGGCATCCGCAATTGCGCCAAGAGTTACGGTCTGGAATTGGATTCTCACCTGATTCTGGATTTGCCGGAGTCGCGCGATCCGATTTCCAGCTTCGAAGCGGGGCAGAAGTTGACCGACGACATCATCAAACAGAAACGCCCTTTCACGGCGCTGCTCGCGTTTGACGACATGACCGCCTTCGGAGCGATCCGGGCCCTGGCGAAGGCTGGACTGCGGGTTCCTGAACATTGCTCGGTGATTGGATTTGACGACGTGGCCCCCTCGGCCCTGTGCACGCCGTCGCTGACCACGATTCGCCAGCCGATGGAAATCATGGGTGCATCGGCTGTGGGTATCGTGCTGGACGGAATCAACGCGGTACTCGAAAAGCGTGGGGTGGCGGCTGCCCATCGTAAAGTTGCCCCGGAGTTGGTCGTGCGCGAATCCACACGTAGCCTGCTTTAGTCTGTAGCGAATGCTGCACGTAGGGGTGATCTGGGGAGGGGCAAGAGCGATTTTGCGGCAGATGGATTATCAGTCGGACCCTGACATCTTCGCTTTTTTCTTGACATCGGACATCGTATAAACGCACTATTCATACGTTTTAATAGCCATTACAACGATCCCCAGTTTGTACCCGAAATGTTGGGGAGATCCGAAGAGTTGCCGCCGTCGTGTCCCACGGGAGGGTAGTCGGCGAGGATCACAAGAAGCGAACCGTTCGTCGCTTAAGGAGACAAACCTGACCATGAAAATTCATCGTGTGCTGTTGCGGACCGTGTTGTTGACAGTTACTTTTTGTGCCGCCGCTTGGGCCCAGGACACTGGCTCTATCACCGGCACCGTGAAGGATCCCTCGGGCGCATCGATTGCTAATGCTGAGGTCGTCGTTTCCAGTGCCGACCACGGCATCGACCGCCATACCGTCACCAACTCCAGCGGCGACTACAACGAGTCGGGGTTGCCGGGCGGTACCTATGACATTATCGTGACCGCCAGTGGCTTCAAGAAGTACCAGGCCAAGGGAGTGAAGCTGGACGTAGCGCAGAAGGCCCGCGTGGACATCCCGCTGCAAGTGGGCACGATCAGCACCGAGGTCGTGGTTGAAGGTACCAGCGTGGCCCAGGTGGAAACCCAGTCTTCCGAACTCGCAGGAACGGTCACGGGCAAGGAAATTTCGCAACTTGAACTGAATGGCCGCAACTTCACGCAGTTGGTCACACTGACCCCGGGCGTCAGCAACCAAACCGGCCAAGATGAAGGCACCGTCGGAGTCTATGGCAACGTGAGCTACAGCATGAACGGTGGCCGCGTGGAATACAACAACTGGGAACTGGACGGCGGCGACAACATGGACAATGGCAGCAACTCCACGTTGAACGTGTATCCCAGCATTGACGCCATCGCCGAATTCAAGGTTCTGACTTCGAATTACGGCGCGCAATACGGCCGAAATGGCTCCGGCACCGTGGAAGTCGAAACCAAGTCTGGCACCAACCGATTCCACGGCGACGTGTATGAATTTGTGCGTAATGATGCATTCAATTCTCCCGCCTGGTTCCAGAACGGTGTAGCCCCGGAGTATAAAAAGAACGATTATGGTTACACCTTCGGCGGTCCGATTTATATTCCCGGGCACTACAACAAAGACAAGCAGAAAACATTTTTCTTCTGGTCCGAGGAGTGGCGTAAGGATATCGTTCCGGGTCAGTCATTCAACCAGCCAGTTCCTAGCCTTCCGCAGCGTGGTGGCGACTTCACCGATTTATGCCAGGGAGTGCCCACCCCATTCCAACGTCTCGATGCAAACAATAACCCGCTTCCGTGGGCCGACTGTCCTGGAACGCTGGTCGGAGCGAATTTGTGGAATCCGTATCCCTCCAACCAAGTTCCCTTTAACTCTAATGATCCCAACGTAGCGGCGCTGCTCACAATGATTCCGGCTCCCAATCAGGGGAATTCATTTGTCTCATCCCCGGCACAGTCAACCAATTGGCGCGAAGAGTTGATCCGCGTGGACCACAATTTCAGCGAGAAGATCCGCGCCACGTTCCGCTTTATCCACGATTCCTGGCAGACGACGACTGCCGTGCCCTTGTGGACGAATCAAGGCAGTTTTCCCACAATCCAGACAGCATTCAAAGGCCCCGGTGTCGGTCTTGTGGCTCGGCTGACTGCGACCGCTTCTCCGACGCTCTTAAACGAATTTGTATTCAGCTACACGGTCGACCACATCATTCTTAACGATGTGGGAAACTGGAAACGGCCCTCCAACATGACCATCGGTGACCTTTTCGGAGGAAACGGTGGGGGTGTATTGCCGGGAATCAACCTCGTAGATACGTACGGCGCGTATGGGAGTTTCGGCGAGGACTCGGGCTACATTCCAAATGGCATCTACAACTCCAACCCGACCTATACCTTCCGCGACAATGTCAATAAAATCTTGGGCAAGCACAATCTGCAATTTGGAGCCTATATTGCGGCTGCGCAGAAAAATGAGTTCGGAGGCGAACTGGCGGCCGGGTCATTCCCCGGTTACTTAACCTTTGATCCCAGCCAGTTCCCTGCCAATAGCACTGGCAACCCGTTTGCCGACTTGCTGTTGGGCAACATCGCCAGCTTCGGACAGCAAGATCACCTGCTCAAGTACTACAACCGTTACAAGCTATTTGAGCCTTATTTCCAGGACGACTGGCGCATTACCGACCGGTTAACGCTTAACCTTGGCTTGCGCCTCAGCCTGTTCGAGACGTACCGTGAGAAACAGAAACAGGCTTTCAACTTCGATCCAGCTCACTACATACAAGGGCAGACCAGTGTGAACCAGGATGACACCGTCAACTTCCTCACAGTTGATGGGGGAACCCCAACGGTTTCAGACCTGCCCAACGGCATCGTGCAGTGCGGCGTTACTCCTGGGGTACCTGTCGGTTGCATGAAAGGACATCTGTTCAACCCCGCTCCTCGCATCGGATTTGCTTGGGACCCCTGGGGCAATGGCAAGTGGGCGATACGCGGCGGTTACGGCGTCTTTTTCGAGCACACGAACGGGAACGAGGCCAACACTGAGTCCCTGGAGAACTCTCCCCCTCTCGCTACCGCTGAGCAACAAACCAATATCCCCGGCTACACCAGCATTGGTGGCGCGGTTTCGGGCACGCAGTTCCCTCTCAACGTTGTTTCCATCCCCACCAAGGTTACGTGGCCTTACATGCAGCAATGGCACCTCGATGTTCAGCACGACATTGCTCACAATACCGTGGCGACTGTCTCCTACGTGGGCAGCAAGGGGACGCATCTGACCCGTCAGAGCGACTTCAACCAGCTATTCCCGACTCCTGCCAGCCAGAATCCTTATACGCCTGGCGAAGCGATCAATGCTAACGGGCATGACGATTGCGGCACTATGCAGACGCCCAGTGGCGCCAATATCACCGGACAAGCGGCCATAAATCTTGGCGTAGCCGCCTGCGGCCTACTGGCGGATCCGCTGCGACCCTACCCCGGCTACGGAACCATAACCCATCTGGAGTTGAAGTCTTCGTCGGTTTACCATGCACTGCAGGCCTCATTACGGCGCAGCGTGGGACAACTCACCGTCAGTAGTGCATACACCTGGAGCCATTCAATTGACGATTCCTCGGACCGCGGCGATGGCAGCTTGGTGAATGCATATGACTTCGCGGGCAACCGGGCCAGTTCCAATTTTGATCAGCGGCACATCTTCAACTTCAGCTATGTGTGGGATGTGCCGTTCTTCAAGGGCGCGGGGCTCCGCCACACGCTCCTGGGAGGATGGCAGTATTCAGGTATTGTAGGCGTCTCCAGCGGGACGCCGTTCAGTGTACTCAACTCCACCGATAATGCTGGTGTGGCTGCCGGGGTTGGTTCTGGCTCCCGTGCCGATATTGTAGGCGACCCGAACGCGGGTTTCTCCCGGACCTCAGCTCCTAATGTCGGTCCTCTGTGGTACAACCCCGCCGCTTTTGCAGTACCGACTGGGCTGACCTTCGGCAACTCCGGCAGAAACAGACTCCGCAATCCGCGCCGCACGAACTTCGACATGGCACTGTTCAAGCACTTCGCCATCAAGGAGAGCTTAGCCTTCGAATTCCGAGCGGAAGCTTTCAATGTCTTCAACCACACCGAATGGGGCGGCATAGCTGGGGATGCCGGATCGGCGGGCGGCGCTGGCAACAACACGCTCAATGCCAGCAACTTCCTCTATGTTACCGGTGTGCACAACGCCCGCATCTTGCAGTTGGGTGCGAAGATCCTCTTCTAGAGTTCTCGAAACGAAAACTGCAACCCGGCCTCAATTGAGGCCGGTTTTTTTTAGGACGGATGAAACGATGGGAGGCTTTCCCAGCACGAGCTGAAGCGGAAAGTAAACGCCGGGAACTGAGAACCGCCTCACCCCACCTGCACCCGTTCCCGCGCCGCAACTGCCTCCAGCGCCTGCTCCAGGTCTGCGATCAGATCGTCCACATTCTCGATCCCTACCGACAACCGGATCATTTGCTCAGTCACGCCCATTTTCTCCCGCTGCTCGGGCTCGATCATGGCGTGCGAGGTGAGCACTGGGATCGATACCAGTGACTCCACCCCGCCCAGGCTGGGGGCCAGGGTAAACAGTCGCATGGATTCGCTGGCCCGGCGGGCGTCCTCGCCTGTGCCCTCCACTTCGAAGCTCACCATGCCGCCGCCTCCACTCATTTGCTCGCGGGCGATGGCGTACTGCGGATGGGTTTTCAGAAATGGATAGTGCACGCTCCGCACCTTGGAATGCTCGGAGAGGAATTGCGCCACGCGCAGCGCATTTTCATTCTGCCGAGCTACGCGCACGGCTAGCGTCTTCAATCCGCGCACCAGCATCCAGGAGGCGTGTGGATCCATGCAATTGCCCAGGGTCGTCCGGGTAGCGTGGATCTTTTCGATCAAATCGCCGCGCCCCGCCACGACGCCACAAATCAGGTCGGTATGCCCGCCCAGGTACTTCGTCCCCGAGTGCATTACCAGATCAATGCCAAACTCAGCAGGATGCTGATTAATGGGTGTGCCGAAGGTGGCGTCGATCATGCTGATCAGGTTGTGCAGTTTGGCGAAAGCCGCGACCTTCCTCAAATCCACCACGCGCAGGGTAGGATTGGTAGGAGACTCGAGGTACAGCAGCTTGGTATTCGGGCGGATGGCCCGCTCGTGCTGCTCATAATCGGTAGTGTCGACGAACGTCGTCTCGATGCCGAACTTGGGCAGCCACTGCGACAGAAACTTGGTTACGCCGCCATAAATATCGCGCTGGGCGACGATGTGGTCGCCGGCCTTGAGCAGCGCCATGATTGTGGTGGTGATGGCGCCCATCCCTGATGCGAAGGTCTGCGCCGCGTCTACGCCTTCCAACTCCGCGACGGTTTCTTCGGCCACAGTGTTGGTGGGATTGCCGTAGCGGGTGTAGAAGTGGTCGGTGTGCGTTGCCCGCAGTTGCTCTTCGTTGTCCGTGACTTCGAATGTGGAGGTTTGATAGATCGGCGTAGCCAGCGGGCCGTTCTTCTTGTCAAGATCGGCTGCCCCGCGTACGGTCTTCGTCTCGGGATGATAAGGATGCCGCTTCATGGTCGCCTCGTCTCAAACCTTTGTGTCGGTCTCGTGTCTACGTTAAGAGTAATTGCGGAGAGGAAGCTCCGGCAAGCCTTGCCGCAGCCTGCGACCATTTATAATTCCACGTTCATGGATATGGGCCTGAAAGACCGTGTTGCGCTGGTAGCCGCCTCCAGTCAGGGAATTGGCCGTTCTACCGCGGAAGCTTTTGCCGCCGAAGGCTGCCGCGTGGCGATGTGCGCGCGCAACACGCAGATCTTGCACGCTGCCGCGGACAAAATCAGGAAACAATACAACGCCGAAGTGTTCGCCGAGGCTTTCGACGTTACGGATTCGGGCGCCGTAAGCCGTTTCGTCGCAGAGGTGGCGAGAACCTTCGGCAGCCTCGACATTTGTGTCATCAACGGCGGAGGCCCGCCGGCCAAGGGATTTCTGGCTTGCAGTCTCGAAGACTGGCAGCGCGCGCTTGAACTCAACTTCATGAGCGCGGTGTATTTCGCGCGCGAAGTGATTCCCCACATGCAGCGAAAGCGATGGGGGCGCATTATCACTCTCACCTCCATTACGACCAAACAGCCTGTGACAGACCTGGTGCTGTCGAACGCGGCGCGCGCAGCGGTAGTCGGACTGGTGAAGAGTCTGGCGAATGAATTCGGCAAAGACGGGATTCTGGTAAACAACGTCGGTCCCGGCTTCACGGCGACGGACCGGTTGAAAGAATTGGCCAAGGCGCGCTCGGCGTCCTCGGGAAAGCCCGAGCAGGAGATTTTCGAAGGCTGGTCCGCCGACGCTCCGCTGAAACGTCTGGGCGACCCCCGTGAAGTGGCGGAAACCATCGTCTGGCTGGCATCGGAGCGCGCGTCCTACATCACGGGCCAGACCGTGCTTGTGGACGGGGGCATGTATAAAGGTCTATGAATTTTTCGGAGACTGAATGAGATCGATCGCCTCGCGTATGTCGGTGATGAGCGGAGAAGGTGCGCTATCGGTATTTGCTCGTGCCAAGGAACTGGAGGCTCAGGGCCGCTCGATCATCCATCTGGAACTCGGCGAGCCGGATTTTCATCCCGGCAAGTCGGTCATAGAATCCGCCGGCAAGGCGCTGGCGGAGGGCAAAGACCGTTACTGCGCCGTAATCGGAGTTCCTGCACTCCGCGAAGAAATCGCTGCCTATTTAAGCCGCACCCGCAATCTCGCAGTTTCGCCTGCCAACATCGTGATTGCGCCGGGCTGCAAAATCGCTCTGTTTCTGGCCATGATGGCCCTGCTCGAGCCGGGCGATGAAGTGCTTTACCCAGATCCAGGCTTTCCAGGATACCCTTCGATCACGCTAGGGCTGGGCGCGGTTCCTGTGCCATTCGAGCTTTCGCCGCGCAATCGGCTTCAGCCTGACCCGAACGAGATCGCCTCAAAGATCACGTCCCGCACGCGGATGCTGCTCACGAATTCTCCGGGCAATCCTACGGGGACTGTCTACACCGACCAGGTTCAGCGCGCCATGGCCGAACTGGCGGTCAAGCATGACCTGTGGGTGCTCTCTGACGAAATTTACGCGCGCATCATCTACGGCGGCGAGTACATGTCGATGCTGCGTTATCCGGGCATGGAAGAGCGCACTCTGATCATCGACGGATTCTCGAAGAGCTTCGCCATGACGGGATGGCGCCTGGGATACACGGTCGCTCCGCCTGATGTTGTGGCTCCGCTGGCGATGTTGGCTGTGAATACTTACACGTGCGTCGCTGAATTCACGCAATACGCCGCCATCGATGCTCTGCGCGATCGTGAAGGCACTACGCCGCGGATGGTTGGCGAATTCGCGCGCCGTCGTGAACAATTTGCGCGCGACCTGAACCGTGTCCCCGGTTTTCGATGTGCGCCGCCGGACGGCGCGTTCTACGCCTGGGTGGAGACGACAGGCACGGGAATGACAGCCGAAGAACTATGCAGGATCTTGCTTGAGGATGCTGGGGTCGCGGCGATCCCGGGAGCGGCGTTCGGTCCGTCAGGGAAAGATTTCGTTCGCTTCTCATTTGCGTCGTCAACAGCAACTCTGCAGGAGGCGGTGGAGCGCATCATGAAAGTTTCCGTGGCTTGGCAAAGCGCACCCGCCGCCAGGTGATGACTGGCGATGAGGTCTTCAGCCTAGCAGCAGGGGTTAGCTTTTGGGTGGCGCAGCGCCCTTCGGCTGCGCTCAGGGCAGGCTTTCCAGCGCTGCGATAAGACTTCAGTTGATGAGTAGGGCTTCAGCCCCTGAGGGACGTCGATGAGAGTCGGATCCAGATTTTTGTGCGCATTAGCCGTTGTCGTACTAAGTGTGCCAATCCTTGCCGCTGCCCAGGCTCGGCCCTTTCCCGGGCCCGACGTCCAACAAATCTACCAGCGCCTGCTTCCGCAGATCGAGAAGATTCCCGCCTTCGATCATCATGCTCACCCCGGATTCGCTGACGATCCCGACGTTGACGCCATGGCCGCTCCTCCGAATGCCAGCGAGGCCCTGCGCACGCGCGATGACAATCCCGAGCTCGCCGCGGCGGCGAAAGCGCTGTTTGGATATCCCTACAGCGACCTTTCGCCCGAGCACACGAAATGGCTGGTCGACAAGAAAGCTGAACTGAAGAAGCAGAACCCTGGCTCCGCCTACTTCAACATGATTCTCGATAAGGTGAACATCGAAAGTTCGGTCGCCAATCGCGCCATGATGGCCGACTACCTCGACAGCAACCGGTTTCCCTGGGTGTTCTTCGCCGACTCTTTTATGTGGCCCCTCAACAATGAGCGTGAGACCGCGCGCAATGCCGATCAAGGAGTCTTCATTCCCCTGCAGGAAAAAATGCTTCACCGCTGGATGCAGCAGGAGAATGTGAGTAAGCTCCCCGCCAGTTTTGCCGACTATCTGAAGTTCATCAGCCAGGTGCTCGAGGACAACCAGAAAAAGGGCGGCATCGCGATGAAGTTCGAAGTCGCTTATTTCCGGCCTGTGACCTTCGGCGATCCCACGCGCCAGCAGGCCGAGGACATCTATCAGCGCTTCGTGTCCGGGGGCGTCCCTACGGAACGGGAGTATCGCACGTTCCAGGACTACATCTTCCGCTATCTCATTCAGGAAAGCGGCCGGTTGCACTTGCCGGTGCACATCCACACCGCGATCGGCATCGGCGACTACTTCAACCTCAGCCAGGGAAACATCATGAATCTGGAGAGCGTGCTCCGCGACCCTCGTTATGCCAGCACAATTTTCGTGATGATCCATGGAGGGTATCCGCTGGAGCGCGAAGCCATCTGGCTGGCAGCCATGAAGAACGTCTACCTCGATTCGTCTTTCGGAGAACTCGCCCAGTATCCTTCCGCGTTCAAGGAAACACTCAAGATGTGGTTGGAGACTTTCCCCGACAAGATCACTTTCGGGACCGATTGTTTCCCTTACAATCAAGTTCTGGGGGCTGAGGAGAGCTACTGGCTGGGAGCCCAGTCGACACGTACGGCGCTGGCGGCGGCTCTGGCCGAAATGGTCTCGGAAGGAGAGATCAATGAGGCGCGAGCGCTCGAACTCGCTCATGCTTACCTGCACGACAACGCAGTGAAGTTGTATGGCGGCAGAGTCCACTGAATAGCCCGTAGTGAGAAGTGGACTGCTAAGGAATTGACGATGGCTAAATCAAAATCCAAACCCAAATCAAAACGCTCTTCCCGTCCCGCTCGGACCAAAGCTGCAAAATCTCATTCTCGCGCTCAGCGCGCCGTCACCAAACATGCGGCTGGCAATGCCACGCTTAAATACATCCCCTGGCACACGGTTGAACTCGAAGATCTTAAGCCGCTGTTGCAGCGTCAATTTGTGGTTGGCCAGGAGATTATGCTGGCGCGCGTGCTGCTGAAGAAAGGCTGCATTGTCCCTGAGCACAGCCATCACAACGAGCAAATGACTTACATCCTCGAAGGTGCGCTGAAGTTCTGGATTGACGGCAAGGAGATCGTGGTCAATGCGGGCGAAGTTCTCTGCATCCCGCCGCACATGCCGCACAAAGCTGAAGCGCTGGAAGACACTGTGGATCTGGACGTCTTCAATCCTCCGCGCGCCGACTGGATCGACAAGACGGACCAGTATTTGCGGCGAGGGAAGTAGGCTCCAAATCCATGCCTCAATCCACCACTTCTGAACCGGGCGTGCGCCCTGCCTCATTCCGCTTCCGCTGCATCGCCTGCGGCGACCTGAGTGACGTTGCCAGCCAGGACTTTCGCTGTTCTCACTGTGGCGATCTGCTGGAGATCACATACCCGCTCTGGAGCAAACTCGGCGAAAAGCCTGCCACCCTAACACCGGCTGATTTGAAATCATCGTGGAAACAGCGTCGTCTTTCCGCGTCGCCGGTTGATCTCAGCGGAGTGTGGCGTTTCCGCGAACTGCTCCCGAGGCTCGAAAATGAGCAGCATGCCATCACTCTGCGTGAAGGAAACACACCGCTGTACGAGATGCCGCAGTGTGCCCGTATCTCCGGCGTGCCGCATCTGTTTGCCAAACATCAGGGCATGAATCCCACTGGCTCATTCAAAGACACTGGAATGACCGTGGCTGCCAGTTTCGCCCGGCAGGCTGGATTTCGCTGGGTGGCCTGCGCATCGACAGGTAACACATCGGCGTCCATGGCCGCCTATGCTGCGCGCGGCAACATGCGAAGCCTCGTGCTGGTTCCCGACGGGAAGATCTCATGGAGCAAGCTCTCCCAAGCTCTCGACTACGGGGCGGTGACGTGCCAGCTGCGCACGGATTTTGACGGCTGTCTTCGCCTGCTTCAGGAACTTGTTCTCCGCGCGCCGGTCTACCAGTTGAACTCGATCAATCCATTTCGCCTCGAAGGCCAGAAGACTCTCGCACTCGAATTGCTGGAGCAACTCGATTGGCAGCCGCCCGACCACATCATCGTGCCCGGCGGCAATCTGGGGAACAGCTCGGCCATCGGCAAGGCTTTGCTTGAAATGCACGACCTCGGCTTGATTTCGAGGTTGCCGAAGCTGTCTGTAATTCAGGCTGAGGGCGCCAATGCGCTTGTTCGCACGCTTAGAGAAGCCGGCGGCAAACGACTGGTCACGGTCCAGGCCGAGACGCGCGCTACCGCGATTCGCATTGGCAATCCGGCGTCGTGGAAAAAGGCCGCTCATGTTCTCGAAGCCACCGGCGGCGCATGCGAACAGGTCAGCGAAGTCGAGATCGCTCAGGCCAAGGCTGAGATCGGAGCCGAAGGCATTGGCTGCGAGCCTGCATCCGCGGTCACGCTCGCGGGGCTCAAGAAGCTGGTGAAGCTAGGTTTTGTGAAGGCGGAAGAAAGCGTTGTGCTGATCTTGACCGGGAATCTGCTGAAAGATCCCGACTTCACCATGGAGTTCCATCGCGGCGACCTGTTTCAAGGCACTCTGCGGGAAGCTGAAAGCGCCGCTCTGCAGCCGTTGCGCCGCTCGCCAATTGTGCTCGACGCCAAGCTGGATGCGATCCTCCGAACTCTCGACGAGGCGGAGAAATCTGACCCGGTGCACTCGAATGGCTGAGAGGAAAAACTCCCGCAGCCCAGGCCCATTGCGTCTGTCCTTACCGGCGACCTCGGCCAATCTAGGTCCAGCGTTCGACGCGGCCGCGCTCGCGATGGACTTTTATCTAAAGCTCGAGGCTCGTCCCGCAGCGAACTTCTCGATCACGGCTACGGGCCGGGACCGCGCCATCTGCCAGGCTCTCGAGAATCACCTCATCCTCAACACCTATCGCGAAGTGCTGCAGGCCGCGGGAAGGGAAGTCACTCCGCTGTCGCTGCGCATTCGCAACGACATACCGATTGGCAAAGGATGCGGCTCCTCCGCGGCAGCCCGCATAGGTGGCATCGCACTAGCCGTCCACTTCGGCCGTCTGCGCTGGACCGACGCCCAGATCGTGGGCGAAGCCTCTCGCCGTGAGCATCACCCCGACAATGCTTCGGCCTGCTGGATGGGAGGACTAACCGTCGCGCGCATGTCCGGGGAATGTGAAGCGCAGGTGATCAGCATTCGCCCGAAGGGCAAGTGGCCGCTGCTGCTGGCCGTTCCCGAACAAAGTCTTTGCACCGAGGCGGCCCGCCGCGTGCTGCCCGCACAATATTCACGCGCTGATGCTGTCGTGAACGTGCAGAACTCAATGCTTCTGTTGGCAGCGTTTACCCAGGGACGTCCCGACCTGCTGTCGGTAGCTCTCGAAGACCGGCTCCACCAGCCCTACCGCGCGCCCCTGTGTCCTCTGCTGCCATGCCTGCAGGAGCTGACCGGCAAAGAAGGAGTTCTGGGAGTAGCACTCAGCGGCGCCGGTCCGTCGGTGCTTGTATTTCTCGATCACCGCATGTCCGCCCAGAATACGCGCAAAGCAGTTGCGTCACAGCTCTCGCTCCACGGACTATCTGCCGAGCTATTTTCCACATCCATCACCCTGCAGGGCGCTCGTCGGGCAAAGCTCTAACTCCTTACACTTCCTCGATTCGGCCGGATTTTCGACACCGCCGAATCGACCCAAGATTGTCTACCGCCCCGGACCTTAGCACAAACGTGCCATTTACCGACGAGCCATCGGGTGACTACCTTACATATTCCCCTGCGCGAAACTTGTACGTTCTGAAAGTGTTTAATGGCGGTGAAGCTTTCGTATTGCCGGAATTGGACTTCTTGGGGTGTGAGGGGATGAAAGCCAAACTACCTTACGAGCGACTATCGCAGAGTTCCCTCTCTGCTGACGAGCAGGTTCGATTCGAGATTCGGAGTTTCCTGGAGGCGCTGCAATCGTATCCCGCGCGTGCCACCAAAGAACCCGGCATCACCTTTGAACAGCACCTGTACGGTCTGGTCGCTCCCGGTCAAGCCGCCCCTCGCCCCCGGGACTGATCCGGTTTTGTTAACTAGCGACTGGCCGGTGGAACAATTCCGTTCATGCGCAGATATTCCACCATCTGACCGTAGTGATCGAAGCCGTGCCAGGCCACGCTCGTCGCCAGTCCCAGGCGCGTAACCGAGCCTTCTCCGAAAGGGCTCTTCACTGTCTCCACCAGGTTCTTGTCGTTAACCGTTTGTACAGCCTTGTGCACATATGCAAAAGAATCGTGCAAGTACTTGAGAACGTCAGCTTTGGTGATGACGGACGCGGGCCCGGCTTCGTCGCCAACGTCCACCGGAGGCTTCTCTTCGAGAAGCGCGGCACCTAGTTCGTAATTCACTGCCGCCACATGTTTGACCTGCTGGCCGAAGTTTCGCACGCCTTTGAACTCGCCATTAGTTGGGGCGAACCCGTACTTGTCTTCTGGCATCGCTTCCGCGGCGGGAACGAAATCGCGCTCGAGGTTACTGATCGTACGGTCCAGCACCTGCGTGACGGTCCGATGTTCCTCTTTTTTCGGAGCTTTTTTCGTCTCTTGTTTTTCTTGCGCTTTTTCTTGAGCTGCTCCCGAGAGCGCCAGCGCCAGCAGACAGAATGCAAGACAGCCAAGTTTCGTTCTCATCATGCCCCGCCAAATAGAACTTCGTAGAATCGGACCGCAACTTTTCGCAGCCTGAACTTTTTTATCTTGCGTCTGCGGCGGCGTTGCTGGTCTTCTTTTCCTAATCTCTAACCACTGCCGGAACCATCTGCAACTCAGCGCCCGTGAGGCGGTGCCGCCGGATGGTCGTGAGTCCCACCACCATTGCCAGCGCCGACCAAGCCAGCGCC
>Ga0137391_10001266_pt1 | contig 18319 bp, 18 predicted proteins | sample 15con2h24BmetaG_FD_101399 | JGI IMG/M metagenome (GOLD analysis project Ga0137391, IMG submission 101399) | Vadose zone soil microbial communities from Angelo Coast Range Reserve, California, USA - 15con2h2.4B metaG | ecosystem: Environmental > Terrestrial > Soil > Vadose zone > Saprolite...
AGCCTGCAACCCCGTCTGGGTCAAAGTCATCGGCGACTTCCGCCCCCGCGGCGGCATCTCGACCATCGTCGAAGCCTTCCACCCCCGCCCCCAAGCCTCCAAAGGCCCGCAAAACTAACTCGCCCCCAGCAACTCCGATCCACACCCTCGTCAGGGAACTCCACGGCCCCCTTCGACGTATCTCTACTGCAAGAGGGTTCACGAACCGGGGCCGCCCCGTCGTTCCCTTGGCCCTCTTGAGGTTGTTACTGAAACATTTGGGACGCGTTTTTCCCGGCGTCAGATCATGGATCGCCATCTCGTCCCCTTTCGCTTGTCCGGCAAATGTCAAAGATTGTATGCACGTGTAGACCCCCTGCATACGCGACCCATACTTTTTATAGCCTAAAGACATGATGCTTATGACATACACCTCCCCTGAACTCCCCACTGCCGCGGAAGGCGTCAAGCAGGCCGACCTCTCCGTTGGTTGCCGCCACATCAAACCCGACGGCCATTCCGGCGAAGAGATCCAAAGCACCTTCGAGCTGCAGTTCTCGCACAGCTGCGAGTTGCTTCATTTCATCGCCCGCCGCATCCTCAACTGCGTTCAGGAAGCCGAGGAAGCGGTCAAAAACTGTCGCCTCAAGGCCTCTCGCAACCCACCAGAATTCAGCAGCGAAGGCGCCTTCAAAAGCTGGCTGGTCAGAATCCTCATCGACGAGGCAACGCTCCTCCTGCGCAAGAGGCAGGGCGACTCAACCGCTTGCAAACACCTCCCGGGACAGGTTCGAGAACACCTCCCTGAAGGGCGCTAACCTCAACGGCACCGTCCAGGGCCACCGGCCAAATGGGCCAAAAGTGGTCGGCGCACTTGCCTTTGCTTGCCCTTTTGCTTGTCATCCCGCAGGGATCTGCTGTTGTACTGTTCTTTCTCCCCTCCAGAAAATCGTCCTCTCCACCGAAGCAGAGAGACCCCCCATATTTTTCTAAACATAGAAAACCTTGTCATTTCGACAGCGGAGAGCGACCAGCATGTTTTTTCCCCGAACATAGAAAACCGTGTCATTTCGACCGAAGCTGCTCACTCCTTTGTGAGCAGCGTAGTGGAGAAATCTGCTTCTCCACCTCGACTTCTGCCCAACCAACGCCGCGCCTTCGCTTTTGGTTGTTTGCTCCTTTGTTGTCATCCCGCAGGGATCTGCTGTTGCGTTTTGCCTTTGCGGTGGCCTTGTTCTTGCCTTTAGCATCCGCTTCGCCGAAATCTTCCTCATCCACATCATCGTCACCTGATGCATGGCTTCAGAAGCTGCCGAAAAATCTCTGCTTTGAAAGGGCGCGACTTTAGTCGCGCCGTAACTGCCGTTACTGCATTGCGGCTTTAGCCGCCGAGGGAATGTTTCCAGCGATGACATGTCCGATTTTTTCAAAAGATGTGTCATCCTGACCTGAGCGTAGTCGAACGGGCCCCGCAGTTTCATCGCGAAAGGCGCAGTCGAAGGACCTGCGGTTTGCTCACTATTGGGGCCGGACTTGCCCCGTAACCTGCATTTTCTTACTAATCCCGATCGATCCTCTATAGGCCATCAAGGAGAATCCAATGAGGTCCTTACTAAGAGAACCAGAACCGATTTTTATAGCCCTCGAGGGTTCCTTCGCCTGTTCAGTGGCCACCCCATCGAACTCACAACTTACAGGCTCTTTCTACTCTCTCCACAAGACGATCATGTAAAAGAAATACCTGTTCTAACGCGCTCGTTAGAGGGAGCGTGGGCTGCTGTGAGTTGGGTGAAATAGCAGGTTGCCGGGGTGGCCCATCCTTCGCGTACTTTGCGAAGGGTGGGAATGCAAACCGCCTGCGCCGTGCTTTTGCTGTTGCTGTTGCTTTGCTTGCCCTTTTGTTTGTCATTCCGCAAGCGCAGCGGAGGAATCTGCGGTTGCGCTTGCCGTTGCCTGTTCTCTTTTTTGTCATCCCGTAGGGATCTGCTGTTGCAGTTGCCGTTGCCTTTGCAGCTAGGTACAGCGAGGCTTCACCTCGCGTCTAGGGCGCATCGCGAGGCGGCCACTGCTCTGCCGAAGACGGGGTCCCCGGCGAGCGTTCTTGCTCGTTGGGGTGTAACGCCGGAGCGAAGGCGCAGCCGAAGCGACAGAATCATTGCCTTTGCTTTTGCCTTTGCCGTTGCCTTTTTCCCCTTCAACAAAACCAACCAATTCAACCATCTACACCCAACTCCCTCCAAAAACCTGCCAAACTCGCTTGTCAAGCCCCAAAACCCTCCCAACCAACTCCAAAAATCCCACAACTTACTCAAAATCAACAACCTCTAACCCGAAAATAAATCCACCCAAAATAGCAATTTAGTTTCCCTCAATTCGGTATAATAAAAGTAGAAAGAAAATAAGGCCCGGCCAAAAAGCCGGGCCTCCGCATTTAACCTCAAAAGAAAAGACCTGACCCCAAAGTACGGGCTCAGGTCTTTTCTTTTGAATACTTTGTACACTTTTCACCCAGTGGGGGGGGGACACATGCAAGACACCATCATCGAGACCAGAACCGACACACCAAAACGCTTCCAATGCCGCCACATCTTCACCGACGGCCACCGCTGCGGTAGCGCCTGCCTGCACCACGAAGAGTTCTGCTACTACCACCACACCACACGCCGCCCGGTCGCTAACCCAAAACAGCGCCGAAGCCGCCGCGCCAACTTCCACCTGCCGCTGCCCGAAGACCGCTCCGCCATCCAGGCCTCCATTGGCGAAGTCCTGCAGCGCATCGCCTCCAACGAAATCGACCCCCGCCGCGCCGGCCTCCTCCTCTACGGACTCCAGATCGCCAGCCTCAACCTCCCCAAACCTCAGCGCGAAGCCACAATCGCACCCGAGACAGTAGAAGAGATCACCACCGATCCCGAACTAGGCACCCTAGCCCCGCGCACCGATATCTCCAAGACCGCAAAACCCAAAAGCGCCGTCGCCCTGCTTGTCGAGCGCATGATGCAGATGCAGACCGAAGAAGAACCAGAACCAGCCTCCTCCCCCAAACCCGCCACCATCCTCACCCTCCAGGCCACCGCAGACAATCTACACAACACTCAGGAAAACCCAGACCGTTGTCATTTCGACCGGAGCGCAGCGCAGTGGAGAAATCCGCTTCTCTACCTCCTCTCTCAACCGACCACATCCAGCCCACACCCAAGCCGCCAATCGCAAGATTCATCCTCCACTGCTATCCTTTCTCCACAGATGGCCTCCGCAACCAAACCCACCCGCGCCCCCTCAGTAGCCGGAGCCACCACAGCCCTCGTCCTTCTCACCGCCCTCAACTTCGTCAACTACATCGACCGCTACATCCTTCCCGGCGTCCAGGAGCAGATCAAAGTCGAGTTCCATCTCTCCGACGAGCGCATCGGCGCGCTCACCTTTTGGTTCATGATTGCCTACATGCTCACGTCGCCCATCACTGGCTTTCTCGGCGACCGCTTCCCCCGCAAACCCATGATCGTCATCGCCGCGCTCTTCTGGAGCGGCGTCAACTTCTTCACCGCCAGCGTCCACTCCTACAGCTCGCTCAATCTTCGCCACGCCGCTCTCGGGATAGGCGAAGCCAGCTTCGGCATCTTCGCCCCTGCAGTCCTCAGCGACTTCTACCCCGAAGATCAGCGCAACCGAGTCCTCACCATCTTCAATATCGCGCTCTTCGTCGGCGCTGCCCTCGGCTACATCGTCGGAGGCACCGTAGGCGAACACTTTGGCTGGCGCATGTCCTTCATCGTCTCCGCCATACCCGGAGCCATCATAGCGCTCCTCATCGCCTTCTTCATGCAGGAGCCTGCCCGCGGAGCCAGTGGAGGAACAGCTGCAAGCCAGCACGACAAAGCAAAGTTAGAGAAGGAAACCGTCTCTTCCCTCATCAGGAACAAGGCCTATCTCTCCTCCATCCTCGGCTACGCCGCCGTTACCTTCTCGCTCGGCGGCATCTCCTGGTGGATGCCCTCCTTCCTGCAACGTATCGACGGCCGCTCGCAATCCTCTGCAGCCTACCTGATGGGAATCATTACACTGGTCGCGGGCCTGGGCGGCACCGTTACCGGCGGCATCGTCGCCCAGCGATGGTCGCGCACCAACTCGAAGGCCCTCTACCTCGTCCCCGCGATCAGCGCTGCCAGCGCCGTCCCGCCTGCGCTGCTCTGCTTCTTCGGCCCTCACTCCCTAACCCTAGTCGGACTCGCCCTCGCCGTCTTCCTCATCTCCCTCGGCACCGGCCCCGTCAACGCCGCCACCCTTAACGCCGTCCGCCCCGAGATCCGCGCCACCGCCATGGCCGGCCAGCTCTTTATCATTCACGCGCTCGGCGACATGATCAGCCCCCGCATCATCGGCGCTGTCAGCGACCGCTCCACCCTCAACCTCGGCCTCGGCTCCACCCTCGTCACCATGCTTCTCGCCGCCGTCATCTTCTTCAACGGCGCCCGCTACGCTCCTCCGCTGCACTCATCGGACGAAGTCGCCATCGCATGATCCTTGCCGTCAAACTCATCGCATGGCTGGTCGCTCTCACCTGGCTCTGGAAGGTCACCGCCGCCGCCTTCGGCCTCCCCCGCATTCCCAACCTGCTCTTACCCCAGCACAACATCTCCCCCGCAGGCAGCCCGTCGATCACCGTCATCGTCCCCGCCCGCAACGAGGCCGCCGACATCGCCGCCACGCTCCACTCCCTCCTCGCGCAGGACTATCCCAACCTCCAGATCATCGCCGTCGACGACCGCAGCACCGACCAGACCGGCGCCATCATCGACACCATCGCCGGCCAGCACCCGGACAAACTCCGCGCCCTCCACGTCACCGAGCTCCCTCCCGGCTGGCTCGGCAAGACCCACGCCATGGCCCTCGCCGCCCGCCAGGCCCCCACCGACTATCTCCTCTTCACCGACGCCGACGTCCTCTTCCGCTCCGACGCCATCCGCCGCTCCCTGGCCCACGCCGTAGCCACCAGCGCCGACCACCTCGTCATCGTCCCCACCCCCACCACCCATCGCTGGGACGAGGCCGCCATCCTCGGCTTCTTCCAAATCTTCAGCCTATGGGCAGCACGCCCCTGGCGCATCTCCAACCCCAAAGCAAAACACGACGCCATCGGAATCGGCGCCTTCAACCTTCTCCGCCGCGAAGCCTACCAGCAGGTCGGCGGCTTCGAATCTCTCCGCATGGAGATCATCGAAGACATTGGTCTCGGCCGCCGAATCAAGCGTGCAGGCCTCGCCCAGCGCATTGCCTTCGGTCGTGGCCTGGTCAGTCTTCACTGGGCCTCCGGCATCAACGGTCTGGTCAGCGTTATGACGAAGAACCTCTTTTCCGCCTTTCGCTTCTCCATCTGGTTGGCGCTGCTCGGCTGTCTCTGGCTCCTCGTCTTCTGTGTCGCCCCAGCCGCCGGCCTTTTTTTCACTCCTACCCGCACTACCTCCATCTTCACCTTCGCCGCAGTCGTCCGGGCTTACTGGCTGATGAGCCGCCACTCCGGCATCTCCACGTGGAGTGCCCTCTTTTTCCCCTTTGGCGCCCTCGTCTTCGTCTTCACTCTGCTACGCTCCATGCTCATAAGCCTCAAACGGGGCGGCGTCATCTGGCGTGGCACCTTCTATCCCCTCGCCGAACTGCGCAAAAACGCTGCACCTCTCTTCTGACCGTTGTCATCACCGTAGCTGGCCTCCTAAGTGACAGCCAGAGCAGCTTGCGCGAAGCCGCTCACGGCAGGTCGGTTCTGGGCTGGGTGTAGGAGTGGGATTATTGTGCCAACAGGGCTACGCCTACGCAGACGAAGAGAGTGGCTAGCCAGCGGCGGCGGTCTACGTTTTCGCGCAGGAAGATCTTTGCGGCGGCGGCGTTGCCGATGAAGGTGAGTGAGGCCGTGGCGGGGGCGGCGAGCGAGAGATCGACGATGGAGAGGGTGTAGAGCATGGCGAAGAAGTTGAGAGCCATGCAGAGTGCTCCGGCGAGGAAGAGAGCGCTGGAGAGAACGGCGCGGACGGGGCCGAGGTAACCGAGGAAGCCCGGGCGCTCGCGAAGGAGGTCGAGGTCGCCGATGCGGCGCATGGCGGCAGCGATGAGGACTTCACCGGTGATGGCGAGGGCGGCGACGGTGAAGATGGCGCTCCAGGCGTGGAGGAGGGAGGTGGGTATTGTCGGAGTTGCTGTGGTCATCAGCGGCCCGCTCCGGAGTTCATTAGGTCGAGGTCGGGGTGGCTGGATTGGTGTTCAGTGCGGGAGGGACCGCCTGCGACGAAGCCGACGGCGCAGACGATGAGGACGATGCCGGCCCAGCGGTAGAGGGAGAGGTGCTCGTGGAGCCAGAAGCGGCTGAGGAGAGCGACGACGACGTAGCCGAAGGCGGTAGCGGGCATGACGAAGGTGAGGTCGGCCCAGGAGAGCGCGGTCATGTAACAGGCGAAGAAGCCGATGAGCAGGACGATGCCAGACGCGATGAAGGGGTTGAAGAGAGCGTGCCAGAGGAGAGGTAGGTGGTGGAGGTCGACGGGACCAACCTGGCCCATGCCACGGGAGAGAAGTGTATCGCCGACAGAGGCCGTGAGCATGACGGCCAGAAGGATGAGATAACGCTGTGGGGTGAGGGTGTGCTTCATCTACTTCCAGTCTAGAAGAGATGGGTGGCTAGATGTCGAAGGCGATGTGGGCGAGTGCGTTAGCTAAGGTTTGGTGGGAGCAAGTGTCGCCTGTTGGATGAGACGCATTAGCTTACGGGCTTCTTCCTTGGTTGGCTTTTCGTCGGACGCGAAGTTGCCCTCGGAGAGATCGTCGGAGACCGTGTGGAAGTAGGAGCAGCGGACCTTCATCGTGACGGCAATCTGCTTCATGATGCCCATGAGTTCGGGTTTGGCGATTGTGTTGGGCAGGGCGGTGAGGTTAGTAAAGTGGTCGGGTATGTTGGGTCGCTTCGCTGGGACAGTCGGAGGAGCTTGCGCAGAATCTGCCGGTTCCTGGGCTCCAAGAGGAAGGCAAAGGCAGAGAGCGAGTGCGGCGGCGTGGGGCAGCTTCATGGCAGCTCCTGAGAATCGAAATGAGAATCCAATATGGCCGAAGTGAAAGCATACGCTCTCAGGCTGCGAATCGTTTCCGAGTCAAAAAGAAAGGATGACCGAATGGCCATCCTTTTCTGATACTGCGGCTGGTTCTGGTTTAAGCGTTCATGCTGACGGATTCCTGCGCTTTGAGGGCGTTCTCTTCCTTCTTGAGGCGAGAGGCCCTGTTGCGCTGGGAACGGAGCTTCATAAAGGCTTTGGCTTCGACGTAGAGGCGCGGGACATCACGGTTGACAACGGCCTTCCAGACGACGCGGAAGGCAGCCTTCGGGCGGAAATAATATTCGTCGTAGAACTTGTGGACCATCTCCATCACGTATTCGGTGGGGAGGCCAGGGTACTCGATGTGGGCCATCTGGTGGCCGCCGCCGTCTTCCATCTTTTCGTTGGTGATGAAGCCGTTCTTCTGGGCGAAGTCGTAGAACTCTGTACCAGGATAGGCGTGGGCGACGGAGACCTGGATGGTCTCGCAGTCAAGGGTCTTGGCGAAGTTGATGGTGTTGCGGATGGACTCTTTGGTCTCGCCCGGAAGGCCGAGGATGAAGTCGGCGTGGATGATGAGGCCGAGATCGTGGCAGTCCTTGACGAAGTCGCGGGCGCGCTCGACGGTGGCACCCTTCTTAATGTTCTTGAGGATCTGCGGATCGCCGGACTCGAAGCCGACGATGAGGAGGCGGCAGCCAGCGTCCTTCATGGCCTTGAGAGTATCGCGGTCGGTGGTGACGCGCGAGGTGCAGGACCAGGTGATGCCAAGCGGCTTCAGTTTTTCGCAGAGTTCAATCGTGCGGGCCTTCTGGATGTTGAAGGTGTCGTCGTCGAAGAAGAACTCTTTGACGTGGGGGAAGTTTTCTTTGGCCCACTTCATCTCGGCAGCCACATCATCTGTAGACCGCTTGCGCCAGGCGTGGCCGGAGAGGGTCTGGGGCCAGAGGCAGAAGGTGCATTGCGCTGGGCATCCGCGTGTCGAGTAGAGGGAGATGTACGGGTGGAGCAGGAAGGGGACGTTGTATTTGGTGACGTCCATGTCGCGTTTGTAGATCTTGGTGGCCCAGGGCATGGCGTCAAGATCTTCAACCTGCGGTCGGTCGGGGTTGTGCTGGATGACGCCGCTCGGATCTTTGTAACTAATGCCGAGGATTTCGTTGAGGGGTTTTCCGTTGGCGTATTCGACGACGGAGAAATCGAACTCGCGGCGGCAGACGAAGTCGATGACTTCGCACTCGTTGAGGGCGCGGTCGGGGTCCGTGGTGACCGGTGGGCCGACGAATGCAATCTTGATGGAGGGGTTCGCGTTCTTGATGGCCCTGGCGAGGCCGTGGTCGCCGCTCCAGCCTACGGTGGAGGTGAAAAGAACGAGGAAGTCGAAGCTCTTGGCGATTTCAATGGTCTCGTCCGCGGAGACGTGGTGTGGCGGGGCGTCAAGGAGCTTCGAGCCTTCGAGCATGCCGGCGGGGTAGGCCAGCCAGACGGGATACCAGTACGACTCGATCTCGCGGGTAGCGGGCCAGCGGGAACTGGCGCCGCCGTCAAAGTTCTCGAAGGAGGGCGGATTGAGGAACAGTGTCTTAAGAGGCATAATAATAAGCTGATTTTACCATTCAGTAACGAGGTTAAGTGGCTTTTCTGAAGTTCCGTCATTGGTTCAGACGGATGTGGCTCAGGAGGGAATATCCTCATTTCAAAAAAGGTAGCGGGATGAAGACGGGCTAGGGTTTTGTGGGTGCGGTTGGTTGGTCATGCAGAGATGCCGCGATCCAGGTTTCGAGCTCGCCCGCTGCTCGCAGGAGATTGATTGCGGCCTGCTGTGCTTCGAAGTTTGCGTTGAGGACGGCAACGAATTTTTCGCGCTCTGTGATGCGAGCGGTCTGCTCGTCCTTGGGAGTCATCTGCGGGCCGGAGAGATTGCCGCTGCCAGCCTTCAACTGGACGAGCATGACGCCGAGCTGCTGTTGCGCGAGCTGCTGATCGAGCGTGGCGATCTCGGCGCGGGTGGAGAGCTCTGCTGCGGTGTGGCGGGCGCGGAGGCGGCTGTCGAAGAACTGGTCGCGGATCGAATCGGCTTCGTGTTGAGCGCGCGCTGCGTCGGCCGCCGCCTCGCGTTCTTTGGCGCGATGGGCCACGTCGTAGAGGGGGACGGTGATTTGAACGCCGACCGCGGCGTTGTTTTGCTGGAAACGGAGGTAGTAATCCTGGATGTTGGTGTACTTGGCAAAACGGCTGTATTGTCCCTGGAAGTAGATCTGGGGTCTCCAGAGGTAGCGGGCTTCGCCAAAGGCGGTTTCGCGCTTGGAACGTGCGACAGCGTAGGCGGATTCGACGGCAGGGCTGGTGATCATGGTGGCGGCGGTGAGATCGGACGAGGTGGCGGGGAAGGCCGGGACGCTGCTGCTGGTGGTCCCGATACCCTGCGCAGGAAGACCGATGAGGCGCGCGAGATGGGCCTGGTCGGCGGCAGTCTCGTCTTCGGCGCGGAGGCGGGCCAGGCGGATCTGCGCGGCGGTGAGGCGGCAGGTTGTGAGATCGATGGGTGTATCCTGGCCAGCGTCGAGGCGCTCCTGAACGATGCTGACGAGGCGATCGGAGAAGCCTTGCTGCTCCTGGAGCGCGGCCTGGCGCTGCATGTCGCGATCGAGCGCGAGGTAGGTGACGGCGGTGTCCTCGGCTACACCTTCACGAATGTCCTTGAGGTTGAGGCGAGTCGCATCGAGCGCGGCCTGAGCGGCGCGAAGATAGTCGCGCTGCGAGTAGCTGAAGACTAACGACTGCGAGGTGATATTGAAGATCGAGGGCTGGCCGAGCGGGTAGCCGTAGGAGGGTGGACCGACGCCAGAACCTCCGACTATGTTGGGAATGTATGCGTCACGAAGCTGCTGGAGAGCGGCGAGCGCCTTGTCGACATCGGCCTGGGCAGTGAGGACTTTGGGGCTGCTCTTCAGGGCGAGGCCGACCGCCGTCGAGAAGGATATCTGCGCGTAAGCAGGCGCGGTCGCGGAGGCGAAGGCAGAAAACGCGACACATAAGCGAAGAAGACGGGTCATACTTCCTGAGGTATTCCTTGAGACCGGCTAGAGATCATGGTATCGCCTTTTCGTCTACGAGCCCTGCATCGCCTTGCGGGCAGGTGCATAGCTGGATGCGAGGGCAAGGGCGGCGGCGTATTCGCGATGCGCTGCGGCAGGGTCGCCTTCATGCGCGAGGAGATCGCCCAGCTGGACATGCACCTTGAATGCAGGGGCGTCGTCGGTTTTGGCGGAGGAGGAAAGGTAGGCGCGGAGGAGAGTCTCGGCGAGTTCAGGGGACCGGTGGGCGTCCGTGAGAATGCTGGCAGCGTCGACGAGGGAAGGACCTTTGCGATGGTCGGTAGCGATGCCAGATTGGAGAGCGTTAACCATCTTGTCGGGCTGGTGGTGGCGTTCGTAGAAGTGCCCGAGGTCGATGTAGGCCTCGGGAGTTTTTCCGGCGGCGACGGCGTTGCTGAACTCGGCCTCCGCGATAGCGTCTTCTTTTTTCTTTTCGGCGATGAGAGCTAGCAGACGGTGAGCCTGGGAGGGAAAGTGTGGTTGCATTCGGGCGGCGAGGGCCTGGGCCTTGTCGAGACCGCCGCCAATGAGAGCTGGCGCATCGACGTAAAACTCGCCGAGGTCGTTCAGGGCGTGGATGTTTTCAGGATCGAGCTGGACGGCGCGCTCGAAGGCTACGCGAACTTTGATGGCGAGGCTTAGCGCGCTCAGCGGGTTGGCATGAGACGCCTTGAATCCGTAGGCGCGACCGAGCCACATCTGATTGTCACTGCTGGCGGGGTCGCTGGATGCTGCGAGCAGACATTGGTGGATGGCATTGTCGGCCATGTCCTGAGCGTAGTAGATGCGGCAAAGAAGCTGGTGGGCTTGGCCATCACCAGGATGGGCGGCGAGTAGCTCGCGAAGGCTGGTGGTTGCTTCATCGACCCGGCCCTGCTGGAGAAGAGCGTTAGCCTGGGTTGTGTCGGCCAGGAGAAAGCGAACGCTGAAAAAAAAGAGAAGCGAAAATGCAAAACGCATACTTGCCTGAGGTGTCGTAATGAGCATGACTAATCGACTATTTTGACCGCGAGCCCATTAGATAGTTCACGGTTGTTGATGGCACCCAATGCCACTGTATCTTTTTCGGTGAGACCTCCTGTGATCTCAGCGTGAATGAGATTAGTGGCTACGCCGACCTGAACGGGAGTGCGGACAAGTTTGCCATTCACGACACGGTAGACAAAGTCGCCTCCGTCGGTGTGTAAGGCTTCGCGAGGGATGCTGAGAGCATTGAAACGCTGCGCGGTGGTAACGGTTACGATAACGTTGGTGTTAGGCAGCAGGTCGCCACGAGCATCATCGACGGTGATGATGCACTCGCCGACGTTGCGAGTGCCGTAGGTGATGACGGTGGTGGGGGCGATGCTGATGTGTCCGTGCCAGGTCTGGTTGGGCTTTGCGTCCCAGGTGATCTTGACCGCCTGTCCAACTGCGAGTTTGCCAATCTCCGGTTCGTCGAAGTAGGCGTGAACCTGAATTTTGTTGAGGTCAGCGACATCAACCAAGTTCTCGCCGGCAGGGACGAAATCATAGGTGGAGACGGGGATCGAGTAGACCGTGCCGGCTTTCGGTGTCCGGATATTAAAGGCAGCATAGCTACTCTGCGCTGCCGCGAGTGCTGCCCGAGCATCCGCGACCTGTGCCTCGACTCGAGCCTTATCTGCTGGGCCGTAGCGTTGGGTGGTGCGCGATTGAATGCTCTGAACAGAGGTGTTGGCTGCTTGCAAGCGCTGTGCCGCGGCAGCGACCTCGCTCGCGGAGGCCGCACCTTTCTGCTCGAGTTGCTTCAGTGCGTCAAGATCTTTCGCCGCCTGCTGCTGCTGTAACTGAGCCCGGCTAAGATCCCCGGTGAGGCTGATGCGCTCTTCCTGAGATCCGCCTTGCTCCATGTCGTGGAGGGTGGCCTCGGCGGTGCGCAGGGAGGCATTTGCCGCAGCAAGCTTGGCTAATGCGTCGGAGTCGTCCATTTTGAGGAGAAGATCGCCAACCTTGACCTTCTGTAAGACCTCAACGAAGACCTTGGCCACGATTCCGGCCGCAGGGGCATATGCCTGAAACTCGCCAATCGGTTCAACTTTTCCGTTGGTCGAAACTGAACTGACCAGGCTTTGACGAGTGACTGCCGCTGCGTGAATCTCTACAAGCTCGCGGGCCGAGGAGCGGGCAATTACGAATGCAATAACAATGACGGCGAGGAAGATGACCCACAGCATTAGAGGATTCAGTCGTCTTGTCTCGGTCGTCGGCATCAGATAGAAGCTTCAGTATATAAGACGGTGGTTGCACCGGAAACGAAGCAGAAAGTTTTGACCGCGAGCTAGTTACCCCTGCGGTTACGAGGTGACAAGGGATTTGACTGTGGCAAAGAAGAGAGGGCCCTGGGATCAAAACTCTGCTGCTCGGCTTTCCCAAAATGCCAACACAGCAGGATTTTCAACGGCTTTTATGCTAGTCGGATGTCGACGAGTTCGAGTTCAAGTCCTGGGAATTGAGGGTTGCTTTTTGTCTTTAGACGGTACGCGACGTCGATTGATGATCCTTTGTCGAGTGCTATTTCAGTGCAGCGGGCTGGCCAGTCGAAGCCGCGGCTCCAGCCGAGTGCGCTGAAACGGAGAGTTTCTCCGGCTCTTTCCAGTTGGAGGCGGACGTGTTTCTCTTTGATGAAGCGGACCGGCGCTGTGAGCGTTAGGCCGCGAGTGACAAAGACTGGCTCGCGGTTGCCGATTCCAAAAGGTTCGCATTGTTTGAGCCAATCGAAGAAGTGTGGTGTCAGGTCACCGAGGAGGACCTCGGCGTCGCATTGTAGTGGCGGGGTCAAAATGGTTTCCGTCAACCGGGTCGATCCGTAAAGCTGCATTCGTTCGCGCAAAAGGTCCACTCGGTCGGAGGGCATCGAAAAGCCGACGGCGTGGGCGTGCCCGCCGAAGCGAGTGAACAGGGCGTCTGGTGTATGGATTTCTCCATGGACAGCAGTGAGGGCGTCGAGCAGGTGAAAGCCTTCGATCGAGCGGCCTGATCCATGCGCATGTCCATCTTCGTGGGTGAGGACAAGCGCAGGACGTCCGGTCCGGTCGACGACCCGCGAGGCGAGAATTCCGAGGATGCCTCGATGCCAGGTGGAATCGTCCAGGATGATGCACTCCGACAGGAAATTCTCGAGCTTACCGCTCAGCGTCTTCAGTTGGGCTTCGATCGCCTCAAGTGCCCTTGCCTCGGTCGCACGGCGGTCATCGTTTAGGCGGTTGAGTTTTTCGGCCAGCTCTGTCGCACGCGGCTGGTCTTTTGTCAGGAAGAGTTCGACGACGTCGCTGGCGATGTCCATTCGGCCGGCAGCGTTGATACGTGGCGCAAGGCGAAAGCCGACCTCTGTGGCGGTTGGAGCGCGGTTTGACGGGATCTGTGCCACCTGCATGAGAGCGCGCAGGCCAGGCTGGACGGGATTGCGAAGCTCACGCAGGCCCAGCGCGGCGATGGCACGATTCTCTCCTTCGAGAGGGACCGAGTCGGCGATGGTAGCGATGGCGACAAGCTTCAAAAAAGAGGGAATCAAGCTACGCTTGAGGCGGAGACGCTGGGCTTCTGGATCTTCGGCGGCTTCCGCTGCCGATAGCAGCAATGCGTGAGCCAGTTTGAAGGCGACTGCTGCGCCGCAGAGCGATTTGAAGGGGTACGGGCAGTTTGCCTGGGCTGGGTTGAGTACGGCAACCGCTTCGGGGACACCGACCGCATCGTCGGGGAGATGGTGGTCGGTGACAATGAGATCCATGCCGAGAGCCTTCGCCTCGTCTGCTGCAGCAAAGGCGCGGATGCCGGTGTCAACACTGATGACGAGACGGACACCGGCGGCGGCGGCCTGTCCAAGGACGCTGGTCTGCATGCCGTAGCCTTCGCGCAGGCGGTGGGGGACGTGGTAGGTGACGATGGCGGGTTTGTCTGGTGGGGCGATTCGTTCGATGGCGGTCTTGAGGAGGACGGTGGCGGTGGTTCCATCGACGTCGTAATCGCCGTAGATGAGAATGGGCTCGCTGGATTGGACCGCACGTTGTATGCGGGCTACGGCCAGGTCCATGCCAAGCATGAGTGCGGGGTCGATGAGGTCTTCGATGGTTGGGTTAAGGAAGGCCTGGGCGGCTGTCGGGTCGGATATGCCTCGCGAAAGAAGGATGCTGGCGATGGCATTTGGGCAGTGAAGGTGCTCCGCAAGGCGTGCGACTGCGGCGGGATCGACCGTTGGAACTATCCATTGCTGCGGCCCAGCGTGGGCAGAGGACATCTTCCGTCTACTCGTCGCTCTCGCGGTTATCGACCACGATGCCGCCAAGATCGGAGACTGTCTCCATCAGGTTCTGGAAGCTGTCGTACCAGTCGGTGGCGACTTCGAAGATGAACATGACGCCCTGGTAGGCGAAGCCGAGCTGGAGATAGCCGATCTTGCCGACGTGGTTGACGAGATACTCGGCGTCGTCGATCTCTTCTGAGGCATCGGGGAAGGTTTCGTCGCGAAGCTGGTCGAGGAGTATGGCGACATCGGCTTTCTCGAGAACGACTTCGCTCATGGTGATGAAAGGGGCGCCCGCGGCTTTGGCGTGTTCGACGAAGTCCTTCCAGCCGTCTGGGTTTTCTTCTTCGAAGATGACGGTGGGGACCTCTTCGCTGATGAACGCACTGAGACGGCGCATACCGTGGCCGGCGATGAAGGCCACCATGTCGTCTTTGAGCGAGATGAGATTATCGGGTTGCATTCGTTGTTTATTGTCTCAGAAACCCGTGTGCGCCGCACAGGAATCAACGAACGTGTCGCGGGAGGAGTGCCGGGAGATGCTTTGGCTTCAGCGCCATATCCTTATTTTCACCAACGTGCTGGACGAGAGCGCTTCGCGTCCGAGCAGGTGATCGGCGCGCGATGGGTGCGAAACGTTGCGTGGTATATTCGAAGGAAAGTCAAATGATTTTTTCTAAAGATTACGTTGGATATCTGGCGCGCCAGACGGTAAAGCATTTAGTCGCCGAGAAGATGATCCACACCGAAAAGCCGACACTGGTTAATGAGCGCGTCGCGGCTGCGATGGTGGATGAACTGTCGCTGGAAGACCGGATTAATGATGAGGTCCGGGTGATTCTGGAGGCGTTTCAGGACGATATGCGCAAGACCGGCGCGAGCTATCCTGAGATGTTCAAAAAGGTGAAGAACGAACTCGCCCGCAAGTACAAGGCGGTGTTGTGAGAATTTCGCGCGACAAGTTGAATAAGCTGGCCCATACGGTTGCGGATACGCTGGCGGAGATCGCCGAGGTGGACTTCCTGGAGGATCGGAATACGATTCGGCAGGAGGCGCGGAAGGCGCTGGAAAAGCTGCTGATGGAAGAAACGAAGATCGATGCGGCGGCTCGGATGAAGATCTCTTCGCAGCGGAAGATTATTACCGAAGGCTCGCAGGAGTGGGATATTCTTTACCGGAAGTACTATAACGACGAGGTCAAGAAGCTGGGGTTGTGAGCGGTTTCTTCCAGGGCGGCGTTGCACCTCCCCCTCCCGTCAAAAGTGTGCAAAGTATTCTAATAAAACGGCTTAGGTTTGTACTTCCTCCTGGATTTGGGTTGAACAGGATGGTCCGGCGTCAGGTTTTGGGGCGTCTGGCAAGGCCTGGTTTGTCAAGCTTCCGCGCTTATGCAGGGTGCTGAAAAAGTCGGAGTGGGAACCGAAAAGCAGACCCCCAGCGGCTAAAGCCGGAACGCAAGTGAAGGACTTACGGCACCCATTCGGCTCCGCTCAGGGCAGGCTCTGAATCCGTGCCCTTAAGCAAAACAGGGTTTTTCAGCAGGCTCTATATCCATGGGGCCAGTATCCATGGGCTAGTCGGTTTTTGTGAAGTGCAACCTTTGGGTTGCGTCTTTGTTTTAGATTGCGCTAATATGCAACTTGGAGGTTGCATATATGGCGAATGATCGGATTGAGAAGCAGATTGACTTGAAGGCGCCGGTTTCCAGAGTGTGGCGTGCGCTGACGGATTACCGTGAGTTTGGGGAGTGGTTTCGGGTGAAGCTGGAGGGGCCGTTCGTTGCGGGTCAGGTTTCGCGTGGCCAGCTTAACTTTCCTGGATACGAACATCTCCAGATGGAGGTTGTCGTGCAGAAGATCGAGCCCGAACGGTTCTTTTCCTACACCTGGCATCCTTATGCGATCGATCCCAAGGTTGATTATTCGAAGGAGACTCCGACGCTCGTCGAGTTCACGTTGGAGAAGAGCGCGAAAGGCACGTTGCTGATGGTGACGGAGTCTGGCTTCGACAAGATTCCGAGCGAGCGCCGTCTGGAAGCGTTTCGCATGAATGACAACGGCTGGGGACAGCAGCTGAAACACATAGAGAGCTATGTCGCAGAGAGACCGTAACGGCGTTGGCGCCAGACGGCAGAGCCATGCGGCTGTCTTCGCTGCACTGGGCGACGAGACGCGGCTGGCTCTGGTTGCGAGGCTCAGCGACGGGCGGCCGGCTTCGATCTCTCAGTTGACGGAGGCTCAGCCAGCTGGGGGCTCGAAGCTGACGCGGCAGGCGATTACGAAGCATCTTCGCGTGCTGGAGCGGGCGCGGATCGTGCACGGCGTTCGCGTGGGGCGAGAGAGTCTGTTCGAGCTGGATGCGAAGCCGATCAACGAGCTTAGGGAGTATCTGGATCTGGTGTCGGAGCAATGGGACCAGGCGCTGGGGAGGCTGAGGTCGTTTGTCGAAGAGTGAAGTGCGGTGCGATGAGGTCATCGGGTAGGTTGGTAGTGTCTCAGTTTGAATTTTCGCCCACGACGCGATATCACCATTTCTTCTAAACCGGCAGTCCTACCATTGCGGCGCTGTCCCGCCAAAGCCTGGCGCACGCTGCATCATCCTGAGCGATGGTGGAGGGCGGTGGCCAGGTTAGTTTGGCCTTGCGGAGTGAACAATAGATTGCGTTTTGGCTGCTGATGGTCCCGTCGCTCAGATCAGCAAGACCACGACCAGCATGAACAAGGCTGTTTATCCTGTGCGAGAAAGGCTGGATTAACGGCAGTAATGGCCAAATCAATCTCCGCACGACAAAGGGTGCTGACCGTACAAGGCCAGTACCCGGCGTTAGGCCGGGATCATAGGCAAACACGCGCAATCCACGAGCTAAAACATCCAGATGAGTGGCAAGGGTTCGTGCGGTCATCACATTGCACAGTTTCGATGACGAATAGGCCCGCAGCCCCGCCGTCATTGGCCGCTGGTCAAGGTGAGGGTCGCGTTCCGGGTAGGCCAGCCATTCGGCATTGGCGTGGTTAGGGGGTGGTACGGCGGTTTTCTCAGCTGGATCATGCGTACCGCTTGCGGTAAAGATGAGGGTCCCGCCATCCTTTATCTGCGGCAACAGGAGGCGTGCGAGGAGGTAATGGGCCAGATGATTGACGCCGAAAGTGCGCTCAAAACCCTGCGTCGTTCGCGCTTTCAAGTCGTAACCTTGCAAGCCCGCATTCAAAGCCAGCGTGTCGAATTGCATGGTGCCTAGCGTCGCGGCGAAAGCGCGGACTGTGTCGAGGTTGTTGAGATCAAGCGGCCGAACTTCGACAGCTTCCGTAGATACGAGGTCACACGCGCCGGCGATGACCCGATGGCCTCGTTCAATCAGCCGTTCGGCTGCGACCCTGCCAATTCCCGAACTTACACCTGTCATCACAATGATTTTCATGATTCTCGTTCGTGATCCATTCCGTCCTAGAGGTAAAACTCTCGGCGTCCAATGGTCAAACCGAGCCAAAGTCCGGTTTTCACCCACACAGAGTAGAGAGAAATTTAAGAATTGAAACTGAGACACTACCGCCAGGTTTGCTGCCTTGAGTTACAAGCGGCTGCTTGCTATACTTCACAGATGCGCTGGAGAGAACATCCTCCTGCGAATAATGCGGTTCTGGCGTTATGGTGTAACTGGTTAACACGCCGCCCTCTCAAGGCGGAGAGTCCGGGTTCGAGCCCCGGTAACGCTACCAAAATCTCTTCTTCTTCCGTTTCTACGAAGCAGACGGCATATAGTTGAGTAGTGGGATTTGTTATGTTTGGCGCCATGGTGTAACTGGTTAACACGCGGCCCTTTCAAGGCTGAGAGTCCGGGTTCGAGCCCCGGTGGCGCTACCAAACTTTCGATGAAGTATGAGGCGCCTCAAGGCGGGGATGTA
>Ga0137391_10001271_pt1 | contig 18291 bp, 22 predicted proteins | sample 15con2h24BmetaG_FD_101399 | JGI IMG/M metagenome (GOLD analysis project Ga0137391, IMG submission 101399) | Vadose zone soil microbial communities from Angelo Coast Range Reserve, California, USA - 15con2h2.4B metaG | ecosystem: Environmental > Terrestrial > Soil > Vadose zone > Saprolite...
ACCAAAAACCAAAAACCAAAAACCAATTCAATTCCTTGCGGGATCACAACTGCTTCTCATCCATTGCCTCAAATGCGCGCGCCAAATCAGATCTCAGGTTCTCCACATCTTCCAATCCGATGTTGAAACGTACAATGCGTGATCCGTAATCCGGGCGCTTGTTGGTTTGAAAGTCATAGGCCATCACCAGGCTGGTGACGCCTCCCCAGCTGTAGCCGATCTTAAAGAGCTCAAGACTATTCACAAATCTGGTTACCTGCTGCTTGGTGAAGGTGCGTTGAAAGACAACGGAGAATACGCCGGAGGAGCCAGTGAAGTCGCGTTTCCAGAGTTCGTGGCCGGGGCATGATGGCAGCGCTGGATGGAGAACGAGCTCGATCTCCGGCCGCGCCGCTAGCCATTGCGCCAGCTCGACTGCGCTTTTTTCGATCGCCGCTAAACGCACGGCGAGGGTCTTCATGCCACGCAGAGCCAGGCTGCAATCGTCTGGCGAGACGGCGCAGCCGATAAGTTGCTGGGTGGCGCCAAGTGTCTGGTAGAGCTCGGGGTTCCTGACCGTGATGGAACCGAGCAGCAGATCGCTATGGCCGCCAATGTACTTGGTCAGCGCCTGCATCGTGATGTCCACGCCGTGAGCGAACGCGTCAAAGTAAACGCCCGCAGCCCAGGTGTTATCGATAACAACAAGCGTGCCGGCTTTATGCGCCACTTCGGCCATGGCAGAGACATCCTGCACTTCCATGGTGATGGAGCCCGGGCTCTCACACCAGAGCAGGCGCGTATTGGCGCGCAGGTGAGAAGTGATGCCCGCGCCAATGTTCGGCGGGTAATAGCTGACCTCTACGCCAAAGCGGCGCAGAATATGGTTGGCGAACTTGCGGTTAGGGCCGTAAATACTTTCAGGAATCAGGATGTGGTCACCGGTTTTGAGGAACGCCAGGTTGATCAGAGAAATGGCGGCCTGTCCGCCGGGCGCCAGGATGGCGCGATAGCCGTTTTCCAGCTCGCAGATTCTCACGGCGAGTTCAAGCGCAGTGGGTGTGCCGTAAAGGCCGTAAGTATAGCCGGCTTCATACTGGTCCCACTGTTCGTTGGCCGCGCCCACATCAGAAAACACTACGGTGGAGCCACGGTAAACGGGCGTGGAGAGAGATTTAAATCCCCCAGGCGCAGATGCGTCCGAGTGGATGAGCCTGGTCTTCCAGTCTTTAGGCGTTTTCATGCGTATTGATTATAGAAAACGCGAGTCTGCGAGGGCCCTCAACCACAAAGGACGCGAAGGTTGATATTTTTTATCCCGAGCGTAGCGAGGGATCCCTGCCAGCTTTCAGATTTTTACCACAATTGCGCTATGACGTGCTTCGGAACAAAGGACGCGGGATTCGAAACGTAGAGTTGACTCTCGCTCGGATTTTCTCCGTGACCCCGTGGTGAGATATGGATGTCGGGCAGGCTACATACGGGAGCGGCGCATCTCGGGCGGGGTCTCGCGATCAAGACGGGCAGCATCAATGATGAGTTCCGCCAATCCCGGTTTGGACAGGTCTGCGGGCGTGCGGATCTTTACGTGGCGAAGATTTTTGCCGGTACCTTCCAGAAGGTGATGCGGATCCTTGAGGGATCTCCCAAGAGCAAACCCGAGACTGAGATGAGCTTTGGCGATAAGAAAAAAGGCAAAGCTGCCCACCAGAGAGAAAGTGGGAATTCCCCAGGAGTTGACTGACTCAGTCGCCTCCGGCACATGCTTCTTCACCAGGCGGCGCAGGTCTTGGGCCAGAGCTTGCAGCTTTGCCGGATGGTCCTTGAGACATTCGTCAATACTCTGAGGCTTGGACCTGGCCTTCTTAGGAGCCGGGGACTTCTTTTTGGTGGGGATGTCCATTTTGATCGCTCCTTCTGATGGGTAAGTCTACATCAGCAAGAGTAACGGCAGGAGCACGCAGAGAAGAAGGATTTGCAATTTGAAAGTTGAAAAATCCCCAGACCCATCTGCTTTCGTTTATCACCCCAATTCTTCTTCGCTCCCAGGGACTCGCGTTGATCCAGTCAAAAGGTTGCACCCGTAGTTCTCTCTAAGGTCTTGCAACTCATTGCGTGTTCTCCCACTCCAAACAGGAAGGTGATGAAAGTATGTTGACGATCCTTGTAGTGATTGTGGTGTTGATGCTGGTTGGAGCCCTGCCTGCGTGGCCGCACAGCCGTAGTTGGGGATACTACCCGAGCGGTGGCCTGGGCCTGATCCTGCTGATCGTGATTATTTTGCTCTTAATGGGACACTGATCGCAGCGGGGTTGATGGAATGAAACTGTTCGGACCAGGAAAGTTGATGTTTGGGGCGGTTATGCTTGCGGCAGCCATGGCAGCGGGCTGCTCACCTTCACAAGATACCGATAAAACGCGCAAAGAGGCAGCCGACGCCGCGGCCCAGATCAAACAGGGAAGTAAAGTGGCCGCGGTTGAGATCAAGAAGGGCGCAGTTGAGGCAGGTAAGCAAGGGAAGGCAATCGCCGAGGGCGTGAAGGAAGGCTGGACCGCGGAATCGAAGAAGGTAAACGTAAATAAGGCGTCCAAGACTCAGTTACTCACGCTACCGGGAATCGATGAGGATTCCGCGCAACGGATCGTGGCGGGCCGCCCATACCATACCAAAGATGAACTGAGCACCAAAGGCATTGTTTCGCCAGAGGAGTTCCAGAAAATCCAGAGGCTAATCTCCGTCAATTCGAATTGATCAGCTTAAGCCCGTAAATCGGATGAGCGAACTACTTGGTGGGTTCCATCTTCAACGCGTTATTGAACAAATTGAAATAGTTAAAGAGGCCGATGGCGGCGATGAGTTCCACCACTGCCGCTTCATCATACTCCTGGCGAAGTTCGGCAAAGAGAGCGTCGTCCAGTGAGTGCTGGTCACGCGTGAGGCGTTCGGCCACCCGCAGCGCAATCTTTTCCTTGGGCGTGAAGTCACTGCGCTGGTCAGCGTTGGCCAGATCGTTCATCTGCTCATCCGTCCAGCCGTACCGTCTTGCCAAGACGGTGTGAGAAGCCAGTCAATATTCGCAGCCATTGATCTGCGACACGCGCACGAAGAGCAACTCTTTCAACTTCGCGGGCAGCGCGCCGTTTGCAGAAACGATTCCGAAGTGGTCGATCATCGAGCGGAGTATTTCCGGCCGATGGGCCACGGTGCGGAACATGTTGGGAATATTTCCGCGCTGTTTCATGAAGCGGTCATAAATCTCTCCCACTTCAGCAGGAACAACGGAGCGGTCAAGGCGCGAGATTCTGGGCATAAATGGGGCCGGGCGGAGCAGGCGGTTTTTCCGCCTGCCCGAAAGAGTTTATTTGAATGAACCGACGGCGGCGGTTTCGTCGTCTTTGATGTCGAACACGGTATAGAGCTTGGTGATCTGCAGCAGGTCATGGACCTTCTTGGTGAGGTTGAGCAGTTTCAACTCGCCACCCTGATTGCGCACGGTGGTGAAAGCGCTGACCAACTCGCCAATGCCGGAGCTGTCAATGTATGTTACGTCGCCCAGGTTCAGCAGGATTTTCTTCTGCCCTTTGGCAACCAGGTCGCGGACGGACTCGCGGAGCACCACACTGCCTTCTCCCAGCGTGATGCGGCCACTCATGTCCACCACGGTGACGCCATTGACCTGCCGGTTGCTTGCCTTCATTGTCACTTTATTTCCTCCTTGGCATTCGCCGCGCTGCGGCCTTTATGCTTGATTAATGTAATTTCGGTTCCTGGATCGGTGTTTCTGAACTTCACCTCATCCATAAAAGCGCGAATCAGAAAGATGCCGCGTCCGGAACCTTTCATGAGATTGTCTGGCGCCAGAGGGTCAGGAAGATGGCTGGCATCCAGGCCCTTACCCTGGTCTGTAATAGTGATGACGAGTGCATCGCCGGTGTTTTCACAGACGAACAAAACTTTTTTTGCCGGATCAGCGGAATTGCCGTGCATCACGGCATTTACGGCCGCCTCGCGTACCGCCATGGCGATGTTGTACTGTTCGTCTTCGTTAAATCCCGCCGTGGCTGCCGCTTCAACCGCCATGCTCTCCGCGCGATTGACCGTATCCAAAGTTGATTCGAACGAATAAGACACCCGTTTTGTCATGCGGCGGTCCACATTATGTGATGAAGGGGCGACTGCGGCCAACGGACGGCTGGGCTAACTAAGAAAGTTTGCCTAGTGCTGTGCGAATTGTCAAACGGCAATTGTTTGTCCAGCCAGACGACCGAGGGAACTTTTAGGTTCAAGTTGGTGTCAGTGCTGCAGCGGCGCAAAGCTCAAAACAAGCATGGTTAGGTCATCAAATTTGGGTGAGCCGCCCCGAAATGCCGTTACGTCGCGGATGCAATCCTCCACCAGTTCACGCGATCCGCGGGAGAGGCAGCGATTCAGGAGCGCCGCCAGACGCTGTGGTCCGTATTCAGAGCCATCCGCCCCGAGGGACTCAGTAAGACCGTCAGAAAACAGAACCAGGCTGTCACCCGGGGAGAGTTGAACGTGTGTGCTGGTGAACGTCTGGTCACAGAAAAGTCCAACCGGAACAGTGTTGGCTTCAATAGGCCGGACACCAGCAACGCTTACATGCAATGGCGCCAGATGACCGCTGTTGGAGATCTCCACGTCACCGCAGGGTTTGGCCTTTCCGCAGATGAGCGTGGCGTATTGAGTGGGCAGCGTGCTCCCGCAGAAGATCCGGTTGGCACGCTCCACCAACTCCGGCAACGGCAGGCCGGCCGGGACAAGCGCCCGGAACATGGCGTGCAAGTTGGACATGAGCATGGACGCCGCGACTCCTTTACCGGAAACATCGCCCAGCATGAAATAGAGATCATTGCCATAAGGCACCAGGTCACAGTAGTCGCCACTGACCATGCCGGCTGGCTCGTAATGAATGGCAGCCTTCCAGCCAGAGGCGGCAAAGTCCCGCGGAGGCAGCAGTCCTGCCTGGATACTGGCAGCCAGTTCCAGGTCCCGTTCCAGCGCGCGCGCTTCGGCAGGAGGCAGGCAGTCCAGGCACATGCGGGCCAGCGGGTCTGTGAGGACGCGCTGTGCTCCCATATCCTCATGGCAAACCTCACAGATGCCGAAGGATCCGGCGTCAACACGCTCCAGGGCTTTGTCCACCTGTTCCAGAAGCTGAAGCAGGTTCGCTGTCTGCGCGCGGGATACTACGTCCTGAAGCTTCTCGCGCCGCACGAGAAGCTGGTCGCGCAACAAATGGAGGTCAGTGACTTGGATTGCCATAAAAAAACCTCTCCATAACAGAGTTCTAGATACGCGTGACGGATGCAAAATTTGTGGAAGCAAATCAGTCAACACGGGCCAATGTTCAAGATACTTCCAACCTCCTGTGGAGACTATCCGATTTTTGGCGCCGAAAATGGGGAAGTTTGGGGTAGCAAGGACAAACCACATTCTGTATTCTGAATTCCAGGCGATAAAGAGATCGAAATTGAATCCATTGTTGCGTTGATGCAAGCAAAAACCAGGGAGAATGCTGCCACCAATCACACTTTCGCGCATGTTGGGCGCCGCCGTTTATGACGGGTCAGGAGCATTGGCTGGACGTGTGCGCGAAGTGGCGATGCATCTGCAAGCTGAACCTAACCTGATTTCTGACTTCATAGTGAAGACCCGCGGCGGAGACCGTCTGCTGCCCGCCAAACAGGTTTACGGAATGCTGGGGCCAACCGTCCGCGCCAATGGCAATGCTGCAGACTGGCCGCCTCTGGTCAGCTCTGAAGGCATGCTGCTGCTGGAGCGCGATCTACTGGACCAGCAGATCATTGATGTCTCCGGGCGCAAGGTGGTCCGCGTGAATGACGTGGACCTGCTGCCGGAGTCGCAGAATGGCAGCCTGCGGTTCAAGATTGGGTTGGTGGATGTTGGACTGCGTGGCGCGATACGGCGCTTGCTCAAAGGCCTGGCGCCCTATAACGCCATTGAAGCGCTGGTTACACGGATGCCGGAGAAAGGTATCCCGTGGGAAGCCGTGGACCTGATCGAAACCGATCCTTCACGGCGTGTGCATTTAAAGCTGGAATATGAGCGCTTGTCCAAGCTGCATCCGGCGGATATCGCCGACATTCTGGAAGAACTGGCTCCGGCAGAGCGTGAAGCAGTGTTCCAGTCGCTGGATGAGGAAGTGGCCGCCGAAGCTCTGGAAGAGATCGATCCCAAGATGCAGGTTGAGCTGATGCGGTCCATTGAGTCCGATAAAGCAGCCGACATTGTGGAGGAGATGGACCCCGGAGCGGCTGCTGATCTGTTGGGCGATTTGCCGCACGAAACCTCAGAAGAAATTCTGGAAGAGATGGAGCCGGAGGAGCGGCAGGAAGTCTCCGAGCTGCTGGCGTTTGAGGAAAACACGGCTGCCGGGCGCATGACCACCCTGTTTATTGCATTGTCACCCGATGCAAGCGTGAGTGATGCGATAGATGCTCTGAGAACATTTGAAGGTGAAGCCGAATCCATCACCACCATCTTCCTGACCGATCCCACGGAAAAGCTGGTGGGTGCCGTACCTCTGGTTTCATTGGTGCTGGCTCCAGGCGGTACACGCCTGGGAACGCTCAGCCCGGACCGCGTGATCTCCTGCGACATAGGCGCCAGTGAGAAGGACGTGGCCGAAATGTTCGACAAGTACAATCTGATGACTCTTCCGGTCGTTGACGACGAAGATAAGCTCACAGGGATCATCACGGCCGATGATGTGATCGGCTTACTTCGCGATCGAATTTAGGTCTCGCATTGAGATTCATCAGGCGTTAGCACTCTTTTCGTGCCAACGTTGCCGCAGCGATCCCACACATAGAAAAATAAATTAACAAAAAGCTGTTTAAAGTCTGTTCCGCCGTTGTGACATACGCGGCTCTCAGTTATTCTGCCCAAGGTGTTCAAAATCGGGTGTTAAAGATCATGTCAGATGATGAAGCTGAAACTGTTCCGCAAACGCGAAGGCGCAGCCCGCAGACCCGGCCTTGGACCGATCAAGTATCGGTTGATCGCCTTTTTTGCGGTCTTTGGACCAGGCTTCATCACCGCGAACGTTGATAACGATCCCGGCGGCATTCTCACTTATTCGCAGGCAGGCGCCAAGCTCGGCTACACCCTGCTGTGGACCCTCATACCAACAACGATTGCGCTGATTGTGGTGCAGGAAATGGCGGCGCGCATGGGCGCCGTCACGGGAAAAGGGCTGGCGGACCTGATTCGCGAAGAATTCGGGTTGCGCGCAACTTTCTTCACCATGGTGATTCTGGGCATCGCCGATTTCGGCAACATCATGGCTGAATTTGCCGGCCTGGCCTCAGGCATGGGCATATTTCACATCAGCAAATATATTTGCGTGCCGCTGGGTGCGATGCTGGTATGGGTGGTGGTGGTGCGGGGATCGTACAAGCCCGTTGAAAAAATCCTGATTTTTTTCTCACTGATTTACTTCGCCTACCCTCTTTCTGCTTTCTTTGTTCATCCGGATTGGCATCAGGCACTCAAGGACACGTTTGTTCCGGTGGTCAGCAAGAATTCCGAATATCTGATTCTGGTGGTGGGCCTGGTTGGAACCACGATTACGCCATGGATGCAGTTCTACCTTCAGGCGTCGATCGTGGAAAAAGGAATTGGCAAGCGCCAGTACGCGCTCTCCCGCTGGGACGTAATCCTGGGCTGCATTGTCACGGACGTGATCGCCTTCTTTATTGTCGTGGCTTGTGCGGCCACTCTGTACGTTTCGGGCAATCACAACATCACCGACGCGTCCGAGGCAGCCGTGGCTTTGATACCGCTGGCCGGACGTTTCGCTGGCCTCCTCTTTGCCGTGGGATTGGTGAACGCTGCGCTACTCTCGGCGGCGATTCTGCCGTTGGCCACCGCCTACAACATCTGCGAAGGTCTGGGCGTGGAATCCGGCATCAACAAGAAGTTTTCTGAAGCGCCCACGTTCTACTGGATTTATACCCTGCTGATTGGCGGGGCCGCTGGGCTGGTACTGATTCCCAGACTGCCGTTGATCAAGTTGATTCTGTTTTCACAGGTAGCCAACGGTATGCTGCTGCCGTTTGTGCTGATCTTCATGCTCAAGCTGGTGAATAAACCGGAGCTGATGGGCAACCAGCGAAACTCGCTGTTCGCCAACACCATTGCCTGGGGAACCAGCGTGATCATGATCCTGCTGACGGCAGCGCTGCTCTGGACACAGATTACAGGGCAGCAGGTTTAGAGGTCTGCTTAGAACAGTTCACCTCGGCTGAGCTTCTGGACTAATTGAATATCGGCGGCTAGGAAATCGTAGGTCGGCAGCTCAGTGAAAGCGACCCAGCGAATGTCATTGAAGATGCGGTTCTGCATTTCATTTTCGTACTCAGTCACTACATAAAAACTCAGCTGAACACCATGACCAGGGGCGTAGCTGTGCTGCACCGCTGCCACCTTGCGCCCGATCTTTGCACGGATGCCCAACTCTTCGTCGAGTTCACGGGCCAGGGCTTCAGGAAGCTGCTCACCGGCTTCGACCTTGCCGCCGGGAAACTCCCATTTCAGCGGCATTGACTGACTCTCAGTGCGCTGGCAGATGAGGACCTTGTTGTTCTGAACGATAATCGCGGCTACCACCACCTTCATTTATTTGTCGCTCCGTTTAATTCTGTCGCTTCGCTCCAAACCGCTGGAGATTTTAGATTTTGCTTTCACTCTTCTGCTCCTGGTATAGCGGGCCGCGACACGTGGGCGGTCGCAGCCCTTAATTCCGATTTCTGAAACAGCAATCAAGCTCGATCATCCACACAACTTGTGAACGTAAAGGCGAACAGCGCCACTTCTGGCTCACGGGTGATCAGGTCGAGGGTGTGCGCACCGAAAGACTTGTTGTCAACCAGCGAATACATACGTGGCCGGATGACATGCAGGTAGCTGCGTCCGTGGCGGAAATGAATGTCTGGCGTGGCGATGGCTGGCGTGAGTGGCTGACCGTCCTGAAGTATTTCAAGCTCACGTGGCTGCGGGTTGAAGGAAGCCATCACAAGATTGACCGCGGCAGCAGAGTAACGGATGGTGACGCGTGCTTCTTCTCCTCCACCTTCAGTGGCGGGATCGGATGAAGCTTCAATGGCCGATTCCAGGTGGTCGCCCGTAGCCGTCCAGCGACCGTTGGCGTAGAAATAGCCATCGCGAAGTTCCCCCGAATGGGAGTAGTCAGCAGGCTGGTCTTCAATAAATTCACCCGCATTGCCGATGCGCCCGCGACGATGGCCGAGGTAGAGTTCCGGCGATGGCTGATAACAGACGGCGCCCTGACGATCCGTATCGCGCAGCGGATCGAGCAGCTTAGGCAGCGTGAGATCGGGACGGATTTCGCGCAACAGCTCCTGAATGTTCTCCTCGGTCTCACGGTATGCGCCTTCCCCAAAGTGGGCGTAGCGAAGATATCCGTTGGCGTCGATGAGATATTTGCTGGGCCAGTAACGATTGGCAAAGGCCTGCCAGAGTTCCATGTTGCTGTCCACCACGACAGGGTAGGTGAGCCCGAACTCTTCAATGCCCCGCTCAACATTCGATTCATAGCGGGCGAAGAGAAATTCTGGCGAGTGGACCCCGATCACGGTGAGTCCCTTGTCAGCATAACGCGCATGCCACTCCTTGATATAAGGGAGCGTGCGGATGCAGTTGAGGCAAGTGTAGTCCCAGAAGTCGATCAGGACGACGCGTCCGCGTAGCTGGCGCATGCTGAGCGGCGGTGAGTTAAACCAGAGGCGACCGATCTCCGGGGCACGGACTGTATTCTTGTCTATTTTCAATGTCGCTTCGCTCCAAACCGCTTAATACCATTCAACTTTGCCAACACTGTCTGGCTCCTGATGCAGCGGATCGCGACACGTTGGATGGTCGCGATCCTAAAACCTAAAAGAGGATAAACCGACAAATTATTCGATCTGTACCGGCGCGTGTGTAATGGCCGTGATCTGTCGCAGTCCGACGGGGTTATAAGTGCCCGGATTGATCGCGGCCGCCAGCGCTTTCAATCCGTCAATCAACGTGCTGGCCGGGGTGTTGAGAAACTCGTCGTTGATGCAGTACACACGGCCATTGCGGACGGCGTTGGTCTGGCCCCAGCCGCTACGAGCTGCGAGCTTTTCCAGTGGGACACGGTTTCCGGCTCCGCACCACGCGGCGATGATCACTTCTGGATCGGCAGCGACCACTTCTTGTTCGGTCACGTTCTTCCCCGCCTCGCCAAAGAATTTTCCACCCGCGGCTTCAACAAGTTCAGCCACCCAGCCTTGTGACAGTATCAGCGGCTTTCCCCATTCTTCGCAGTACACAAGTGGCCGGGACTTCGTTGATCGGGATGCGCTCGATGTGCTGCGAACCGCCTCGATTTCTGTCTGCATCCTTTTGACAAGGGTCTGACCTGCGGCTTCAGCACCGGCGATGCGGGCGATGTGCAAAATATCTTTGTAGATGTCGGCCAGGGAGTGCGGCGCCAGGCAGAGACAGGGAGCACCGGCCTTCAAGATCTCGGCCAGAGATTCCATGCGATAAGGAACAGACGCGATGACCAGATCAGGGCGAGCAGAAATAATTTGCTCTGCTTTGGCAGACCACGAATCTTCTACGATGATAGTGCCGGTATCAAGGAGTTCGGGGCAGACATCAAGGCAATATTTGGTGCAGGCCGCCAGCAAATTCAGCAGGCCCAGATCGCGCAGGGTAACGGTGACGCTGGGCTGAAGAGAGACAATTCGCTGCGGTGGCGCGATTTCTGGCATGATGGAATTATAGGTCAGCCATTCAGCAAGGGCCGTGGCGTGAGTTATTCAGCGAAAGTACTGGAACATTTCGAAAACCCTCGCAATGTGGGCGAACTGGCGGACGCAGACGGAGATGCGCGGCTGGAGCATCCGGTATGCGGCGACATTATGCGGATCATGATCAAGGTGACTGACGGACGGATTGAACAGATCCGGTTCAAGTCACGCGGATGCGTGGCGTCGATTGCCGCGGGATCGTGCTTGACGGAAATGGTGTTGGGAAAGCCGCTGGGTGAAGCCAGATCATTCACGCGTGAGCATCTGGTTGAGGCGATGGGCGGGCTGACCAATGCGTCAATGCACGCATCACACCTGGCAATGGATGTTCTGGCCCGGGCCTTGCGGCAGTTGCCGTAAGCACGAGGTGAGTTGTCTGAGCAACACCGAAAACGACTAAAAATCTATGGCTTAAATCCATAAAATTGATTCTCTGTTTTTGCTGATTGCAGGTACAATTACTCACCACACTGCGTCCTGCCCGGGGCTGTATAGGAGAGGAAGAATGAAAGCGCTAGCCATTTTGCTGCTGTCCCTGACCTCGCTGACTTCTCCCGGCCCGGGGATCGCTGGAATAAAGATTGTTACCCGCCAGGTAATAGGCGGCCTCACAGACACTCGTACTGAGTACGTTGCCGGTGACCGGTTCAGGAATGAATGGCAGACACAGATGGGGGACCGTCCGGGGACGACAATGGCCAGCATTGTTGTGCGCGGCGAGCGCGATAAGATTTTCGTACTTGACCTTCAGGCACATGAATATCTGACGTATGAAACCGATTCGCGCGGTATGGTGGCGGGAAGTCGGACCCGGCCGGCAGCGCAGTCAGGTGGAACGCTCCACATTGATATCGACTACGTGGATACGGGCGAGCGTAAAGAGCTCTTCGGTCACACCGCGCGGCACATCATTACAAAGGAAAAGCGTGTGGCGAGTCCGGGAGCGTGCTCAAAGGATTCCTACAGCGAAACCGATGGATGGTACATCGATTCCGCGGTCATGCCGGAGTGGCGGCAAGTGAAGAAGAATGCCTTTGGAGTGGTGATAGCGTCAGTGGTGTCATTCGGCACAGACGGCAAGTGCGCTGACAAGATGGACAGAATCGAAGTCCGTCGCACAGGCACCGAGCCTGGATTCCCGGTGAAACTGAATACCACGCTGAAGAGTGAAGCGCCGCGCCGCGATGGATCGCCACGGGCACTGGAATCGAACTGGGGATCAGAAGTGGTGGAGTTGAAGGAAGGACCGCTGGATCCGGCACTCTTTGAAATACCCGGGGACTATCGCAGGGTTGAAAGCCTGCGCACCTGGGCTTCTGCAGCGGCACCGCAGCGCCAGCTTACCGGCTGGGAATGGTTCAAGCAAAAAGTGCAGGATATGTTCCGGTAAGGATCGGGTGATCTGGTGATCGCTCGTGATCGGCTGATGTTTTCAGAATCTCTGCTATTTCGTTCCCATGGGCCAGTAGATTATCCAGCCTTTGCTCTGGGCAATTTTTTCCAGATCAGGATTGGGGTTCACCGCAAACGGCTTCTCAGAAACTTCCAGCATGGCCAGGTCGTGAACTGAGTTGCCGAAACAGGCGCTGACCGTGCTCCCTAAAACTTCCTTGAGAGCCGTGGCCTTTCCAGGACCACTGGGCACGCGATGGACTCGATTAGTAACTAGTCCATCTTCAATGTGGACGCACGCCCCGAGAACGTTTTCCGGTTTGATTCCAAATCGCTTCACTCCCTCGCGAACAACCCAGACGTTGGTGGATGAGACGGCCCACAGCTCGCAGCCGCCGGCACGCAGGGCATGTGTGAGGTGGAGCATCTCGGGGAAGAAGCGCCGTTCCACCACGGCGGGAAAGAATTCAGCCGCGGCTGCTTCAAGGTCGCCCTCCGGAATGCCATGATTGATGGTGACCATCTCGCCGCACATGACTTCCTCATCCACGTTGCCGCGTTTGTAATCGGCATAACGATCGACGGCCCAATTGGCAATTGATTCGGGCAACATGTGGCGGTCAAGCTGCCAGTAGAAGAAATCTGCGCCGGAGTCGCCGCTCCAGAGCGTGCCATCACAGTCGAAAACGGCAATGCTCGGCTTCAAGGCGAGCACGGATTCAATAAATTCCTGGGCGGGGGCAGAGAGAGAAGTTTCAGCGTTCAAGCAGAGTGTCCTGAAAGAATGTGTCCTGAAAGAAGTTGTTGGAATTCTTCCTGCGTGTTCACGTTGACGGCAACCAGCGGGTCGTCAACGGGCAGATACAGAATATGTTCCTGAAGCGAGTGCTCAACCTCGCGGGCGTTGCTGGTGGCAGGCGCGCGCAGGAAGGCCTCAATCATCTCACGGCCAACGATGATGGGATGGCCATGACGGCTGCCAAATTCGGGAACCACGGCCCAGATCTGGTCTGGCGCAGCAAGGAAGACCTGTTTGAGCTGCTCAATGGTGGCGACGTTCGGTGCGGGACGGTCCACCAGGGTAACGATGGCGGCATCACGGCCGCGGCCCAACACTTCATTCAGTCCGATGCGCAGAGAGCTGAATTGTCCCTCATCCGGGTTGGGATTGGTTACCAGAAAGGCGCCGTTGGCATAAACAACGGGAGCGATGGCCTGCTGGTTGCGTCCGGCGATCACGATCACCAGTTCCGTTGCGGCCTGAAGCGTGTTGATGGCCGCTGAAAGAAAAGTGCCGTTCCGCCAGGGCAGAAGGGCTTTGTCACTGCCCATGCGCGATGACGCACCAGCGGCAAGAATCAGCCCGGCGTAGGAAGGTGAAAGGGACATGGCTTAATAATAGCGTGTGCGTGAAAAAACACCTACCACAGAGGCTCGGAGACACGGAGAAACCTTGTGCTTGTGAGCCGGTTGAGAGCGCCTACGGCTGCTTCAGCATTTCAACGGCTTTCACGCTCTTCATGTGTGGTAGTGGCGTAGGTGAGTTGCGTCGCCGGGCGATAAGTTCAGCCACAATCGAGATGGCGATTTCTTCTGGCGTGATGGCGCCGATGTCGATGCCAACCGGAGCATAGACGCGGGCAAGCTTGTCTGCTGCGATGCCTTCCTTTTCCAGCTCCTTATAGATGGCGATAGTTTTGCGTTGCGAGCCGATCATACCTATGTAACGCGCCGGCGTTTCAGCCGCCCAGCGGAGGACGCGCATATCGTCGCGATGGCCGCGCGTGACGATGACGATGTAAGACGTGTCGTTGGGTGCGAGCTGGGACATGACATGCTCGTATTCGTCGGCATAGATGTCACGGGCGTCCGGGAAGCGCTCGCGGTTGGCATAGGTTTCGCGATCGTCGGTAATCACAACTTCGAAGCCGGCCATACGCGCCACTTTGTACAGGCTGAAGGCAACGTGTCCGGCGCCGAAAATGTAGAGCGTGGAGACGGGAAGAACTGGTTCCACGAAGACTTCCAGGGTGCCACCGCAGACCAGGCCGGTATCGTATTTGGGATTATTGTTGAGGTTGAAATTGAGAGTCTGCGGCTTTTCGTTCTTCATGACTTCCCGAGCCGCTTCCCATACTTCGGCCTCCACGCAGCCGCCGCCAATGGTTCCGGCAATGGTGCCATCTTCGCGCACCAGCATCTTGGCGGTCTCAAAAGACGGAATGGAGCCACGCACGTTGATAATGGTCGCCAGCGCGCCGCGCCGTCCTTCTTTGCGGAGCCGGGTTATCTCTTCATAGATGTCCACGAGAGTATTTTAGCTTACTGGTCAATTTTCACCACGGAGGCACGGAGACACGGAGAAACGCGAAGTCAATTAAATAAGTGGTGGCAGGCGATTCCTATAGCTCCAACGCCGTTGGGTGCTTTGGCTGGTAGAGCCCGATTTCGCCGGCTCCGGGGACGTCGATTGTCGTGATTGATCCCCAGCGCTCCTCAGTAACCTCTCCGCAGTTGACGCCCTTTGCTTTGAGGTCTGCCATAGTGGCTTTGAGATCGTCACACATGAGGTAGAGTTCGTGTCGCGATGGCTCGTCGCCTTCTGTGGGATGGACAGCGAGTTCAGCGGGAGGCATGGCGAAGATCAGCCAACCGTGGCCGGCGTCGACGGAGCGAAACCCCAGGGCATCGCGAAAAAAGGCGCGGACTTTGCTGGCGTCATGTGCGTGGATAAGAGCGTGCAGTCCGTTGATCATCGCTAAATTGTAAGCGTTTGTTCGGGTCATGGAAACGCAGGGTCCCTCACCCCTCCGTGCGCTGGCGAATACGGGTGTTCATTGACGGGGATTCGGGATGACGGCGTTGTAGTGTATGCCGAGGAATGCGGATAGCCGAGAACCTGAAGGAATTTGCAGAACTGAGACAGGGAGAGCAATCGCGTGTTAAATTCGCTGGTCATACAAAATGGGCAAGGAGCTGTGAGATGAAAGCCGTACGCTTCCATGAATTCGGTGGGCCAGAGGTTTTGAAATATGAGGACGTGGCGGATCCCAAGCCGCGCCAAGACCAGGTACTGGTTCGGGTGAAGGCATGCGCGCTGAACCACCTTGATCTTTTCATTCGCAAGGGACTGCCCGGAGTGAAGCTTCCACATATCAATGGTAGTGACGTTTCCGGCGATATTGCAGAAGTTGGCGAGTACATCACGGACTTGAAGACCGGGCAGCGTGTGCTGCTGACGCCTATGACGTTTTGCGGAGTATGTCCGGCATGCACGCGAGGAGAGCAGAATTTCTGTCCGCAGTTCTCGGTGCTGGGATATATGAATGACGGCGGGAACTGCGAGTACATCGCCGTTCCGAGGGTGATGGTGCTGCCTATACCCGACGAGCTGACCTATGACGAAGCTGCTGCAATGCCGCTGGTATCAGTTACGGCGTGGCACATGCTCGTGGCAAGATGCGGCATCAAGCCAGGCGATACGGTGCTGGTGCTGGGTGGCGGATCGGGGATTGGGTCAATTGCGATCCAGATCTGCCGGATGTTTGGTGCGACCTGCATTGCCACCGCCGGCGACGAAAGCAAGATGGACCAGTGCCGGGACCTGGGTGCGGACCACGTTATTAACCACTACCAGCAAAAGATTTCCGAAGAAGTAAGGAAGATTACCAACAAGGGCATGTGTGACATTGTTTTCGAACACGTAGGCAAAGCCACCTGGAATGAGAGCATGAAGTCGCTGAAGCCGGGCGGAAAGATCGTGACTTGCGGCGCCACTACCGGTCCGGAAGCGAGCTTTGATATTCGATTCCTGTTTGCCAGACAGCTCTCATTTCTGGGCTCTTTCATGGGTACCATGGGCGACTTTCATGAGGTGATGAAGCATATTTTTGCCGGAAAGATCAAGCCGGTAGTAGACAAGAGCTTTCCTCTGCGTGAGGCTGCAGCCGCGCATGAGAGGCTGGAGAAGAGCGAGCAGTTCGGCAAGGTGATTCTGAATCCATAGCTGAAAATCTGTGAGTGTAAATCCTTTTTAGGAGAGCTTGCATGAGTGCCACTGGACCCAGGAATTTTGAGAATGATGACGCTACTGACTGGGTGTATGACCTGACCGAGTCAACCGGCACCGATCTTTTAAGCGAAGCTTTTGCCGTGGTGGAGAAGACTGACTTTGCGGACGCCCCGGATTGCTGCATCGCGCTGGCTGCGGCGGAAGTGGTGGCGGCGGCAAAAGGAAAGCCATCGAGCGATCTGCCAGATGAAGTGCGCACGTGGCTGGAAGACCAGGAACGTCTTGACGGTTTCAAGAAGCTGGACAAGCGCGCGGCTAAAGTGGCGAAGAAGGTACAGGCCAAAAGCGAATTGAGAGACCAGTGGGAAGAGTCTGACGGCTGGCACAACTGGCAGATGGCGCTGGAAGGGTTGCTGAAGAGACTGGCGTAAGCAGCGTGCGAACATTATCTGCGCAAGAGGTACCCGCTGCGTGGTCTCGTTTATTTCTCCCTCATTCCACCACTCGGCTAGGGCAGCAACCGCCGTGTTATGTTTTTCACTCTCCTGTTGTCTTCTAGTTAGCACCTCGATTTTCGTTTTCCTAAGTTAAGCGTCTATTCATGGCTGATAAGATGACGGCATCATTTCGTGATTTTTGTCAGATTCCGCAAGTTTGGAGACTCATTTGACCGCAGCGCCTTCACTCTTACTTCAGGCTCGGAACCGCAGCGGCCAGGCGATCGTGTTATGTGTCGCAGCGGGAGCATTAGTACTGCATCTGCTGACGGCGACGCGCTATGGCATCTTTCGCGACGAGATGTACTATCTGGCGTGCTCACATCACATGGCGTGGGGATTTGTAGATCATCCGCCACTGACTGTGCTGATCGCGTGGTTGGGACGCCATCTCCTGGGTGAATCACTGTTCGCAGTGCGGCTGCTGCCGGCGTTGGCGGGAGCTGCTCTGGTATGGCTTACCGGCGCCATCGCGCGCGAGATGGGCGGCGGGCGATTCGCGCAGGCGACGGCAGCACTGGCCGTGGTTGTCGCGCCCATGTACCTGGTCATGCATGGCCTGCTTACTGACAATGTCTTCGAACAGCTTATATGGATGGGCTGTGTGTGGCTGGTGATCCGAGCCATCAACACCGGGAACGAGCGCAATTGGTTATGGTTTGGGGTGCTCGCTGGAGTTGGCTTTCAGAATAAATACTCCATTGCATTTCTGCTGCTGGGGCTGCTGGCGGGAGTGGCGCTCACGCCGGAACGCAAATTTCTCAGAAGCCGCTATCTATGGTTCGGCGTGATTGCGTGTACGGTGATCGCCATGCCGAATCTGGTCTGGCAGATACGAAATCATTTTCCCTTTCTGGAGTTGATTCACAACGTCCGCATGAGCGGCCGCGATATAGTGCGGTCGCCGCTGGCCTTTGTTGCGGACCAGATGATGATCATGAATCCGCTTCTGGCTCCGCTGTGGGTAGGGGGATTAATCTGGCTTTTTATCAGCAGCAAGGGAAAACGGTATCGTGTGCTGGGCTGGTGTTTTCTGGTGGTACTGTTCACGCTTATGGCCATGAAGGCCAAAAATTATTACGTGACGCCTGTTTATCCCATGTTGTTTGCGGCTGGCGCGATCGGACTGGAGAGCTTAACGGCCCTGCGCCTGGGCGGCTCACCGGTTGGCGGCGCAAGCCGTGTCCGAAACTTCCCCGTCTTCTGGATTCGCTACGCATACGTCATTTTGCTGGTGGTTGGCGGTGCAATGCTGGCGCCATTCTGCGTGCCGGTCTTGTCGCCGGAAAATTTCCTGAGATACGAAAGCAGGTTGGGCCTGAAGCCGCCGGAGATCGAACATCAGCATAATGGTCCGTTTCCGCAGTGGTTTGCCGATGAATTTGGCTGGGAAGAGATGGTGCGTGAAGTCGCGCGCGTCTACCACAGCCTGCCTCTGGACGAGCAGAAACGCACGGCGATCTTTTCCAATGGCTGGGGCGAAGCCGCGGCCATTGATTACTTCGGACCTAAATACGGGTTACCGCGCGCCATCAGCAAGCACAACAGTTACTGGGTGTGGGGACC
>Ga0137391_10001282_pt1 | contig 18174 bp, 34 predicted proteins | sample 15con2h24BmetaG_FD_101399 | JGI IMG/M metagenome (GOLD analysis project Ga0137391, IMG submission 101399) | Vadose zone soil microbial communities from Angelo Coast Range Reserve, California, USA - 15con2h2.4B metaG | ecosystem: Environmental > Terrestrial > Soil > Vadose zone > Saprolite...
CTATCAAGCCTCCATGGACGAAATCGCCCAGCTCCGCGAAGTCCACCCCGAACTCACCCGTTACATCGGCCCGCCCTGCCATCTCCGCGCCGGCATCACCACTCCCATCTGCACCGAGGGCTCCCACTTCTGCGGCATCAAAGTCTGGCTCGACTTCCCCAACATCACCCGCCGCATATAGTCTTGAACAAAAACATCGGGGAGGGGGAAAGCCACTTGGAAAAGAAAAGAAATTTCAACGCGAAGCAAGCTCATGACCGATAAAGAAGAACAACCCCCGTCTGGTCCACCACCAGTTGTGTGTTCCGACCGTGTCCTTAGCTACGCTATATTGGACAATTCGGTCGGATTTCACTCCGGACATGGCTTGTTCTTCATCGATGGCAAGGAAATCGGTCGAGTTCCTTGCCTGGCCATCTGCCAAGCTAGAAACAGCCCTGAAATTGTTCTCTATTACTGTCACCGCGACTGGAGCATGCTCGGGGTTGCCACGTATGATTCCATTGCCGCCGCAAGAAAACGCGCGGAACGCATCTATCCCGGATCAACCGCCTGTTGGGTCGAAGCGAATTTTACGGAGGAGGATGCCACTCGTTTTCTGGATAAGATTTGGGCCGACCAGCGATGCAGCTTTTGTGGCAAGAGGCCAGACGAAACTCTCGCTACAACCTTCGAGGGAAAAGAGAACGCCCGGATATGCGGCCAGTGCATCGAGGAATTTTACTCAGAACTCAAACGACCGCCAAGTCTCAAGGATTAGGGAACACCTGTTGTTCGATGCGATCGGCGAGGATGCGCAGCGCAAGAGCCTGGGCAGACGCGACGGCTTCTTTTTCTGTGGCCCCATATGCCAATACACCCGGCACGTCTACAATCTCGGCAATCCAGCGCCCGTCGGCCTCGAGTTCTGTTTCGACTTTATACACAAATGTGAGACACGCCCGTATTCTAACACGCCCCTACTTCTCCGGCGTGAAAGTCTGGTTCCACTTCCCCGATATCACCCGCCGCATCTGAAACTCTCGTAGGGGCGCAACTTGCTGCGCCCCATCTCGGCAACACCGAGCCATTGCACGGCATTCTCAGCCGTGCCTCCAAACCAATGTGGCGGTCGGCTATCTTCTTTCCGCGACGAAACCGCGCTACCATTCTTGCCCGTCTAATGAATAGGGGAGTGCCCTCCATGTTCTCGTCCTTCCGGCCCTGCTTAGCGTTCTTCACTGCGGCCCTGCTGCTGTCTCCTTTCTCCTTGGCCTATCAGTCGCCCCTTTCCGAAGAGTCCATCCGCGAAGCCTATTTCCTCGGCCAGCGCCATGACGAATCCTTCGCCTCCTTCCTGAGCAAATACATCAAGCTTCTCCCGCCGCCCAAGACCGGCCCGTACATATCTTCCGTTACATTCTTCACTCCGTTCGCCCAGGTCGCTCAGCTGTCCGATCACCACATTGGCAACTACAGCGCGCAACAGGCCCAACTTGATCACCGCGGCCAGGAAGAGGTCGTGGAGATTTTCGTTGAGATTCAGCTGACCAGTTCTTACGGCCCGCTCGTCGCTGTTCCGGCAAGATCAGATTCCAGCTCTGCGACTCTCATCCCCCGACCGCATGATTTCTGGAGAGACTTCCACGTCCAAATCTTTGATGGCGACCAGACGCTCTCGCCTTCCGATTATCATGGACATGCAAATTACAGTTGCGGACGCTACGGTCCTTGCTTCCTCACGGGCGCCACCCTCGAGTTCGATTTCCCGGCAGACGCTTTCATCTCCGATTCCTCGACCGTCCAGATCGATCCTCCCGAAGGCGACCCCGTCTCCGTGGGTTTCGACCTTTCCACCCTTCGGTGATCAGCCGTTGCGCAGGCAGTTTTTTGCGGGGAAGAGTACGGACACGGGCGGAGGGTGTCAGTGGCGGGGGGTTGCGGGAGATGGAGATAAGTGGCGGGATTTGTTGTTGTTGCGTGGGGTTGGCGCGCGGAGCGAGGGTGAGCCGCTTGGTGTCAGCGCGCGGCGGATGTTTGTTGGATGCTCACTGAAAATAAAAGAGTTAGCGAATTCCAGCGCGGCATCCAGCGGACATTTGGGGAGACGCACCGCGCGCTTTGGGCATCGCTATGAAAACAAAGGCTTAATCCAACGAACATCGCGATCCGGCGCGCCAATCCAACGAACATCCAACGAACATACTCAAAGTGTGATTTTCACGCTGGCAGAGGGCCAATCGAACTCGGCGTGGACGGTGATCGGCTCCGCGCGCCCGGCAGGAAACCAGATCAGCGAAGAACCCAACGCGAGCACCGCGCGCTGCGCGAAATCATCCGCCGCTGGATCGCCGCTGCTTTCCGAAAGACGGGCGTCCGTCACCGCACGATCCTGCGCCACGGTGAAGCTCATAACGCAATGTGCGGAAACGCCAGGGGTGCGCGACCACGCGGGGAAGGCCAGCGCGATCCAGTTATGCCGAAGCTCGTGCTCGACGCTCGAGACGAACCGCCGCAACTGCTCGGCCTGAGAGTTCTTTACTTCCAGAGCGTAGGAGGCCTCCTCTTGCGATTCCTTCGGAACTGCGGATGCAGCCACTGGCGGATGCACGGCGGCGACGGGAAGCTTTGGCCAGGCGCAGAGCTCGACCCCGCGATCATAAGCGGCGGCGAAATCGCCGGGCTCCAGCTCCTCATCGAAGTTCGCTCCGTCGGGCCACTCGGTAAAGCGAAGCCGGACGCGCTGCTGCGTGTAAAGAGCGCGAACGACCTCGGGTGCTCTATGGAAAGGGACGAGCAGGAAATGGGGACGACGCGAGACGCCCAAGCGGAATGGCGGCGCCTCGCCGATCCGCAGAAATGCCGGCCGATCGTAATCCACGTTGCGATTTCTCATCGTGGTAATCATGGCCGTGCGGCCGCCGGAGACGGCGACCCACGCGCCATTGTTGATCGTCGTGACGGAGCAGACCTGGCGGCCGGTCATGGAATCCATTGAGACGCTCAGCGTGGCGCCGGCGAACTCAAACTCGCCAGGTTCCGCGCGAGCCGTGTCCGACGCGACGGGTCTGGTCTGTGCCGAAAGGCTGCTGGCGAAGATCAGGGCGACTGTGGCGATGAGGACCGGGCACACGGAGGATTCTCCTTCACTGCTCAGAGGGACCGCCGAACTTTGCGGCGTGTTGCACGAGTAATTCGCTAACCCTTTCTACAACAGTGCTGGGCGCGTTGTCAAGGATCATATCGAGCGCCTGGTGGAATGCCGCGACGGCCTCGTCGGAGTATCGTCGAGCACTTCGCTTGCCAGACCCGCGGCTTCCCTCAGTTGCCCGTTCGATGCCGCAGGCCGCACGGATTCTGTCCTTTGTTTTCCTATGCGGCCTGAATTCGCCGCGCTCCCAGTAGCCAATGGTCGATTTGGCCACTCCGACTCTGACGGCGAACTCCTCCTGATTGAGGCCCATCGCCTGCCGGAGAGCCCTCACTTCCAAGGCCCAAATTGGGTCAGAAACTTTTTTCAACTTTCCTCTTGACACGAGCCAATCTTGGTACCAACATTGGTTCACATGCGCCACACTGTTGCACGCACCGATGATACACCAGCGAAAGTACCATCCCGAATAGCGCGAGCGCTCCGGTACCAGGGCATCTTCGCGCGCGTGGCGCGCCAGCTCCGGCTGGGCAAGAGCGGCCGTTCGCACGTCTACCGCGTGGCCATTGGCCAGCGGCAGTCCCGCCGCGTGATGGATGCGCTGCTCCAGGAGATCCGAAAGATCGAGCAGACGGAGAAGGCGGCATGAGGCGCGCCGGCGGAGGACGCACGAAATCGAAGAATCCCCTCCGAGGGGGACGCAAGCGGCCGGCGAAGCCTGGCAAAAGCCGCCGGCTACGGTCCGGATCCGGGGCGCGTCACGACGCTCCGGCTCCGGGCGCGCTCGGCCCCGGCGCGAGCCAGCCGAAATTAAGCACGTTCGCGAAGAAAGCGTCTCCGCAGCGGAGGCGCCTGGAAGTCTTCGTGCCGCTGCAACGGCACCTCTACAGCGAAGAGCGCATTTTCCTCCCTTGCCCGCAATCACGAAAAGAGATTCCAAGGAATCCGTGATGGGTGGCACCTGGCTCACAACGGAAAAAGTCTGCGCGCTGACGGGTTACCACCCGGTTCACGTCCGGCGCCTCGCGAAAGAGGAGAAGATCGAGGCGCGGAAATCGGAAGCCAGGGGCACCAACGGGAAGCGGCAGCGCGAATATCTGCTGAGCTCGCTGCCGGCGGACGCGCAGGCGCGATTCGCGGAAGAGATCAAGAAAGGCCTTCAGCTAGTCCCCGCCGCGGAGCGGACATTGCCCCTTTTTGCGTCCGCTCCGCTTCCCCTTTCACTCGAGGCTGAGGCCGCGCCGCGCGTGGCGATTCCGGAAGACCTCGAAGACCAGGCGCGCGGGAAGCTCGAAGCGATCCGACCGCTGCTGGATTTCCGCGAACGAACGAACGGCCACCGTGCGCTCCGGCTCGATGGCGGAAGAACGGTCAGCACGCTCGCCGACCTCGCCGAGTACATCGCGGCGCAGCAAAAGCCCCCGGTTTCCTCCCGCACGCTCTATCGCTGGCTCGATCGCTTCGAACACGGCGGCTATGCAGCGCTTGCGGAGAAGCCGCGCAAGGACAAAGACCGCTCACGGTTTTTCGACGAGCATCCCGCCGCCGCTGTTTTTCTCCAGAACAAATTCCTCAAGGAAGGACTCTCGCGCGAGATGGCCTGGGAAGCGCTCTGCCGCGAATGGAAGAAGCTCGGCGAAAAAGACGCGCCGCCGTGCTACGACACGGCGCGGAATTTCCTGAACGCGCTTCCGGATCCGCTGAAAATTCTCTCGCGCGACGGCAAAGAGACGCACGAGCGGCTATGCTCGCCCTTCATCCAGCGCAGCAAAGTGCCCGTGATGGACTGGTGGGTGAGCGATCACCGCGAGTTCGACGTGCTGGTCCGCAACACGCTTTTTGCGGAGCCCGAGATGAAGCGGGACCAGGCATACCGGCTGTGGCTGACGGCGCTGTACGACTGGGGCTCGCGAAAGATCGTGGGCTTCTGCCTGGCGCCGACGCCTTCGAGCCGCACGATCAACTCCGCGATCCGCATGGCGGCGCTCGCGCACGGCTTCCCCGCGAACTTCTATTGGGACAACGGCGAGGACTACAAAAAGGTGCGGCGCGACCTGGAGCTGATCACGCTTTCCGAAGGCGCGCAGGCGCTGCTCCAACGCCACCGCATCGGCGTGACGAGCGCGATCCCCAAGCGGCCGCGGTCGAAGCCGATCGAATCGTGGTTCGCGCGGTGGTCCAGACGCTTCGACGTGCTCTGGCGCCCGGCGTACGTGGGCAATGCGCCCGGCAACCGCCCCGAGTCGGCGGATGAATCGCAGAAGCAGCACGCGAAGTATCTCGCCGGGAAGCGCGGCGAAAGCCCGCTGCCGACGGATGCGGAGTTCATCGTGGCCACGGTGCAGTGGATCGAGGAGTACAACGAAACGCGCCTGGAGGCGCTGGACCACCGCACGCCGAACGAAGTGATGGAAGAGGCGCATCCGGAGCAAGGGCGGCCAAAGATCAATCCGCGCCTCTTGGACATTCTTTTTTCCGAGCGCGCGAAACGCATCGTGCAGAAAGGCGGCTGCGTGCAGCTTGACAAGATGCGGTACGAGCCCACGGACGAAAGCCTCTTCGCGCTGGACACGCGGCAAGGCCGCGAAGTAGCGATCCTGCGCGATCCCTACAACCTGGGCGAAGCAATCGCTGCGGACGCCGAGACGCTGCAGTTCGTGGGCGAGCTGAGGATCCAGGAGTTCGTCGCGCAATGCCCGAACGGGCGCTTCACACGGGACCAGATCAAGGCGGCGATGCGGCGGGAACGCGGGCTGCGCAAGGGCTACGCGGAATATCTGGGGGCGCTCTCCGCGATTGCCGCGAACCAGGGATGGAAGACGGAGCGCGAAGCGCTGGTGGAACGCGCGCTGGCGCGGACAGGAACGGGAGGGCGTCTGCTGCCAGCGGCGGCGCCAGGAGCGCGCGCCGAGATGGCGCCAACGCAGGCGCGCCGCGCGACGCAGCCGGCCTTCGTTTCGGATGCAGCGGCGGAAGACGCGCAGTTCTGGCGCGACAACCCCGTGAAGCTGGAGGAGTGAAATGAACGCGCCGGAAATGCTCCAGACGAAGACGTACCGGATCCTGCGGGAACGGCTCGAAGAAGCCGCCGAGGAAGGCGTGAACGCCATCGTTTACGGGCCGCCTTCGAGCGAGAAATCTTTCGTGCTCGAAAATCTGTGCGAGGAATTCCGGGCGGCGAAGAGGCCGGTGGTCTACGTCTACTGCGGCCCGCGCTGCACGGAAAGCCACCTCTACCGCAGCCTTGCCGAAGCGGGCGGCCTGGCGGTGCGCTCGAATCTTAGATGGTCTTGCCGTTACGCGCTGCTGAATTATCTGCGCGCGTGCGCGAAGCTGCCCGCGATCGTTCTGGACGAGGCGCAGCACCTGGACCTGGACGCACTCGAAGGCATCCGGCAGCTCCACGATTTGACGCGCCGGGACGGGCGCCGCGGCTGCGGCATCATCCTGGCCGGGAGCCACAGCCTGCTGCGCGAATTTCTGCATCCCGCGCGCCGGCCGCGGCTCGAACAGATGCTTTCGCGCTTTCCGTACCGCATCCAGCTCGAGGGCATGAGCAAGACGGAAATCCTGACGCTGGCGGCGCGCGCGTCTGGGAACGGGAAGCCGGCCAAGCTTTCCGAAGGGCAGCAAAAAATATTTCTCGATCGCTGCACGGTCGAGGACCCGTACTTCATCGGAGCCGGAGGAAAGCCGGCGCCGCGGAGCTATTACTCGAGCAGAAGATTGCTCGAATACATCCGGCAGCAGAAGAAAAACGCGAAGCCGGCGCTGGCGGAGGACGTGGCTTGAGACTTTTTTGTCAAGGAGAGGAATGAAACTGGCGCGCATGCTCGCGATTCCCCTGGCTGCGGCGATTTGCCCTGCGGCGTGGGGACATCCGCATCGCGAGGCGGCGCGCGTGGAACTGCCGTTCGAGACGACGAAGGAGCAGAGTCTGATGATCGTGCGCGTGAGCCTCGGGGGAAAGACCGGGGACTTCCTGTTCGACACGGGGAACGAAATCACGCTCGTGGACCGCGAGTTCGCTGGTTTTCCATCGGAGAAACGGGGAAAAGGCGAACTGGGCGAAATCGCCGTGGAGTGGGTGAAGCTGGGCCCGCTGTGCCTCGGGAAATATTGCTTCGAGAAGAGGACCGTGGGCGTCGCGGAGCTGGGCATCTTCCCGCGCCTCGGGCGGCGCATCGACGGGATCGTGGGGCAGGACCTGCTGCGGGAGTTTGACGAAGTGACGATCAATTACAAGAAGTCGACGGTGACGCTGATCATCGAAGGAGACGCGAAGTGAGCATCTTTGCGGAGTTTGCGGAAGACATCGAGCGGAGAAAGCGGCGGCTCCAGATGCGGCAGATCTGGCACCGGCTGCGCGGGCCGATGAGCACGGAAACGCTTTTCTGGGCGGCGCTCGTCCTGGTGGCGATCGGAAGCTTGCTCGGCGGAATCGTGATCGCGGGACTGGCTCCCAGGTGATGAGCAAGCTGGCCAATCCGTGGAAGTGCGACGCGCCCGGCTGCGGAATTCTGCGCGCGAACGATACGAACCACTGGCTGCTCATCGCCGCGGCATCGCGAGTTTCGCCCACGGTCCACGAGCCTTTGATCCTGATCCAGCCGTGGGCGGACGAGGTGGCAGAGAGGCCCGGAGTCAAGCACGCGTGCGGCGTGCCATGCGGTCTGAAGATCGCCGCGCAGCTGATCGCCGAGAATTTTTTCCCCGGCGAACTTTCTTCTGCCGGAAAGGAAGCGGCTGATGGCTAAGAAGGATTCGCGAGCGCGCCGCGCGGCCAGGCTTCGGGTGCCATCGAAGGAGTGCAGCCCGGAATCTCTTCTGAGCCTGCGATTCAAATGCGGGTGCCGGCTGCAACTGAAGGACAAGCAGGTGACGCTCGTCCTACCGAAAGACCCGGCAGCGGGGAATCGCAGGCGCTACCTCGGGTACATCGATGGCGACAGGGTCCTGCACATCCTCAGAGACGGCCGGGATTTTTTGCGCGCGCGCCAGGTCTACGGGCTGAACGTCCACCTGCTTCTGTCCGCCGAAGCGCTCGGCTTCAGGGAAATTTACTGCACCACGCCGAACCGCGGCGGCTATCTTCCGCCGATCGGCGAGCTGCTCGGAAGGAAGCAATTCCAATATAAGGCGGCGGGCTTCGAGGTGCAGGTGGGCTTCGCGCTGAAGGAGATCCGGAGAGCAGCATGAGCGGGGAGCAGGACAGGAACGGGAAGAGCGCGGAGCAGCGGTTCGCGGAAATCCGCGGATACTTCCTGGCGTGCATGGAAGCCGCGGGGCACGCGCGCACGGAACTCTATTACCGGCCGAAGCCGGGAGACGCGCGGGAGCCGACGGAAGAAGAGCTGGTGCGGCGCTGGGCGGGAACATTCGCCGTGCCGGTGAACGACATCCTGATCGGGATCGCGCGGGCGTTCAAGCTGGCGGCCGAACGCGGGCAGGTGGTGACGAGCTTCCGCTACTGCGTGCCGCACATCCTGAACCGCTTCGCGGAAATGCGGGAATCGCGCGTGGGAGAGTTCCGCGGATGACGAAGAAGAACATTTTCAGGGGCGGTGGCGGCGCTGCTGGTGCTGCCGGGGACGCTCCTCTTCGCGATGGCGAGCCTGGCGCTGCTCGGGATGATCGTTCTCCGAAGGAGGTGGCGGCGATGACGACCTCTGAAGCAAATCCAATGATGGACCGGATCGTTTCTCTCGAAATGTGCGGAATGGTTCAGGATTGGCGGTTCGAAGGCGACGCAGTCCATCTGATGACGGCGCTTCCGGCGCGGCTCGATTGCTGCCGCGAGCCGCACTGCTGGTTCGTGAACCGCGATGGGCGCACGCGCTGCTGGGAATGCGACGCGGCGTACGTGAAGGAACGCGACGCGCGGATCGCCGAAGCGATGAGAGCGGGGATATGAGGCTGGCGCTGCCAAAGACGTTCCGCGGCTGCTGGAAAAGGCCGGGCTACGTGCGGCGGTACAAGGCGGCGTGGCAGGCGATCCGCCGCCAGGACCCGGAGTTCCATGAGAACGAGCTCCTGGCGCAGGAGCGTTACCGCCAGACGCCGCGCGGAAAGAAAACGAATGCGCGCGTGACGCGAAGATGGAAAAGGAAACACGCGCAGCGCGTCAGAAGGGCGAACCAGCGCTGGCACGAGCGGCATCGCGTGCGGCGCTGCTTCTTCTGCGGGAAGAAAGGCAAGAGCGGGCGCGGCGCGCTCCAGCGCGTGATGCGGATGGTGCCGGATCTAAACGGGCGGCTGGCGGAACGCGAAGTGGATTACTGCGGGAGCTGCTGATGAGCGTGGAACGGCGCGAACGATTCCGGTGGACCGCGCGGGCCGAGGCGAAATTGCGGAGGCTCTATCTCGCCGGCTTCCCGAAATGCGAAATGGTGCGACAACTCTGCATCACCAGATCAGCTCTCACGAACCGGATTTACAAACTGGGACTGAAAAGAAATTTCTTTCGGCGGCCGTGGACCTCGAGGGAGGACCGGCTGCTTCGGGCTTTCTACGCCGACGCTCCCACCGCTGATCTTGTCAAGAAATTAAAGCGGGCGATCCAGGCGATCTACCGGCGCGCGGGAAAGCTGGGATTGAAAAAATCCGAGGCGTTTTGGGCGGGGGTGACAACGGGCCGGATACAGCCGGGAGATAGCCTGGGAGTTCCGCACCGATTCCAGCGCGGACACGTTCCCGCGAACAAAGGGCTGCGGCGGCCCGGATGGTGGGCGGGCCGGATGCGGGAGACGCAATTCAGGAAAGGCCAGCGACCGGGCAACTATTTGCCAGTCGGAACGGTCAGGGCGAATGCCGATGGCTACCTGCGAAGGAAAATTTCGGACGTTCCCGGCAACGGGCACGGCGCGAACGACAAGAACTGGGAGTTCGTTCACCGGCGCGTTTGGGAAGACGCGCACGGGCCGATCCCGAAGGGCCATCGCATCTGGTGGAAGGACCGCAACCATCAAAACTGCGCGCTGGAGAACCTGGAGCTGCTCAGCGACGCCGAGCACATGGCGCGGACGACGATTCACAACCTGCCCAAAAGGCTGAAGGACACGCTCCAGCTCGCCGGAAGGCTGAAACGGAGGATCAGGAGCCGTGAAAAACAAACTAAGCGATTTGCGCGACCACCTATTCGAAACGATCGAGGCGCTGAAGGACACAGAGAAACCCATGGAGATTGAGCGGGCGAAAGCGATTTCGAAGGTGGCGCAGACGGTGCTCGATTCCGCGAAGGTGGAGCTGAAGGCGATCGAGCTGACGGGAAGCGCGAGCGCGAGCGAATTCCTGGAACTCGAAAAGGGCGAGACGGACCGCTTCCTGCCGGAACGGATCCGGCCCAGGCGCGGGCTATCCACGGGGAAGCATTTGGGAGCGGCGTGAGCGGGCAGGGCCAACTCGGGGAGACGGAAGAACGCACAGGCAAGAGTGCCTGTGCCACCGGGAATCTGTTCGAACAGTGGCGCGAGCTGGACGCGCGGGTGATGGCGGCGCTGCAGTCCGAGCTCTTCGGCGAGCGCGAGAAGGAAATCCTGCGGGTGATCGCGGGGCACAAAGGCGCGGCGAAAGCGATCCGCAGCGAGGATGTGGCGAAGCAGGCGGGAATGGAGTGGAGCGAGCTGACGCGGAGGAAAATCGCGGGAACGGCGGAGGCGGCGGTGCTGCTCTTCAAGATTCCGATCGGGGGATCGCGGGCGAAGCCCTGCGGGTACTTCCTGATCGTGAACGCGAATGACCTGGAGCTGGCGATCACGCCGCTGTGGGGCGAAGTCTACGCGCTGCTGCGAAGGCTGCGGGCGCTGACAGGGAAGCAACTGGTGGCGCGGATGTACGGGCAGGCCATGCTGAAGCTGGATGAGGAAGAAAAATCGAAGGAGGCGGCGTGAGAAGAGAAAAACAAGAATTAACACAGAGGGCACGGAGAACGCAGAGGACACAGAGAAGAAGGATGGCGGCGTGACGAGATTTGCCCAGCGGCGGAACGACCTGGAGGCGATGAATATAGTCGCGGCGCGCGTCCACGAAGCGAACCTGGCGCTCAGATTCGTCGCGCACAGCATCAACTGCAAGGGCGGGGGCTGCACGAACCGGGAAGGCTGCCGGCAGGGAGATGAGACCGAGCCTGCGTGCCAGCGTCTCAGGCAGTCGCGCAGGATTCGGTTTCTGCGGGCGCTTTTGGAGGCCTTGAAGCAGGACGGCCGTAAGAAGCGGAGACGTGCATGAGGGAGCCGGGATTGCCGAGCGCGGGGGATCTGGATGCGGTTGCCGAGGAGCAGAGGATCGCGGCGGCGACGGCGGCGACGCGCCGCTATCTGGCGTGTCCGATCGAGCGCGCGCATACGCCGTGCCGCTGGCAGGTGGTCGATCTTGAACGCAGCGGGAAAATCGTTGCGCGCACGGCGGGGAAAAGAACCGCGGAGCATATCGCGAAAGAGCTGAATGAGAAGGGCTACGTGGAGACGGTGCCGTGAAAGATGCGGGAGAAGATGCCGGAGAAGATGCCGGGCTGAAGCCCGGCCGCTACAGGGAGACGACAGCGTGACGGAACTGTTTCGCGAGCCGGTGATGAGGATCGAACGCGAGCTGATCGAGAAGCTGAACGCGGCGAAATTTCCGCCGGCGAGCTGGCCGAAACGGTTCGTCCGTGACGTCCGCGGCCTCGAGGAAGTGACGCCGAAGCAGCGCTACTGGATTGCGCGGTTATGCGTGATGTACCGCCGGCAAATCGCTTTCTCTCCGGATGAATTTCTGTGGTGCGTCGAGATGGGCAAGTACACCCAGCAAGAGCTGGACAAAATGAAGCTGACGCCACGGATCGAGATGCCCTGTTTGTTCCCGGAGCTCACGCCATGAAGCGCCCGGCGAAGCGACGCGGGCAGTATCGGCATCCGGAGCAATGCCGATTCTGCGGATGCACGGAAGAGACAGCCTGCCAGCTGATTCGCCTGACCATCGCGATCACGGCGAACGATGCGGGACGGCCGACCTTCCATAACGAAATCGAGGCCTGCAGCTGGCGCGACGCGACGAAGAGAGCGTGCACGAATCCCGACTGCATGGCGAAGGAACTGATCCGAAGGAAGGGCCGATGAACGGGCCGCCGCATTGCGCGATTCACGTCAGCCGGGAGATGGAGCTGAAGCAAATGGCGGCGCCGGCGTGGCTCGCGAAGCCGGAGGGCGCGGAAGACGACGGATTCGACCGCACCGGCGGCGCGTACCGCAAACGCTACATCCGGAAATTCTGGAAGTGCCCCGTCGAGGGCTGCAGCCGCGTGGCGGCGTACATGCCGACGGAGGAAGAAGAAAAGAGCATGGCGGCGCGGGAATGTCCAAGATGCGGCGAGCCGAGCGATGCGACCGAGAATCAGCGGATGGCGGGGCAGAACGTTTGCAAGGCGTGCATCAACAAAAGGCTCGCGCGGAAACGGGAGATGGAAGAAGCACGCGTTCTGCACGCGCGGCGGCAGAAACGGGACGACGTGGGAGCGGAGACGTTTTCGCCGAACGCGGCGGCGTGACAGAGCAAAGACAAGAGTTCAACGCAGAGGGCACGGAGACCGCGGAGGACACAGAGAGGAGGGAACGATGGCATCGAAAAAGTACTGCGATTTGTGCGGCAAGGAAATCAAAAAAGAATCGGACGGATTCACCGTGAACGTTTTTGACAAGGACGAGGCGGTCTACGAAGCGGATGCGTGCCGATCGTGCAAAGCGCGAGTGATCAAGGCGCTGGTATTTCTGAAGAAATGACAGATGCCGGGCTAAAGCCCGGCCGCTATAGGGCGAAGAGAGGATGGCGGCATAAAGCCGCCGCTATAGGGACGAAGACAAGATGCCGGGCTGAAGCCCGGCCCCTACAAAGGCGGAAGAGATGGACAAATTCGAGTTGGAGGCGGCGCGGGGGAAGGCGCAGGAAATCGTGGAGGCGCTGCGGGAGCACAGCGAACGCATCGAGATCGCGGGATCGATCCGGCGCGCGAAGCCGTGGGTCAAGGACATCGACCTGGTGGCCGTGCCGAAGATGAAATCGAAGGACGCGCTCTTCGGAACGACGACGGCGATCTGCAAGACGGATTTCTACGGCGCGGTGAAGGGAGTGTTCGCGTCCACGGAAGCGGAAGGGCCGCGGCTGATCCGGGGAAAAATCTGGGCGGGAGACAAGCTGATGCCGGTGGACATTTACCTGGCGACGACGGAAACCTGGGCGACGCTGCTGCTGATCCGCACGGGGTCCGCGGAACACAACATCTGGATGTGCTCGCGGGCGAAAGCTTGCGGGGGGAAATTGCACGCGGACGGCTCTGGCCTGGAGGTACCAGGGCAATACGATCCGGTGGCGCAGCGCGTGGTGAACCATCATGTGATTCGCGCGAAGACGGAAGAGGAAGTTTTCAAGGCGCTGGGAATCGCCACGCCTTCGCCGGAAGAGCGCGAGTGCGTGAACGGCCGGCCGATGTGGATGCGAGGAGCGACGGCATGACGAAAAGACAGGAATCAACACAGAGAGCACGGAGAGCGCAGAGGACACAGAGAAGAGAGAAGCCTGAAGGCCGCCGCTACGACAGGCTGAGAAGAGCGACGGCATGAGCCCGAAGCCGACGATGCCCGTCGGCGTTTCCGTGCTGCTGGTGAACAGGGACGGGCGGGTCGCCTTGGGCGAACGCGCAGCGGGCACGTCGGCGGGAGGATTTCTTTCGACGCCCGGCGGGCGCATCGAGGAGCACGAACATCTGGAAGAGACGGCGGCCAGGGAGTTGGAAGAAGAAACCGGCGTGAAGCTCCTGCCGACGCAGTTCAGGATTCTCGGATTCAGGGAACATTTCCGGTTCGGCGGCCACTACATGATGATTTACGTCGCGGCGCGCTACGACGGCGCGCTGGAGCGGAAAGAACCCGACAAGTGCCTGGGATGGAACTGGTGGAAGATCGCGGAAATTCCGAAGGATCGCTGCACCGAACCAGAAGAAATATTGGAGCAGTTGCGCTTGGCGCTTGCGGGGACATGCCCGACCTGCAAGCGAGGTCCCGGTTTCGTCATTGGGACGGTCGATGAATCGAAGGTGCGGCGAGCGGAGGAGGCGTGAATCTGAAGAGCCATCGTTTTCCTTTCGGGGTTTGTAAGTACAAACCCCGAAACCCCGGGCGGGAGCAGGTTGTGCGGGGATTCCGGCGCGACACGGTGCGGTTGAATTCGCCGGGCCAGATCTTCGATTATCCGGGCCAGGAAGCGGAGCAGGCGCGGATTGCGTGCGCGGTGATGCGGACGCGGCGGGGGCTCGACGGGCCGACGGCGGCGCGGATGACGCTGCGGCTGTGGGAATGCGAGGACTGAACGAGTGCACAGGCTGAAGCCTGTGCCACACGGGCGAAACGATGGGGAAGGTAAAAAAGGCGAAAGGGCGGCCGGCGGGACGCAGAGCGGCGAAGCGGCCGATGGAGATCTCCGTGAGCACGGCGGCGCGGATCGCGAAATGCTCCCCGGATACGGTGATGCGCTGGATCGAGGAAGGCGCGATCGAAGCCTGGCGGATCTCGCCGCGCGGTTGGTGGCGGATCGACCGCGCATCGCTGAGGCGCTACCTGGAGCGACAGCTGGGGAAAGAAGGATTCAGAAAATAACGCAAACTCCGCACGGAATTCGCGCGCGGCGCGTAGTTTTTGAGAAGCGGAGGCGAGAAATGATCACGTCAGCGAAGCAGCTGGTCGACCAAGGGCTGGAGGGGAAATGGATTCAGGTTTCCGCGGAGGAGGCCAAGGCCATCATCGAATCGATCCCCGGAGAAAACGCGGTTCGCGGCAACGCCCTGAACGCGAATGCGCTGCGGCATTACGAGGACCGCGGATACATCGTCGTCCACGGGATGGTGGGCGTGGCGGAAAGGCATCCGCTGGATCCCCTGGACGATAAGGCCGCAGTCCCGCCGGCCAAAATCACGGGCGGAATCACCGCGCAGAAGGCTTAGGGGGAGCTGGCAGCAAAATTCAACGATGAGGTGACGCAGCATGGCAAGAAGGTTTTTCTCTCCGGGAACGATCGCCGCGGTCAGCAGCGCGTTCAAGACGCCGCAGGTGCTGACGAGCGCGGCGACGGTGCGGCCCAAGATTTGGAGTTTCACTCTCTCGACCCTGGGCGCGGCGGCCGACGGCGTGCTCGAATGGATCATCCAGCGGTTTACGGCGGCGGGGACGACCACGGCGGTGACGCCGCGGAACAATGATCCGACCGACCCTTCGACGGCCTCGGCGGCCGCGGGCACGAACGCTTCGGTGGAGCCGACGTACACGGCCAACTCCTCGCTCTTCGACCAGGGGCTGAACCAGCGCGCGACGTATACGTGGACGGCCTGGACGGAAGGCGCGCAACTCGTGGCGCCGGCGACGGCGGCCAACGGGCTCGGCATCGCTTGCCTTTCATCGGTGGCTCCGGCATTTACGGGCGTGGCCGCGTCGCAGATCAACCACGAAGAATAATGCGGGGACGGGGGAAGGGGACCGGGAACGCGTGGAAGTCAGCTACAACAAAAAAGCCGAAGGCGTCGTCGAAATCACGACCCCCTTCGGCACTTCGGCGGTCCTCAAGACTTTTACCTGCGGGCATTGCGGCGGAATTCATTTTGTTGAGCCGGAAGAAGTCAGGGGCTCGATCCTGCTGCGCACGCATCAAGCGCCGGCGGTTTGCCACCGCTGCTGGTCGCTGGTCTGCCCGCAGTGCCACGCGAAGGGCAACTGCGTCCCGGCGGAGAAAATACTCATCGAGATCGAGACGCGAGACCGGTTTCTGAAGTCAGCGGGCCTGGCGACGTAAAGTCGCCGCTACAAAAGCAGGAAAGATGGCGACGTAAAGTCGCAGCTACAAAAGCAGGAAAGATGGCGGCCTTAAAAGGCCGCCGCTATAAGGGCGGATGGAGGCGAGCATGAAGACAAAAATGCGGGCGGCTTTTTTGTTCATCGTTGTGGGGCTGCTTTTCGCGGCGCACGCAAGCGCGGGATCGCATTCGGTTTCGTTTTCCTGGAACGCGAGCACGACGGTTGGCGCGAGCTACCACGTCCAGCGCGCGCCGTGCTCGGCGGCGATCACCGCGGGACTCTGCCCCAGCGCCTCCGAGGGAGCCTTCGCGATCATCGCCACGGTGACGGCGCTGACGTACACAGACGCGACGGTGGTGGGGAACACGAACTACAGTTACGCGATCAGCGCGTTTTGCCCGACGGCGACAGCGTGCGCGCCGAACTTCGCCGTGAACCAGGACAGCGCGCTATCGAATCACATTGGGGCGGCGATTCCTCCGGACGCGGTTGCGCCGGCGTCGGGCCTGGCGATCACGAACATAGCGCTGCAGCACGATCCGGTGAACAACACGGACACGCTGACGGCTTCCTGGCACGATCCGGCGAAGCGCTCGACGGACTGGTCGGCGATCGACACGAACGGCAAGGCCATCGTCAGCGGAAGCGTGACGAGCAGCACCGGCGATTACAGCGTTTCGAAAACATGGCCGGCGCACACCTACAACCCCCTGACGTTCAAGGTGTGCGACACGACGGGCTGCACGAGCCAGGTGATCTTTCCAAATTAAGGCACTGGCGTTTCTGAGGAAGTGACAGATGCCGGGCTAAAGCCCGGCCGCTACAGGGACGAAGACGGACGGCGGCGTGACAGACCAGAAGCAAGAATTTAGGGCCGAATTGAAAGAGGAACGCGGTGGCGATTAAGCCGGAGATCGGTTTCCTGATCAGCTTCTTGGGCGACGGAGTATCGAACTCGGTTATCTTTTCTCTGTTCGCGGCGCCCATTCTGCTGCAGATGTCGTCGTTTAGCAGCGGCGCGGTTCCCACCGCAGAGTTCGACATCGCCGATTTCCCCACCGGCGCCAACAGCCTGGCCTCGAGCGACGGCCAGGCGCCAACGGTGGCGCTGGATCCGCTCTTGAAGACGATGAAGGTGGACTGGCCGAAGGCTCCCGCCGCGGATCAGAAGGTGGACATCACGGGATATTTCGAGTTCTGATTTTATGCCGATCTACTCACTGGGCGTGCTCACCACGAACGTGACTTCCGCGAACGCGGCGTGGGAGATTCGCGGGGGCACGAAAGAATTCAAGCTGATCGAGATCGGCTTCTTCATCAACGCGGCGACGCTGACGACGATCGGGCTGGGAGTGCCCGCGGCGATCGGCGTGACGCCGACGACTCCCGTCAATTTGCTGAACGAAAGCGGGACGAACGACCGCGCCACGAACGTGCAATCGGCGCTGGCGTGGGCCACCGGCCCGACCGTGCCGGCGAACTTCTACCGGAGAATCGCCCTTCCGGCGAACCAGGGCGCGGGCGTGATCTGGCAGTTCCCGCGCGGCCTTGCGGTGGCGTCGAACGGAAGCCTGGTGCTCTGGAACATTCTGGGGGGCGCGGCGCTGCAGGCCTACGCGGTGATCGAGGAATAAAAATGCAGTACCAGCCGCGGATTCTCGATCAATCGCTCAGCAACTATCTCACCAACACGCGCCCGATGGACGCGACCCGCGGCGCGCACAGCTTCAAACTGAAAATCCTCGGCACATCGCTGCTTGCCGCGTCTCCGTTCTATCCGTTTCTGCAGCTCTTTCTGCCGTCGTCGGCGCCAGCGCCGGCGTTGCCGGACTTCACGGCGGAACTCGCGAAGCCGGCGATGCCCGCCGTTGTGCTGCGGTACGCGCAGCCGACTTTCGTGAACCAGGTATTTCCGACGCTGGCCATGCTTCCCCGCATCATCGCGGGAGTTGCCGAGCCGGCGCCGTGTGCGCAGCCGCTTCGTTATGATCGCGGATCGTTTGCCGCGCCGGACAAGTTCGGCCTCGCTGCGCCGGCGGCAGTATTCGTATCGAGCTGGAGGCAGCCGGAGCCGCCGCCGACGGTGCAGCCGAAATACGCGGCGGGGGATGTTTTCAGCGCGCCCGCGAAGACGCTGCCGCCCGCGGCGGTGACGCTGAGCCATTGGTCGCCGACCATCGGGCCGGCGGCGCAGCCGCAGAGCTACGGCCGCGGATCGTTTGCCGCGCCGGA
>Ga0137391_10001310_pt1 | contig 17978 bp, 17 predicted proteins | sample 15con2h24BmetaG_FD_101399 | JGI IMG/M metagenome (GOLD analysis project Ga0137391, IMG submission 101399) | Vadose zone soil microbial communities from Angelo Coast Range Reserve, California, USA - 15con2h2.4B metaG | ecosystem: Environmental > Terrestrial > Soil > Vadose zone > Saprolite...
CGTTGTAGTAGCGCACGAACTCCCTGAGCAAGGCGACGAGATGCCGCTCGTTCAATACGATGACGTGGTCAAGGCACTCTTGGCGTAAGGTCCGAACTACCCGCTCCGCGACCGAGTTCGCCAGCGGCGACCGGTAGGGCGTTTTGATGTCTTCGATGCCAATACTGGCCAGCTTGCTCCCGAAGTCACCACCGTAAGCATTGTCCCGATCATGGATCAGGTGTCGTGGTAGACGTCCCCAGGCGATCGCTTCGATCATCTGTCTCCAGATCCAAGCCGCCGTGGGGCTAGCGGTGACGTTGAAATGAATCAGCTCCCGGCGCTCGTGGCTGATCAAGAAAAACACGTATAGGGACTTGAAGCCAATCGTCTGCACCACGAACAGGTCCGCTGCCCAGATGCCCTTGATCTGATTCCGCAGGAACGTTCGCCAGCTCTGACTCCTCTCGCGCTGCGGACCTCGCCATCGATACCTGCGTATCGATCGATTGCTGACCACGAACGCGAGCTTGAGGAGTTCGCCGCGGATGCGCTCGGTACCCCAGAGAGGATTGTCTGTCGACATTCGGGCAATCAGTTCCCGGACTTCTTGGCTCAACCGTGGCCGACCCAACCGACTCCGTGACCTCCACGTCCAGTAGAGGCGCCATCCGGTGCGGTGCCAGCCGATCACCGTCTCCGGCTGCACGATCCTCAGTTGACGAGTCCATCCCTGCGGCCAGAGCCACCGCATCCAGACCCAAAGGATCCGGTCGCGGTTGTGCAGACGAGGCTTTGGCTTACGGCGAAGGAGCACCTCGAGTTGGTGTTGCAGGACCAGATTCTCGAGCGCAAGGTCTCGGCGCGAACGACAGCAATCCATAACTACGCGAAGCAGCATCACGAGTAGGCCCGGCACCGGCGCGGGAGCATATCAGGGCAGCGCACGCCACAGTGTGCAACCACCTTGATCGACTTTTGCCGCCCTTCAGCCATGGCTTGTGGCACGCACCCACCCCTTGATTTGGCGCAATCCGTCTGCACAACGCCACCTGACCAGTCGGCTTCCTTTCCAGTCAGAGCTCTGGGACTACGACCGAGCGCAATTCATTGAGGGCGTTCCAGGCAAGCCAATCCATGAGCTATTCGGGATTCCCGCGGATTGGCCGGGTCCCGACAAGCCCTTTCCGGATTAGAGACGCTCCCGGCGACGCCCTCGGTCGATCGCGGCCAAAGTGAGTCGTGGCAAACGAGTCGGGTTCATTTGGTCAGCCGGCCGCTCCATGTGTCGGTCTCGGTGGTTACCGCCGTGAAGGGTTGCCAAGCGATTCCCTTTTGATCAAGCAAGACCCCGGCCACCAGCGTGCGGTGCACGCCATCCGCTACGTACCAAGTCGCCCGTGGGCACTCCCCACGTTCGATCTGGTTCACGAACCTCAGCCGAATCGGATGGTCGTGTGAACCTGATCCTCTGAAACGGGCCCAGTCGAAATCGTTAGCCATATCCGCGCAAACCCGAAACCAGTCGGTGTTTCGGACCAGGTCTTGCCGTGCGTAAGGGTCAGCGAGCTGTGCCAAGCTCGCACCACATTTCTTCAGGCGATCAACCACGCAACGGAGATTTCGGCAGTGGCCCACCGGAGTCAGGAACCGATATATGTCGACGGACTGCCAGCACAACTTCCAGAATTCCGCTTCATGCAGCGCGTGAACTGGCCTTAAGCGTTCAGACATTTCTGGTGTGACGAGATTAACCTTGCCGGAGGGCCGGAACATGATTGGAGACGTCATGGCGCTCAATGGCTTGTTTGGCGCGCACGCGGCGATGTGTCCCTGAAAGGCGTCGAGCCCTCGATGTCGGTCATCAGAAAGGTCGCGGTTCCGACGGGCAAGGCGGCCGTGCGAAACGAGGCTGAGGCGCGACTCTCGTGGTCAGGCGTTCTGGTTGCCATCGCTGCCCGCCGCCATTTTGAACCTGACGGACCCAGCCTGGTGGGAAATCGAAATTTGCGAACGGCGTCGGCGAGGCCTTCCCTCGCGTCATTCAGTCAGTAATGACTCGATGACACGGCGTACCTCGGCGGGCGCCCACTCAAGAGTCGCGTCGCCGACTTCGAGCTCTACGCGGTGCACACCTGGAACGTCCGTCCCCGAGAACTGACTGAATGTCCAGACTCGATCCTCGCGTGCCAGTTTGAGCGCAGCAGCTCGCAATGCGTCGGCGTCGCGGCGGAGCAGCAGATGCATCATTGGCGTGTGTGGCGGTTCGGGCATAACAACCAGATCCGGCAAATCGTGGAGCGCATCTGCGATGGCGAGGGCCTGCTGCTGATAGGCGGCGAACTGCGGCAACCGCTTACGTAGCCCGGCCAGACCTGAGGCGGCATTTGGCCACAGGCCGTAAAGCCTTCCTCCGTGGCGCCGACGCCACTCCTTCGCTTCGGCGACCACATCGGCCGCACCAGCAAGGGCTGCACCTGCGAGCGCGCCTAGTTGCTTGTGGAAGGAAACGTAGACCGTATCGAACAATCCAGAGATCTCGGCCAGCGAGCGACCGTAGAAGGACTGGCAACCCCACAACCTCGCGCCGTCCATATGCACAGCCGCGCCTTTACTGCGCGCCCATTCCACCTGCCCGACGAGGTCCTCCCAGGTCGGCAGCTGGCCGCCGATATCGCGCTGGGGTAGCTCGAGGAGCAGTGCGGCAGGCCCCTCGCCGACAGGTTCCCCGGTCCAACGGTGAGCCTTGAGATCGGCGAGGGTGAGCAGGCGCTGGGGTTCGCCGACCGGATGACCTTCGAGAGCATGGAGACGCTCGTAAGCGCGCAGCTCCTTCTGGTCGATATGAGACATCGGATGGAAGCAAACGGAGCGGCGGCCGCGTCGATCCGCGTGGATACGGAGTGCAATCTGCTGGGCCATAACACCACTTGGCATCAAGGCGGCGGACGACTTGCCCAGGATCGACGCGACCTCGTGCTCCAGCTCATCGACAACGCCACCCTGGGCGTAGTAGTCGGTTTCGGTATCGGTCGGGATCTCTGCTAGGTAGTCGGTTGCCCTGCGATAGCCATGGGAGTGGAGGAACCGCATGCCGGACCGACGAAGGGCTTGAACCTCTGTCGGTGTTGGCATCGTCGCCTGTCCAACTACAGTCGGTCGCTCAGTCACTGTCGCCAAGTGTGGACCGCGACGTGCGCACGCGCAACTCCTGGGGAGTCAGGCGGCGCGTAAGCGGCGCATCGCGATGTCGGTTGAGTGGAGCTGGTCGGGGGCCCTGGGATTTGAACCCGGGGTCCCGAGCCGTAGTAGGGCACGGTTCGCGGTGGATTGCCAGAGGCGGTCGGAGTTCACCTCTTCCACGCTTCCAGTCGCTAGGTGCCGCTATGTGACGCCGGATGTCGCCTCGGTTTGCTAACGCGTTGCTACAAGGCAAGGTCGGTTTGAAAGTGCGCCGCGGCGTGCAACAAAGCGATGAACACGCAAGTCCGGCGGGTCGTCGCGGCCAGCGCCTGACCGGCGCGGTACGCTGATCCGCTGTGAGCTTCAGCCACAGCCACATCAGACGCTCGTGATTCAATCGGTCATTCCGACCAGGACCTTTCGCTGGCCCTTGTACGGGCGGCGTCCGTGTGCAACGAGGAGGTTATCGATTACCAGGAGGTCGTTTGCCATCCAGGGAAAAGAGGTCGTTTCCGCGTCGTAGGCTCGCCTAATCTCGTCGATGACTTGGTCGGCAATCGGCGTTCCATCGCCGTATGTGACTTGGCGTGGAAGGTTCTCCGTTCCCAGAGACTTCTCCATGACGTCACGGACGTCTTCTGGCAGGCTCGCGGGATGGAAAAGGTGTGCCTGATTAAACCAGACGGTCTCGTTCGTCCGAGGATGTCTAACTACCGCCTGACATACCTGTGTGGTAACCAACCCCTCCCTGCCCCGCCACTCAAACGCGATGCCGTGGGTGACGCAAAATTGTTCGATTTCTTTCCTACTTGACGTCTCGAACGCCTGGCTCCAGGGCACATCAAGGCCGGGAGAGAACACCCGCACATAGCGCACGCCAGAGATCTGGAAGCGTTCGACAAGGTCGGGGGGCAATCTCGACAGGATTCGGCGGCTGTCCGCCAATGGGGTTTCACCACCCTCGTCCGCAGGGCGTACGCACAAGAACCACAACTTGGACGGCCACTGTGTTGTGTACGACATCTCGTTGTGCAGGAAGATGGTCTGGTCGGCTGGATACTCGCTTGCGGTATATACCCCCGCCCGAGTTCGATTCCGAGGCGTCGATCCGAAACGGTAATCCTGAGGCGGCCCACCAACAGCCTCCATCAGTTTGAAGAATTGGTCTGCATCCGGAATCGAGAATCCGCGCAGCAGCACGGCTCCAGACGTTACAAGAACGGCCTCGATTCTCTGGACGTTCTGTAACGCCCAGGTCACGACATTTACGTGACCCTCAGGAGCCGACATGATCCTGGCCACGCTACCCTGAGCATCCGGCTGACCCCCCATAGCTAGTATCCTCGCCTTACGGCTCAGCGTTGGAGCGTCCACCGCTACAGAGCCTTGAGAAGCGGCCTCATCTATAGGTGAACGGCTCGGGATCCCGCGACTTGTCGATCATAGCTCAGCACGAACGGTGACTGCATGATCTTTGAATAGCTCCGATCTGGGCTGATCGCCTCGGCCCGCCCTCCCTGCGATTGTCCAAAATGCAACCGTCGACACATACGGCCGATGCAATTAGAACCGCACGAATCCCATACGCTCGTACATACTCTGCAGCGTGGGCCGCGCCGCCACGCGGGCTTTCTCGGCGCCCAACGCCAGCAGCCGTTGCAACTCACCGGGATCGGCTCGCAGCTGCTCGTACCGGCGTCGGATGGGGTCGACGACAGCGACAACCGCTTCCGCGACGGCCTCTTTGAACGGTCCGTAGCCCCGACCGTCGAAGCGGGCCTCAATCGCCTCAATCGGCTCTCCGGTGGCGACCGCCATAATCTCGATCAGGTTGGAAATGCCTGGCTTGTCCGGCGAGCGCCGCACGTCGTGGCCCGAGTCGGTGACCGCGGTCTTGAGCTTGCGCCTGATCACATCCGGCGTGTCCGCCAGCAGGATCGTGCCGTGCGGGTTGCCGCCAGTGGTCGACATCTTGCGAGTCGGCTCTTGGAGGTCCATGATCCGCGCGCCCGCCTCCGGGTACCTGCCCTCGGGTAGCTTGAAGGTGGCGCCAAACCGTGCGTTGAAGCGCTCAGCTAAGTCGCGGGTAAGTTCAAGGTGCTGCTGCTGGTCCTCGCCGATCGGCACCAGGTCGGCCTGGTAAAGGAGAATGTCGGCCGCCATCAGCACGGGGTATGTGAAGAGGCCACTCGTAACCGAGCCCTGGGTCGCCGACTTATCCTTGTACTGCGTCATCCGGCGCAGCTCGCCGATCGTGGCCACCGCGCCCAACAACCACGCCGCCTCGGGATGCGCACTCACTTGGCTTTGCACAAAGACCGTTGAGTGCAGCGGGTCGAGGCCAGTGCCGAAAAGCATGGCAGTCAGCTCAAGGCATTGGGCCCGCAGGTGGTTAGGGTCGTATCCGACGGTGATCGAATGCAGGTCCACTACGCAAAAGAAGGCCTCGCCCAGCTGCTGGGTCGTGGCGTACTGGCGGAAGCCTCCGCTGTAGTTCCCGAAGTGCTTTGCGCCGGTGGGCTGAATGCCAGAGAAGATTCGCAATACCCATCGATTATCCCGAACGCAGGCGCTCGGCCGTGACCAGCGCTCAGCCAGCGACTAATGGCTTATGGAGAGATTTCATCGGACCGAGCTTATAGACCAGCACGTCAGAACAAATCTATCTCGCTCCTGCACGAATCTACGAAATTGATCAAGCTAGTAAGACTCGGTTGGATTCAGACACGCATCAGCCAACGATTCATGTGCTTCATCGGGGATGCTAATGCTGGGTAGTGGGCAGCGCGAGGTAAATGTTTGGATCTTCCGCGCGGGCATAGGCGCGCGAGCATTGCCCGATGTCCTTTCCATCGAGGATCGCCAACGAATCGATCGCTACCGTCTACCTCGAGACCGACAGTTGCGCGAGGTTGCCTGGACGGGCATCCGAATTGCCTTGGGGCTTGCACTCGGCCAGCCACCCCACCGACTGCGCTTCACTCGAACCTGTCGCCACTGCGGCGGTTCGCATGGCAAGCCGCGGTTGGATGGCCGCGAGGCGGACGAATTTGACTTCAGCCTTTCGCACGCAGGTGAATTGGCGGTGGTTGCAATCGGTCACAACCGGGACGTGGGCGTAGACGTTGAAACCATCGGTCCGACCTTTGATTGGCAGGAGATCCGGATGGCACTCCCCACCAAGAGTCGGGATCAGGTGGCGTCTCTTCCAAAGCACAAGCAGGCGAAGGGATTTCTGCACGAATGGGTGCGGTTGGAGGCTGCGGCCAAAGTAACAGGCTTTGGCCTTCGCGAGGAGGTTAAGCAACACACCTGTTCGGTCCAGCTGTCCTGGTTGGAGTTCGAACCCATGCCCATGTACGCGGCAGCAGTCGCAGCCAGTGGCATGGAGCCGCTCTCCACCCCTGTCTTGGATGGGTTTGCACTGATAGAGGCAGCGCAACACCGCGACGGTTCAAGTTCTCCCTGACACATTGGCTGGATACCCTGCGTTCTTGCGAAATAATCCCGCCCGGTCTGCGCGCTGCTACGAACGCGAGTTCAGGTTAGGGTCCAGAGGCGTCTCCACGATACGTCCGAACCCGAGTTAAGACGAGAGCAGAAGCCGCCAGCAAGGCACCTAGGGTGCCAACCCAAACCGCTGAGTGGAGGCCAATCGACTGGCCGAGCAAGCCTCCAACGAAGGCTCCTAATGGCCGGATTCCCCAATTGAGCTGGCGCGTCGCAGCGTTTGTACGCGCCATCAAATCGTGAGGAACCAAGGCCTGAAACATCGTGCTCGCGGTCGTGTCAAGAAGCATCAGCCCTAGGCCGGTGACTATTGATCCCGCGCTCAGGACCAGCACTATAGCCGCCCGCTGGCCGGACGCCAGGGGTACCGCCAAGTATCCTGCTGTGAACGTGACCTCACCTAGAACGGCGGTCCAGCCAAGGCCCAACCTACGTGACACCGACGGGGCGAGAATGCTACCCGCGATGGCGCCAACTCCTGCGAACGCCGCTGGCACGCCAATGAGAGCAGGCGGCAAATTCAGCACCCGCACGAAGTACAAGATTGCCACCGCGCTGTAGGCGAAATTGAAGAAGTTCATTGTCGTAGTCCAGATATAGAATGGACGGAGGATCGGATGGCGAAAGGCGTATCCGATTCCCTGGCCGATCTCTCGCCAGAAGCCCGATCGCGGTGAGACGCGCACCGGTTCGCTGGCGCGCATCCAACTCACGAAAAACGCCGAGGCAAGGAAGCTCGCAGCATCTGCGGCTAGGGCGAATGGGGCACTCAAGAGCTGGACCAGCGCGCCGCCCAGACCTGGCCCACCGACGAAGGATACCGAGCGGCTGAGCGACAGCCGGCTGTTCGCCGCGACTCGATCCACCGGAGCCAGCAGGGACTGAACACGAGCACCGTAAGCGAGGTCGAAAAAGACTTTCAGCGCGCCAGCGCCGAAAGCAACTAGGTAAAGCTCCTGCATCCGCAGTACGCCGAGCAAGGCTGAGAGGGGAATGGCCCCGATCAACGCTGCCCTCGCGAGGTCCGCCGTGATCATGAATGGGCGCTTGCGTCCCCTGTCGACCCAGGCGCCTGCAACCAGATAGAGGAAAAGGTGGGGCAGCATTCCCACCGATGTGAGCAGGCCCATCTGGAGAGCATCCGCGTGGAGCGTGAGTGCGGCTGTCAGGGGAAGCGCTAACCCAGTGATGGCGTCGCCGAAGAGTGAGACGGTCGTGGCCGCCCACAGCTTGTGGAAGTCGGAACCAAGGTTCGATCTAGCCGCTGGAGTGCGCTGTTTCACAGCGGGAACTAGACCGGGTGGACACGGTATCTGCACTTCGGCGCCACGCCGCCCATGAGCGAGGTGAAAACACCACCTGCGGACCCGGGCAAGGATCGTCACGCTGGTCCTGTTGCTGGCTCATGAACTGACCTGTCCTTTGGAGATCGTCTTAGCCTCTTCCATCTCCGAGGATAGCCCGAGCCCGAGAGTTACTCACTCCCGTTCGATCATGCATGGTCGCGAATGTTGGAGGTGCGATTGTGGCAGCTTTTTCAGCACCCATACTCAGGAGCACCTGCAACTGTCCCGTGTCCTGCTGGAGTTCTAGGTGTCTCGCGCGTATCGGGCTCAGAAAGGCGACCACTGCGTCAGCACATCTGTCGCGGACATGCTCGGGATCGTAGTCGATCGCAATCGACTGAAGGTTGACGGTACAAAAGAGCGCATTGCCTTGAGCCGGCGTTGTGACGTTCTGGCGGAAGCACCCGCTGTAATTGCCAAACAGTTTGTTTCTCAAACTCCTCGTGATCGAGGCTGGCGCACGTTAGTTGCACGGACAGAAGGTGAGTTCACGGCCAGTTGTCCGTCGCATGTCGCCACTATCAATCACAGCACAAGGAGTCAACCGACAGTCGTCAAGAGCGTCTGGAAACAGCTCATGAATCGATCCATTTTCTCCCCGTCAGAAACAGTCACTCGGATATAGCCTGGCAGGCCGAACTGAGCTACGTCGCGCACCAAGATGCGGTACTCATCCCTGAGGTGCTCCGTAACGCCGCCAGAGTCCGGTAGTGGCCCGACCAGTATGAAATTGGCTTCCGATGCCACGGGCGCCAGTTGCAGTCGCGAGAGCCACTCGGACAGGTAGCTCCGGTTCGCTCTGGTTTCGTCGCTTACCCTCTCGACAAAAGCTCGATCCGCAATGCTGGCACGAGCTGCGTCGAGCGCCAGCCGGTTAACCATGAAAGGTGTCGCATTGCGGACACCCCTGATTCGGTCGATTAGCGCGCGAGCTGCCACGGCGTAGCCGACTCTGAGTCCGGCCAGGCCGTAGGCCTTTGAGAAGGTACGCAAGGCAAGGATTGGCCAACCTGCTCGAACTAGCCCAATGACGCTACAGTCTTCGCGCCGCGTCCGGGTTACGTATTCGCTGTAAGCCTCGTCCACCACCAGCACGCCGCCCGCTCGCGCAGTCGTAGCGCAAATGTCCGCCATCGTCGATTTTTCGATTACGGTGCCTGACGGGTTGTGTGGGTTGCAAAGAAACACCAGCCGGGGACTTGAAAGCGCCGCCGAGATCAGGAGGTCGGTATCGATCGCGAATTTCCGAGCAGGTACGACGAGAAATGGCATGCCGGCGGCTGAGAGAGACATCGCGTATGCGGGATACGTAGATGCAGTCACGAGCCCGCCGGAAACCTTGTCACGGAACGCCAATGCGATCTCAAGCACTAGATGGTCGATTCCGGATCCCACCATCACCATGTCGTAACTGATCCCGTGCGCGGCAGAGATCGCGTGGCGCAAGTCGGCGCAATCGCTATCGGGGTAGTAGGATGCGTCCCCCAGCCGTGCTTCGATGATCCTTCGCGCTCCGTCGCACATGCCGTACGGACTCTCATTTAGGTGCAGCCTGAGGTAGGAGAGATCGGTTGGGAATCCAGCGTTAAGGGCTGGCAGCCCAGACATTAGAACGGCCCGTCTACCCGAAGTTCGACTTCTAAGACAGCATTGAGCCTGGACCCAATCCGGGAAGTTGCGAGGAGCGTTCGAGCATGGGCGCTTTGCCGGAGCTGGGCTGCCCGAACCTCACGCCGCCGAGAAAAGTGCCGAGCCCGTGTTAGTGAAGTCGACCCGAGTGCGCAAAATCGCGTCTCGCGCCGAACGACCGTGCCGAATAATATGCTTTCCTGACGCGCCACCCGCCAACCCCCGCTCGGATCCAGGCTTTCAACGGCGGCTCACAACTGATACCATCGTACGGTAGCGGCCGGCAATGTGGGGATACGCAAATAGCTGCCCTGGTCTGACTGAGGCGTTGGTGGGGGCCTAAATTTATGCGGTCAGGGGCGACCAGCCTAATCCTGGTTTCGGTAGGCAAGGCCGGCATCTAGGCGCCTGCTGATGTGCGGATTGGCGGGAGTGATCGACCTAACCCGCAACGGACGCGTATCTGCTGATGTTGTCCGACGTATGGTCTCTCGAATCGCGTATCGAGGTCCCGACGATTGCAGGGTGACCTGCCTCCCCAACGCGGTTCTCGCGTTCGCCAGGCTGAGCATCGTCGATCCGGAGCAAGGATTTCAGCCTATAACGAGCGAAAGCGGCTTCCTGACTTCAATGTGCAACGGGGAGATTTACAACCACGTGGAACTGCGGCGCGAACTAGAGGGTCGAGGACATCGGTTTCAAGGCCACTCAGATTGTGAGGTTGTTGTTCATCTCTACGAGGACATAAAGGAGGGCGCGCCGGGGCGCCTCAAGGGACAGTTCGCGCTGATCATCTATGACTCGCGAAGTGGCGAATTCTTCGCTGCTCGCGACCGTTTCGGCATCGTTCCACTGTTTTATACAATCCGAGATGGCGTCCTCATTTTCGCCTCCGAGGTTAAGGCCATCCTTGAACATCCCGCTGTCACTCGAGCCGTCGATCTGATCGCGCTCGACCAGATTCTGATGTATCCGGGACTGATCAGTCCGAGGACAATGTTTCAGGGAGTCGAGAGCATTCCAAATGGACATCATCTTTTGATCCGCGACGGCATGGTGAGGGTAACCGAATATTGGGATCTGCACTATCCTCGGATGGAAGATGACTCTGATTCGCTTGATGAGGAATTCGTTGTTGGGCGCCTCGACGAGCTGCTAACCCGTGCCGTCGATCACCGGATGCATGCCGATGTTGAGGTGGGCGCATATCTAAGCGGTGGTTTGGATTCTTCGCTGCTGGTGGCCAAAGCGCGGGCGCTGAGCCCAACTGCCCGAATTCGCTCCTTTGGCGTCGACTTCACCGACCGCCAACTTTCGGAGCGTTCATTCCAAGAGGCGGTCACATCGGCTCTCCAGCTTGAGCACCAGACTGTCACGATTGATGAGAATGCGATCGCTAGCGGGCTTCGAATGGCCGTGCGCCACTCGGAATGTCCACTCAAAGAGACCTATAACGTCGCGGCTTTCGCGCTGTCGGGTCTCGTAAGATCGGCGGGACTCAAGGCGGTAATCGCCGGCCAGGGCTCAGACGAGTTATTTGCAGGTTATGTCGGATATCGCTTCGACGAGTTCGATCCCCAACGAAGGCGCGTGGCTACCGGTGAGCGGCAGCTTCGCGAATCGACGATGCGTCAGCACCTTTGGGGATGCGAGGACTTCTGGTACGAGCGCGACTACCGGGCGTACGCGCAGAAGCGTTCCAGACTTTTTTCACGTAACGTCCGCGAGGAGCTGGGTGTTCTTGGGTGCCTGGAGGAGCCACCTATTCGCCACGAGCGGATCGCAGGTCTTCATCCTCTTCATCGGCGCTCCTATGTCGACTATAAGCTTCGGCTTTGTGACCACCTACTTGCCGATCACGGTGACCGGATGGCTTTGGGCAATTCGGTCGAGTGTCGTTATCCGTATCTAGACGAGGACGTGGTCGATTTCGTCAGATTGATCCCGCCGCACTTAAAGCTCCGCGACTTTGAGGAAAAGTACATCTTGAAGCGGATTGCTAGACCCTTGCTCCCCGAGCGCGTAGTCACGCGAGAGAAGTTTGGATGGTGGGCTCCCGGCGGGGTGGCATTGCTCGGCTCCGGCTCATCGATCACGAGCTTCCTTGATGTCGCGGAGGTCGCGAGACAAGGCTATCTGAATCCCAAGTCCGTCGCGGAGTTGGTCGCCACCTATGCAGATCCACACTTTTCTACGGACGTATCCTTCCAGGAAGACATCCTCGTCTTCGCGCTCACATTAGGGTTGTTCTTGGACGAGTTCTCACTGCCTTCGCTCAATTAGTTATGCCGAGCACAGATGGGAATCAATAGGAAATCAGGAGTCGATCCGAGTGTCGATTTGAATGTTCCAGTGGACGAGACTGTCCTGGACCTTGTGTGGCAGCAGGCTCAGCTCCAGCCGCGAGCCACAGCCATAAGCTCTGATACCAGAACTCTCAGCTACGGCGCGCTTGTTGATTCGGTTGAAAGGCTTAGGGACTACCTCGCTGCGGCCGGTGTCGCTCCGTCGGCGTTCGTCGCTATTCACGGTGGACGCAGCATCACTATGGTAATGGCCATCCTCGCATCGATGGTGCTTGGGGCTGTGGTTATTCCCGTGGAGAGTTCGCTGCCTACGCGAAGGAAACAACTGTTGGAGTCGCTGATCAAGCCATCGATCGTCTTGCACTGCGACATTGATGATGACCACATGTACACGTCTCGCGCCGGTGTCCGTGGACTACGCCTCTTTGATGGCTCTGAAGAGAATCTTCACAGCGATGACGGAACGCGTCCGTATCTGGTGCCACCGCCCACGGCGCCCGCATACGTTTTCTTCACATCCGGCACTTCTGGGCGCGCGACGGCTGTCCTTGGCCGGCACAGCGCAGTCACACACTTTGTGCAATGGGAGGCGGCCGAATTCGCCGTCGGCGCGAAGGATCGCATCCCGCTTCTGGCACGCTGGTCCTTTGATGCTGTCCTACGGGATATGTTTCTGCCGCTGACCGCCGGTGGGTGCCTATGCATCCCCAGTAAATCAGTGGATAACCCGATTCGACTTATGGAATGGCTCGATCAGCAAGCGGTCACCATGTTTCACAGCGTACCGAGCACATTTGCATCGTTGCTTTCTGAACCTCCAACCGGGATAGGCTTGGAGCGGTTGCATCATGTGCTGCTCTCTGGCGAGCCTCTTCACGGCGCTTTGGTCAGCCGATGGCAGAGTGTTTTTCCCCGCAGCGAGTGCGAGTTCGTAAACCTCTATGGGCCTACCGAAACAACAATGGTAAAGACTTACTATCGGGTGCCCAGAACCACGCCTCCCGAAAGCTACTCCGCCGGGTATCCACTACCGAACACGCAGATCTGGATTACCGCAGGCCAGGGTAGGTTGTGTCCTCAAGGAACCCGCGGAGAGGTCCATATCCGTACGCCATTTCGCGCGATCGGATACCTCACGAGCGAGACCCGCCTACGCCACAGGTTCTATCGCAATCCGTTTAGGGAGGATGCCGAGGATCTGGTGTTTAAGACTGGCGACATCGGACGCGTCGATGAGAAGGGGCGGCTCTGGATATCCGGGCGAGTGGACGACCAGGTAAAGATCCGGGGATGGCGTGTCCATCCAGCAGAGGTGACGGCGATCCTTCGCTCCTGCCCTGCAATTAGTCAGGGCGTGGTGATCCCATGGAAAAAGCGGGGGGCCGTTACGAAGCTCGCTGCCTTTTTCGTCCCTCGGGACGGCGAGGCGCCCACGGAGTCAGTTCGAAGGTACTTAGCCGAGCGCCTCCCAGGGCCGATGGTTCCAGACATAGTCATTCCTCTGAACCGCCTTCCGCTCTCCGCGAACGGAAAGGTAGACCGCAAAGCCTTGCTACGTAAGAAGGAGATCCCACAAACCCGAAAAGACCCACCCACCACCGCCACCGAAAAGACCGTATGCGAAATGTGGGCTAGCCAGCTCGAACACGAGTCCATCGGCATCTATGACGACTTCTTTTCGGTAGGCGGGCACTCCCTCGCGGCCGCTGTCGCAGTGGCGCGAATTCGGAAGCGGTTCAGCGTCGAGTTTCCGCTACGACTCTTGTTTCAGAATCGGACCGTTCACGATGTCGCTGCTGTCGTCGACCGTCTATTGGTGGAAACGGCTACAGGCTAAACGGCAGAGAATGAAATTACTAGCTGGGAACATCTCCGAGTCCGAGACGGCGTTGCCGGGTGCCATTTTCAATGGGTACATTGGAGCGCATGCCATCTATGCCCTTCACGAATTAGGTGCGCTTGCGATATTGGCAGCAGAGCGGGAACTGTCACTCACTGAGCTGTCTAATCGGTGCGAGTGCGACGCGCTTCTTATGGCAGCCGTTCTTGAAGTCATGGCCCGTCTTCGATTGGTCCGTCTGCGCGACGGGCAGGTCTCGCTAACCAAGGTCGGTGTGGCAACAATACAAATGCAGGGGTTCTTTACTTGGGCGGTTGGCGGCTACGGCAACCTGCTTGGTCAAATAGCTGGTGTCGCCATGGGCGAGCGTGCGTTCAGCCGCGATGTCTTTCGCGATGAAGCCAAAGTCGCCATCGGATCCGGAGAGGCGGACGTTGCGCTGATGCGGCCAATCTTGTTCCAGGTGACCGATCGGCTCAAGTTCTCAAGCATGGTTGACTTAGGATGCGGCGACGCTAGCAGACTCATTGCGCTCTGTCAAAGACACCCCTATCTGCGTGGCGTTGGCGTAGACGTGAGTCCAATAGCCTGCGATCTCGCTCGGCGCCGAGTAGCTGAAGCTGGACTAGGCGACCGGTTGGGCATCGTTTGTGCAGACGCAATGGGGTTGTGGGAACACATGTCTGAAGCATTGGCAGATGTGCAACTCGTAACCTGTTTCATGTTGTTACACGACCTGATCGCAGTTGCCCAGTCAAATGGTGCAGATCTGTTCAAGACGCTTCGCGCTGCATTTCCCCGAGCAGAGTACTTTCTAATCGGAGACACCGTTAGGAGTTCCAAACAGGACGGCGCAACTGAGCGACCTCCGCCAATCTTCTCACTCGGCTTCGAGCTTGTTCACGCTTACATGGGCATACCGCTATACGTCAAAGAGTCCTATGAGGAGCTCTTTAGGCGATCGAACTTCGATATCGCTGAATGCTTGGCTTTTGGCGTTCCGAACACTTGGCTGTATGTACTTAAGCCGGGGACTGCGGCCCACTCGGTCGATCCGCCATGAACTGCTGAAGCGGGTGTACTACATTTGGGTTCACGCGGACATCAACGAGCGTTGGTCTAGATATCTTCGTGATCAGGCGGGCGACGTGGGCAAGCGATTCAATGGAATCGATCCGGTGAGCGTCGAGTCCCATCGCGCGGGCCACCGCGACTAGATCCGGCGAGGGGTAGTCAGCTTCGTTAGGGGCCAGGTTGTGAGCCGCGAGGGCGTGACGCTCCTGTCCATAGCCCTCGTCGTTCATCACCCAAACTAGAACACGTAGGGCGTAGCGAGCAGCTGTATCAAGATCGGGCAACGCCATCATCAAGCCGCCGTCTCCGACCACGGCGACCGTCAGAAGCCTGCCACGTAAGGCGAATGCGGCGCCTAGGGCAACCGGCAGAGCCTGACCGATCGCGCCGAAACTGTACGTCACAGCGAAGAGCCGCGGATCACGGACTGCAAGCAGTTGATTTGCGAAGATTGCAAAGTGGCCCCCATCGATGACCAACGCACGGCGGCTCGGCAAAGCCTCGTTGAGCGAGATTAGAGCCCGCTGCGGATCGACGGTACCAGGTCCGTCAAGCAAGATCGGTATACGTTGGGCACTGTAGATCCGATCGAGTAAGCGACGGGGCCACGAGCTTTGTGAGCGGGGCAATCGGTTCAGAAGACGTGTACTGACGATGCGGGCATCTCCGTGCAACTTCAGCTCGGCGCTAGAGTTGGCAAGAATGTTGTGATCTACGTCAACGTGTATCACCTGCTTGCCCGCCACCCAGTCACCGTGGCTGGTGGTCCAGCTGTTCAAACTCGAGCCAACAGCGTAGACGCAATCTGAAGCCGCGAGCAGCTCAGATGCAACGCGAGAGCCGAGGGCTCCGCATACCCCGGCCGATAGCCGGTACCGCGAGCACAACCCTTTGGCGGGGAGTGTGGTAACGATCGGCGCACCGAGGGTCGCTGCTAGTCGCTGGAGCACTGAATCAGCATTAGCTTCAACTGCCCCGCGACCGGCCAACACGATCGGTCGTTTTGATCGGGACATCGAATACGCCGCCGCAGTTATCGCCGTCACCTCCGGTTCGGCGGGCGGGATCGAGATAGCGGCATGCTCTACTGATGGTGGGGTAACGAACTGGCCGAAAGCGTCGGCGAGGGGCGCAACTACCAACATCTTGGGCCCTATGAGTGAGAGTGCCGAGTCGAGGCTGTGCAATAGTTCACTCGCTGTAGCGCTGGGAGCGTTCGTTGCTCCACATGACTCGACAAAACCTGACTGCCGGAAGTATTGAACGTGGCCCGGATCGGACAGAATCGATGTAAGGACAACAACAGGCACTCGATCCTTAGATGCGGCAACGAGAGCCGTGGCCGCGTTGGCCAGACCAGGGCCATGAGTCACGGATGCGACAGCGGCGTGGGCGGAGAAGTGGGCGTGTCCGTGCGCCATGGCTACGGCCGCTTGCTCGTGACGGCAATGCACAAGCCCGATTCCATGAGCGTGTTTCAGGCGAGCTAGCAGCTCGAGGTTTCCGTCTCCGAGCACACAGAACAGCCTGTCCACGCCGTGACGGCGTAGACAGATGCCGATCGCGTCCGCAAGCGTCATCGCGGGGGCCAAGTCGGAACATGCTCGCCGAATGGGAAGGGATTCACGCTTGGAAATCGAGGGCCTACCGCTAGGGCGCCATGTGCGCTGGCCAGTCTTCTAATTCGCGCCAGGCATCCGCTCGAGACGGCATCGACCACAGATTCTCCAGCCATTTCGAATTCCGATGGAATGGTTCGCATCTCCCGTTCGTCAGTTGCGCGCCCAGTTGGCAGAGCAATCTTTGGCTCCCGGGCGTCGGGTGCTGAGACTTTGGGCTGATGGTAGCCCTGCTGCCTCGACCCCGATCCAACGAACGCATACAGCCGAGAATATTGCCATGCTTCGAAGTTCATGGATATGGAGACCTGACCCGCGACCAAACGCAAGGATTCGACTCTTTTGCTTGCCCCATGCCGGCGGCGGTGCGTCGGAGTTTCACGGGCTCATCGATCAGGTGGATCGAGGGATTGACGTATGCCCCATTCAGACCCCCGGAAGGGAAGAGCGTTTGATGGAGCCGGCGTACCGCAACCTCCCCGACTTGGTGGCAAAACTGGTCGAAGAAATCGAGCCATATCTCGACATACCCTTCGCTGTGCTGGGTTGTAGTGTCGGTGCCCTCGTCGGATTCGAGCTCGCCCGGCGTCTGGATCAAATCCACGCGATCCAGCCCACTCACCTCTTCGTCTGTGCGAACCGCGCACCGCAACTTGTTCACCGGGGCGCCAGAGTTCATGCGTTGCCTACGAATCAATTCATCGATGCAGTTCGGGAACTGGCCGGTACGCCAGACGAGGTTTTTCAGAACCAGGAACTTGTCGAACTCGTCCTGCCGACACTCCGAGCAGACTTCGCACTCTACGAGACATACAAGTTTGAGCCGAAATCCGCGCTCACGTGCCCAATAACCGTCTTCGGTGGCGATGAAGATCCAACGACTTCAGCCGCGGGATTGATGGCCTGGCGCAAAGTGACAAGTGATCAATGCACTGTTCGTATTTTCAATGCAGGCCATTTTGTTCTTCAAGCACATGCCGCCGAGATTGCCAAAGAAGTCTCGACCGCCTTAGGGCGGGATTGGACCCTCGAGGCTCAACCACTATGGTGAATTAGCGCCTTGAGATGATTGTCTGGCGCTCGCACGATCCTTGTCATGATTGCTTCCAGGTCGCCAAGCGTTCGACGAATCGTGGCCGCGCCAAAGAGTTCGACATCATACTCGGCGGCGACTTTCATGGAATCCTCCTCGCGTGCAAGTGTGATCGTGAGATCGAACTTCGACGTACCTCTTGGCACGCGGATTCTGGTGACTCCTAGGTCGGACAGAGCTGGCACGTCTTGTATATCCTGCCGATACATCAACATAACCTGGAATATGGGTGAATAGGCTAGGGTTCTCTGCGGACGTAACTCCTCCACGATTCGCTCGAACGGAAGGTCTTGGTGCCCATACGCGCCCAGAGCCACCTCTCGCACGCGCCCCAGGAGTTCTCGGAAGGTCGGGTTCCCCGAGAGATCCGTCCGCAGTACCAGGTTGTTGACGAAGTAG